>Ga0172378_10001464_pt1 | contig 21794 bp, 12 predicted proteins | sample GrowelOW332metaG_FD_119755 | JGI IMG/M metagenome (GOLD analysis project Ga0172378, IMG submission 119755) | Groundwater microbial communities from an aquifer near a municipal landfill in Southern Ontario, Canada - Pumphouse #3_1 metaG | ecosystem: Environmental > Aquatic > Deep subsurface >... | reverse complement strand
GGATGCAGAAGGTACAAATTACTTAGAGTTCGACTCAACAGTATATGAGTATACTTATAATGTTAAGAATACAACAAGTCAAGTAACATTAAACGTTAACCCAAATGATGAAAATGCTACAGTGGTAGGAGCACAAACTTATACTCTTACAACAGGCGTTGAAAAAGTTATTGAATTCTATGTTGTAGCAGAAGATGGAACAGTTAGTGCTACATATACTATAAAAATTACTAGAGATGCAGCTTCAGATGATGCAACAATTAAAAGCTTAAGTATAACTGCAGAAGATGGAAGCTATATTATTGGAAGTGATGCTCAAAACGCTCAATATGTCTTTTCATCAAGCAAATCAGTATATAATATTACTTTAGATAGAAGTTACGAAACAGTCAATTTGAGTTATTACTTAAATGATGACATGGCAACTTCATATGGCGATGAAGGAGAAGTATATCTTACTGGCGGAATAGTAAATAGTTTAAAGATATATGTTACTTCTGAAAGTGGCAAGAAAAAGACTTACACAATAAACATCACCGTAAAAAACAGTGATATATCTATTACTAATTTAGGAGCTACAGGATATACTCTTGATTTTGATCCCGCAACTTTAACATATGATTTGGGTACGGTTGAAAGTAGCGTTTCAAGCATTTATATTAGTGCAACAAAATCAGATATATATGGTGTATTTTCATCTAATGCTAATACTTTAGTTTCTTTGGCTGAAGGAGAAAATAGTATTCTAGTTAAAGCAACAAGTGAAGATGGAAGTACAGAGGTATCATATGAAATAAAAGTTGTTAGAGAAGCAGCTGCAGACCCTGATGAAAAAAATAACGATAATAAACTTTATGGTATTGAAATTCAAGGTACAACAGATGATTATTTTATTGATTTTGACGAAAACACTTATACATATGATGTAAACTTAAAATATTATGATGGACAAGTATATTTGAAACCAATCATAGGTATAAATGCAACAGTAACTGGAGAAGGCTTCCATAAAATTGATGAAGCTAGTACAACAAATGTTTCCGTTACGGTTACAGCTGAAGACGGAACTGTTGGAAGTACCTATATTGTCAATTTAAATAGAGCAGAAGCTTCAGATGATACTGAATTACTTGATTTCTATGTTATGGTAGATGGAGTTAAAAAACAATTGACAGTTACTAACTCTTATCAAGTAGTTATTGTTGACCCAGATGTTGAAGAAATCGAAATTGTGGCAGTTGAACCATCAAAAGCTACAATATCCGGAACTGGTATAAAAACATTACAATCAAGTGATGATGTTTATTCAGTATTAGTTACAGCAGAAAATGGTGATTCAACAATATATACCGTAGAAATTAAAAAACAAAATAATGATGCAACGCTAAATTCTTTAGTGGTTACTGATCCAGATAACGGTGATAATTTGTCTTATAGTCCGGAATTTGATTCGAATATCTATAATTATAGTATTGATCTTACAGAAAATTTAACTATTTTAGAAATTAATATAGCAGCTACTACAACTGCAACTGTGCAATCAATCGTTGGTTTAGGTACAAAAATTTTAAAATCCGGAACTGGAGAAACAACCGACAGATATACAATTGAAGTAACAGCAGAAGATGGCGTTACAACAAAAGCATATCAAATCACTATTACTAGAAATGTTGACCCAGATGATAGCATTGCAATTGATGATTTAACTTTATTTGGTAGTGATAGTGTATTGTACTTAGGTTTAGATAGTGAAGATAATCCATTAAACCAATTTACAATGTCACAAACTTCATATACAATTTCTGTTCCTTATGCTTTAAAAAATGTTAATTTAAGTTCAGCAAGTACAAATGGAGCTGATTTATATGGAATAGGATTATATGATTTAACATCACAAACTACTGATATTACTTTTAAAATTGTTTCTAAGAGTGGAGCAGTACAATCAGATAATTATATCATTACTATTGTTAAAGAAGATCCTAGTGAAGATAATACTTTAGCTGATTTAAAAATAAACGGAACAACTATTAGCAATTTTGATACAGAAACTCTTGATTACGAATATATGGTTGATTCAAATAACGTATCAACTATAATTATTGCAGCAACTGCTAATGACAATAAATCAACAATTTCTGGAAGTGTTGGAACGCTTACTGTAAAGTCTGGAAAAAATATCTATAATGTCGTTGTTACAGCAGAAGATGGATCAATTAAAACTTATTCTATTACAATAAATAGTTTATCTTATGCTAACGAAATTACTTCTTTATCTGTAAATAATTATGAAATAAGTCCTTTATTTGATGCAGATACGCTTGTTTATTCAGTGACAATTCCATATAATGTCAGTTTAGTGACAATTAATGCTACAGCCAGCGAAAAAGCAACAGTAGTAGGTAGTGGAATTAAAGCTGATTTAAGTGTTGGAGCAAATAATTTTGTTATATATGCAGTTTCAGAAAGTGGAGTGGATGGAATTAAGTATCAATTAACGGTTAATCGTGAAGAACCAAGCGATGATACTACATTAAAATCACTTGTTATTAAAGATAAGCAAGGAACTGTTTTAGACTTCACAAGCGAATTTATGTCATCAACTAGAGACTATGTTATTTATGTTGATGAAAATAGTAGTATTATGTCTGTAATAGTTGAGGCTGAGGCCAATAATATTAAAGCAACAGTATACGGTATAGGTAACCAATTATTAGAAGGATTAATAAGTGGTAATTATCATACTATTTTGAAAGTAACAGTTTTGGCTGAAAATGGCTCATATGATGAGTATAGTATTAGTGTTTATCGTGGTGTTACTCTAGATGATATTGTTGAAATAGAATCAATTAATTTAATAGGTACAGACGGACAAACATATTTTAGTGATTTGGATTTTGACGAAAGTATATTGGCATATACAATAACTGTTCCATATTCAGTAACTCAAACAGTATTAGGTGTTCAATCAACAGGAACAGTATATGGTACAGGAACAAAGGTATTTAATTCAAGTAGCCAAATTGTTTATGAATTTTATGTAGTGTCACAAAGTGGTACCAATCAATCAAGCAAATATGGAATAGTTGTTAATAGAGAAATTGCATCAATAGACAATAATCTAAACACTATTACAATTGATGGTGTAGAAGTTCCAAATTTTGATCCTGAGATAACAAGTTATACGATTAATAAATCAAAACAATCAGGTAGTGTTATTACTCTAGATGCTGAAAGTAATATTGACTCATCAAATATTCAAGGTTTGGGAATGAAAACTCTTGAAGATGGACAAAATACTTATGCAATAGCTGTTACCGCAGAAGAGGGAACTATAAATACATATACTGTCATTATTAATTATGTTGATAGTGATGCACAATTAGCAAACCTAGTAATTAACGGAACAAGCAAATTAACGTATTCTGACGAAGATGCTGTTGATTTAACTGATTTTATATTTGACCCAAATACATATGAATATAATGTTGTAGTTGGAACGGATACTAAAATAATTAAAATTACTGGAGCTGCTGAAGACCAGTTAGGAGCTAAAGTAACCGGATTTGGTACTTACACTATTGGAACTGATGTTGAAAAAGTAAGAATATATGTTACGTCAGCTGATGAATTAATAACAAATATATATACTTTATCAGTATCTAAATATTCTATTCCTGATGACAATTCTATGCTTGCAAATTTGAGCGTAGAAAATCAAGAAATAGCTTTTGATAAGAGTAAGTATGTGTATAATATGACCGTTTCTTCAAAAACAGATACCATTAGAATTAGTGCAGAAACTTTTGATCCAAATGCTACTGTAGTGATAGTAGGATACGAAAATATAGATGCATCAAATGAAGTATCTTTATCTGTAGATTCTCTTGAAACTGGACAAAATGTAGTATTAGTAAAAGTTACAGCTGAAAATGGAGTTAATGAAACATATTATAGAATGGTTATAGAAAAAGATAAATCACAAGATTTATTTACCACTGTTCTTCTAGCCTTAAGTTTAATATTATGGATAATTACAGTTTTATTCTTCATAATAATTAATAATAAAAAGAAGAAGGAAACAAAAAATGATGAACTTATATATTAAAGTATTGGAGAAAAAAATATGACTATTTTATCGCAAATTCAAAAACAAATATTAAGTATTGGGATTATAATAATATTTATTATATTAATATTTTTAGCTATTTACTGGCTAAGAAAAAGTTTAAAAAAGAATAAGAACACAAAAATGCTAGTTCTAAACATGGTTATAAAATACAATGTTTTTATTAATTATGTTAAATTTAGACTAACAAATAAAGAAAAAATCTTATTATATTATGTAAGCATTGATAATTTAGATGTTTTAGAAAAAAAATATGATAATAATATTATTCACTTATATTTAAGAACAGTCGCAAAAAATTTAAGTATTTGCCTTCCTTATGGAGGAAAATTAGCTCAAACCAAACAAAGAGATACTTTTATTATATGTGTTCCGTATTATGATATAGATCCATACGCTTATGGAGAAACGCTAAAAAATGTTGTTCTAGAACGTTTTTCAAAGAATGATATTCAAATAGTTAAGAACGTAAGCGTTGGATATATTGATGAATTTTCTGGCGATTTAAGAAAAGACTTAGATTGTCTAAAAAACGCTTTGATTCAATCCAAAAGATCTTTAGGCTCAATTGTAAAATATACAAAAGAGTCTAATGCTTCAATATTAGATTTTAAAAATATTTATGAACAAATTAATAGTACTATCTTAAATTATCAATGTTTTGATATATATAAGATAGCTTTAAAACAAATTAATGAAGAATATGTAATACCAACAATAAATAACGAATCATATCATTTATTTTTCCCAAAATTACCTATTTTAGATAAATCTTGGGCCAATATGTGGTTGATAGAAAATTTACTTTATGTATATTCGGATAATAATCAAGGTACAAAAAATATTAATTTGCCAGTATATATTTCATCGCTAGAAAATGAAGCGTTTATTGATTGTTTGCAAAGCATGTTAATTACAAGTCTTTATACACCAGAACAAATAATTATATCTTTAAAGTATAGTCAATTTAGAAATGAACAAAATATAATTAAGAATTTGTTATTACTTAAGAATATTGGATTTCAAATTTCTTATAAAGTTGAAGATATAATGCCAGAATTATATTCAATTATTCAATCATATCATATTAATCGTTTAGAGATTAATCGCGAATTATTAGAAAATACAAACGTTGAAGAATTGTTATATTTTTCTAAGGTGAATCATTTAGAAGTAGTACTGTTTAATAATGTATCTACCCCAATTGAACAATTAGGTAGCGGTATTACTCATGTGGCTAAACTTTCTGGCAAATTGCCTGTAAGCGAAAAAAAGTCAAGAAATAGAGGTAATAAGTAATGGATAATTTTTCAGAATGGTTTGTTGACTTTTTTCGAAAATATTTAGAAAATATTTGGGGATTAATAAAAGGCTTTTTTGTCGGTTTGTATAATTTATTTATAGGGTATCCGATTCAATATTTTAAAGACTTTGTTGGAGTTAATAGTGTTTTTACTACTTTGGATTGGATACTATCATTAGCTTTTATTGTAATTTTTATTATTTTATCAATAGCTTTATTGATTGTAATATTTCAACTTCTAAAAAAGTATTTTAGATTTTCAAAAATCCAAACAGAAAAAATGGAGTTACTAAACCGTATTAATATTTTAGAAAGAAAACTTAAGTCTAATAGTAATTTTTCTAATACGAAGGCAAATAGTAAATTTGATTATCCATTATCTGTAAACAATAAATCTCAAAAAAATGAACAGAGATTTAAGGGAAATCGTTTTGTTAAACTTACTTTGATTGATGAAAAATATAAATATACGGTTTTACCAACGTATATGAAAGATAATGATAAATTTACTTTAAGCCAATTGGTAACTAATTTTAGAAATTTTGCTTGCTATCAACAGAAGTTGTTTTATGATGAAAAAGTAATTGCAACATTTATAGCAGGTATGGGAACTTCTAAGATTATGATTTTAGAGGGTATATCTGGTACTGGTAAAACTTCTCTTCCGTATATCTTTGGTAAGTATATTTCTCATGATTCAGCAATTATTTCTGTTCAACCTTCATGGAGGGATAAATATGAAATGATCGGATTCTTAAATGAATTTACGAAAAAATTTAATGAAACAGAATTTTTTAAAGACCTTTATGAATCTACATATAGGACAGATATTCAATTAATTGTTCTAGATGAGATGAATTTAGCCAGAGTAGAATACTATTTTGCTGATTTTCTATCATTGCTTGAACTTCCTAACCCTGATGAATGGTTATTAGATATCGTTCCCGAACAAGTAATAGGAGATCCTATTAATTTAAAAGAAGGTAAATTAAAAATACCTAGAAATGTTTGGTTTGTTGGAACGGCTAATAAAGATGATTCAACTTTTGCAATAACTGATAAAGTATATGACCGTGCTGCATCAATAGAAATGAATGCTAAAGCTGAACATTTTACTGCACCAACAACACCAAAAATCAAAATGTCATATGCTTATTTAGAAGAGTTGTTTACTAAGGCCAAAGAAGATTATTCAATATCTGATATAAGTCTTGAAGCAGTACAACAACTAGATGAATATATAACTAAGAATTTCCAAATAACATTTGGAAATCGTATTATGAAGCAATTGTTAACATTTGTTCCGATTTATGTGGCTTGTGGAAGAGATGAAATTGAAGGAATTGATTATATAGTTTCAAGAAAAATCATTCGTAAATTTGAAACGCTTAATTTACCCTTTATAAAAAAGGAATTAGAAGAATTACTTGTTATTTTTGATCAATTATTCGGTAAGGATAAAATGGTGGACTCTAAAAATCAAGTAATGAAGTTCATTAAGCAGATTTAGTTATATGAATAAAAAGTATGATGCTGAATCGTTACAAAAGGAAATAACAAAGGGAATTGATATTTTTGAAAAGAAATATGAATTTCCTAATATCTTTTATGAAACCACAAAAAAGGGAACAGTAGGAAGAAAACAATTCCAAAAGTTAGAATATAAAAAATTCAATGTTGATTGGATTGTTATGATTGAATCTTTTTTTCCGAGTTTAGATAAAATTATGAGAAATTTAAGGTCTTCTCTAAAATATGAAACAGAAATATTACCTGTTGAAAAGACAAGAAGAACTAGTCCAGAATCAATTAGACATTTAATTCAAAATACAAGGTATATTAGAGAAATTGTTGACGGAGAGGTAATTCCCGAAAAAGTTTTGAATAATTTATCAGAAATTGAATACGGAATTTACGAAAACCGATTTATAATGACGCTAGTTTCAAGACTTTATGATTATTTGTTAAATAGAATTGGTATAATAAAAGAGAATTTACACGGATATAAAGAAACAGTTTTTAACCTTTCTAATCAATTTAAGTTGAACGGTAGTGACTACGATGCTTCCTTTAATTTAAAAGCAATTGAAGAAATGGAGCTCAATGAAGTAGATATTGAAAACCAAAGACTTTTAGATAGGGTACAAGAGGATTTTAAAATCGTTTCAAGGATGTATCATAGTGAATTTATGCGTATTATGTTACGATATAAACCAGTTAAACCTCCGATTATGAAAACACAAATAATTTTAAAAAATCCGGATTTTAAAAACGCTTATTTATTATGGTTATATTTAGATAAAATTCATGATTTAGATTATTCACTAAAAACAGAAATTAAGAATAAGAGATTTAACAAGAATTATCATAAAGAATTAGATCAAAGTCTTTTGCTAATGTTTTCAACTATATTTGCAAATAGTAATTTAGGCAATACTGGAAATGGTGACCAAGTTATTAAAAAAACTACAAAGGTTAAACATGAACAAAACGATTACTCAGAAAATGCTTTATTGGATACTAATCCATACGATTTAGAACCACAATTAGCAACTGAGTATTATCTTAAAAAAGCCAAAGCTGTTTTTGGGAAGCACATTAAAGAGTTACAACAAAATAGTTCATCAGAAAAAGTTGCAATTAAACAAATATTGATTGATCAATATGCTATTGCAGACCAAGTATTTGAGTATTATTTTCAAACAAATCAAGATAATGATGTCTTTCAAAAACTTGTGTTACTAAATGACCCGGTTAAAAAATTTGATGATGTATTGAAAAAATACTCTATAGCTAAGATAGCAAGAGAAGTAAAAGAAAAACTATATAAAGAATCTTTTACGTTAGAATCAAAATGGATTACTGAAATAGAAGAATCCCAGGACAAAGCGATAGAATATTTAAAAGAAAAAGGGTATAAAGAAACAGATAATGAAATTGTTAATTTGAATAATGCGTTATCAAAAGAACTTGCTAATTATGAAAAAGGCTTAGCCGCACAAAATAAAGCTGCTTATAACAAAGAAAAAGAAAAAATGAATTTGCAAATTAGGCAAACGAAAAAGAAATATAGTGATCAGTTAAAGAGCTTTAAGGACAAAGAAAAACTAAAATTAGCAGCAGAAAAAGCAGTAATTAAAGAAAAACGTAAAGCTAAACGAGAACAAATTAAAATTAAAAATCGTAAAGCTGCAATAGCTGCAAAAGAAAGAGAAAAGAAAAGAAAAGCAAGAGAAATGCTTAAAGCAAAAAAAGCTCTACAAGCAAAAAAAGAAAAAGAAAAAGCTAAAAACAAATTAAAAATAGCTATGGAAAAAGCAAAAAAATAATTCTTTTCTTACAAAAAAATTAAAAAAAGCAATATTTATGAATAATAAATATTGCTTTTTATTTTAGTTTATAAGTTTAGTTTGATACTTTTATTTCATTGAATTATTAATTTGTTAGAACATTCCTAAAACAAACAATGCACACGTATTAATAGCTAAATTAGCAAACATATGAATTATGTAAGTTGGTAAAATACTGTGATACTTTTTAGAAATCCAGTTAAATAAATAACCAATACAAAAAAGAATTGCAATAGTTACAAAAAATAATAATGGATTAATCATTTTATTCATAATAAAGATATGATATAGAGCAAAAAATAATGCGCTTAAAATCATTGCAAAAATTCCGGGGGTATTGGTAATCTTTTCATTCATTAAAAATCCTCTAAAGAAAAATTCTTCAACAAATGCGTTAATTAAAGGAATATATAAAAAGACAAAAATGAAATTCTTTTTTGTAATACCTATGTCAGAAAGTCCATCTGCTACAGCAGAAAAATCAAAGTACTTATTAAATAATAGATATCCTATAACAATAAATGAATAAATAATTATTCCTGTTAGTAGACTTAACAACAACACTTTTTTAGAAGTGAATAAATACTGTTTGATACTTTGCTTTTTCAAAATTGAATATATAACAGGTATTAGCAAAAGAATAATTATTTTAATACCGGATTTCAGCCAATAGTTCCATTTAAGTAAATCGGGAATTCCGACTATCAAAAGTCCTAAAATAATTATTGAATAAAAAAATATCTTTTTTTTCATAGCGGCTCCTTTTAAGCTTTGCAATTAAAATCAATGTGTAAATGATTAATTTAATCAAAAACATATTTGCTTAAATTTTAACATAATTTCAAATTAAAGTCAAAATAATAAAAAAACTAAACTAAATATCATATATATCTTTTTTTATTATAAATACATCAAAACAAGCATTGACAAGCGTTTTCATAAGTGATACAATTAATTTATAGGGTTCCTGAAAAAAATGAGGCGAAAACAAAAAGACTACATCATAAATGTAGTTTTTTATTTTGCATTTAATTATTATTTGTAATATATTTGCTAAATATATCATTAACATGATATAATACAGTAATAAATTAACATAGGAGACAGTATGAAGAAAATAAAAAAAATTAACATAAAACATAGAGTTGGTGGAAAAATCGATTATAAAAGTGATACGTACATTGTTAAAATGAAAAGAATATTCTTTTATATATCACTAGTTACATCAGCGCTTTTTGCGCCACTTATATATATATGGCTAAATAGCATAGAGAAAATATATAATGTATTACTATTACCATTGTATTTAACTATTCTATATTTTGTTGTAGCATTTGTATTATTATATCTAATATTTTATATAATACTCCAATTATTCCAAAAAAATGATGTTGTGTTTGCTAAATCTTATTACATATATAAATGTGATAAAGATGATATAATAAATCGCTTAGATTGCAGATATACTTACAAAAATTATAATTACAATGTATTTGTTACAAAAGACAAAGGTAAGCAAGTATATTTAATTGCGACAGCAATAGACGCTATGCCGTCGATTGATAATATGTTAGACGAATTAGATAAACAGTTTGGAATTAAAGACGGTGGTTTTGATCAAAAACATACCGAAGTATCGTTATTTTTATATATAGCTCGTAATGATATTAGTCTTAAAAAAATGGAATCTTTAATGGAAGGTAAAGATGTTAATACTATATACGCAATATATAACTCAGATGAAAAGAAATTGTATATCCAGAGATATATGGGTAAAGATTTAGATATGGTATACGCAACGAAATACGAAGAAATGTTAGATTACATATATGATAAACTTATAAAGGAGGACAATAAATAATGTATTCAAAAAACGCTTGGGAAAACTATAAGGATAGGATGACAGAAGTTATGGATTTTGGAGAGGATTATAAAAAGTTTATAACACTTTGCAAAACAGAAAGATTAGCTGTAAAAGAGGCCGTTAGATTATTGGAGAAACAAGGATTTAAAGATATAAATCAATTTAAAACCCTTAAAACTGGTGACAAAGTATACGCTGTAAACAAAAGTAAGAACGTTGCTTCGTTTATTATTGGTAAAAAAGATATCACAGAGGGCTTAAGAATTCTTGGTGCACATATTGATTCACCAAGACTTGACTTAAAACAAAACCCTTTATATCAAGATACTGACTTTGCTCTACTTAATACTCATTATTACGGCGGAATAAAGAAATATCAATGGGTCACAATTCCCCTTAGCTTGATTGGAGTAGTTTGTAAGAAAGATGGTAGTACAGTTGACGTAACGATAGGAGAGGGCGAAAATGACCCCGTATTTGGTGTTACAGACTTACTTATTCATTTATCTAAAGAGCAAATGAAGAAGACAGCAGCTGAGGCTATTACTGGTGAAGACTTAGATGTAACTTTTGGTAGCATTGGGGTTGATTCAGAAGACGAAAAAGATACAGTAAAACAAAACGTACTAAAATTATTAAAAGAAAAGTATGATATTACAGAAGAAGATTTTATTAGTGCGGAAATTGAAGTGGTTCCTAGTGGAAAAGCTAGAGATTATGGATTGGATAGAAGTATGATTGCGGGATATGGTCATGATGATAGATCTTGTGCATATACATCCTTAAGAGCCCTTTTAGATATCAAATCATCTGAATTTACATCTTGTGCAATCTTAGTAGATAAGGAAGAAATAGGTAGTGTTGGTGCTACAGGATCTCATTCCGTATTTTTTGAGAATGTAATTGCTAATATATGCGAAAAAATGGGTAAAAAAGATATCTATTTTGCAACACACAAGGCATTAGAAAATAGTAAGATGTTAAGTAGTGATGTAAGTGCAGCTTATGACCCATTATATAGCAGTGTTAACGATAAACTCAACTGTGCATACTTTGGAAAAGGTATTGTATTTAATAAATATACTGGAAGTCGTGGAAAAAGCGGCAGTAATGATGCGCAACCAGAGTATATTGCCTGGGTTAGACAAATATTAGATGATAATAAAATCAATTGGCAAACTTCTGAACTTGGAAAAGTTGATGAGGGAGGAGGCGGAACTATCGCTTATATCTTAGGTAACTATAATATGAACGTTGTTGATGCAGGAATTGCCGTACTTAATATGCATGCTCCTATGGAAATCGTATCAAAGGTAGATGTATTTTCGGCATATGAAGCTTATAAAGTCTTTTTAACAAAAATGTAGATATCTAATTCGCAAATAAACATATGAAAAAAAACTTAGACCATTAAGGCCTAAGTTTTTTTATTGTATATTTAAGCAGTTTTTGCTGCAAGTTTAGATTCTAGCGTTATAGATTCGTTATATCCGGAGTCGTTGGTAATAGTTACAGTATAACTAACATTTTTTTCATAAGTTGCAAGATTGATTACACGACCTTGATCGTTAACGAACTCAGGATCGTTTGACATAAATGTAAATGTATAATCACTAAAATTTTTAGCCATAATATATTCTGCAGCTACAAGAGACAGTGCATAAGGATACATATCGTTTTCTCTTAAAGTATGAGGGCAATTTTTACCGTTCATATCATAATGCTGTTTAATTGCATCCATACCTAAATCATACTTTAACATTAATGATGCTAATAATTTACCCATTCTGTGCCATGTTGCTTCAATATCAGAACCTTGATTGACACAAGTTTCGATACCAATAGATTTTGCATATGCATCATATGAATCTCCTTGCCAAGTAACTTCGCCATCTGGAACATGATAAGCAACATAAGTGTCACCTACGGTATAATTCCAACTTCTTGCACGGTTATCTGCATTTCCACTGCTTCGCATATAAGCTCCTAAATTAAGGGGGTTATTTCCAGCAAGTATTCCTTCGGTATCGTGGTAAATTAAATACTTAATTTCTTCACTTACAATACCTGTTCTCGTTAATTTTAAAGGTTCAACTGTTTCAAGCAGTTCAGGAGTTGCTGTTTGGCCAACATACTCTGTTGATGACAAAGGACATATATCGTCAACGATATTTAAGTCATCAAAAAGGTATTTTGTTACGCTTCCCATTGCAAATTGGTCTACACTACTAGACCAACTGTATAAGGTAATTGTTTTAGCGTAAGGTGTAGCAATATTAAAGTATTCCATTGCCTTAATGGGGTCTGCTATAGCATTAAATGATATAGTTGCTTTAATTTCAGCATCCATTGTTGCACTAACACTAATACTGACTTCTCCGCTTCCTAAAATACTAACTTCACCAGTATCACTTACTCTAGCAATTTTGTTATCACTACTAGTCCAAGTATATTGAGTAAGAGTAGATGGTGTAATTGTTGCTTTAAGTTGTAATACTGCACCTACATACAATTCATCAGATGTTTCATCTTCAATATTAACTAGTAACTCATAAGAAATAACAGATATATCTAAAGCATCACGTAATAGGCCATCCTTAGACTCAGCTATTATTTGACAAGTTCCAGCAGAAATAGTTGTAACTTGACCACTTTCGTCAACTGTTGCAATACTTTCATCACTACTACTCCATATGACATCATCTTTTGTATAATCACCACGAATAGCTAATTTAAATGTTTGATTCGAATGTAAATTATAAGGAGCGGATGTAATTGATAATGTTTTTGCTTTATTAACCGTTACTTGCAATGTGACCATCTCTTCACTTTCTGAGACTGTGACGTTTACATAAGCCTCGCCTTCTTTAACACCTTTAATAGAATTACCTTCTATTATTATAATGTCGGTGTCACTAGATTCTAGATTAATAGTAGCGTTTGGTACTATTATTTCCTTTTCTTCACCAATCTCTAGTGTATAATTTGTTTCTAGAGATTCTAACACTTTTGTTGTTTCTTCATTATCTGGATTATCATTTTGTTTACATCCAAATAGACAAAATACAGCAGCAAAAGCTAAAATAATTATTACTTTTTTCATATCATATTTACCCTCCGTTTTTAACATTGTAGCATTTTTAATAATAGTAAGCAATTAAATAAAAAATTATAATGTTGATATGTAATTTGCTAAAAATGAGCATTTTTATTTTTCACAATATTTATATATAAATAAAAGGTTAATAATAGAATTAAACAAATAATAAGGAACCTTAAAACTGATAGATAATGTTTTCTAAATCTTTAACTTGTTTTTTTAAATACAAATGTTATAATGAATTCATAAAAGAAGGAAAAGGGTGATTAAAATGAAAATAGAAAAAGATTTGTCAAGAATTGCTATAATTTATGCAAGTATTTCAGTATTTTCAATAGTTATTGCAGGAATAATGTCAATTATTTCTAGACATTTGATAGTAGATGATGTTTATTTTGACATTCAATCAGTATTAATGTCTATAGGCATTTTATTAATAATAATCGGTCCAATTATATTTATAAGTTATTCTTTTATAACTAATAAAAATAACAAAATGCATAAGGATATAGAAGTAATTATTCCAAGTGTTTATATAGCAATTATAGGTATAATATTTACAATATTTATGTTAGTGTTAGCAGAACAACTTAAGGATTGGCTTATTACATTATTCATAATTGGTCCATTTTTCATTGTGTATTTCGTGTTTTTGGTATATTTCAAATTTACTAATAATAATGTTGCTAGAAATAAGAAAATATTTATTATATTATTTTCTGTATTATTTGTATTTAATCTATGTTTATATATAATAACTTTACCAAAAGTTAGTTTACCACATAATTTTCTTTATGAAATACAGAGGGCCTCTATACATTTAGGATATAATTATATTATGTTATTATTAATTATTTTAGAAATAGTGATTATAGCTATTAATGTCATATCATTAATAAAAAATACTAATAAATATTTTCGTTTTATATATTTAACAGGTTTTATATGCATATGTAGTACATGTTTATTTGCGTTTTTTGCCAATATTATGATGAATATTCCTTCAGTTTAATAGTACTATGCAATATTTTAAGTATATATCAAATTTAAGTAAATAGTTAAAAACAGAAAAAAGTCTAGGGCTATAAAAAAGCTCTAGACTTTATTTGTTTTATTTAGGATTGGTGGGTATGTTGATGTAAGAGTAATAGATCATTATATCCCTCTGTATTAGTAACTGTATAACTAACATCTTGTTATGTATTAGGAAGAGCTATAACGCTACCTTGGTTATTAACATATTCAAACTTATTAGATTTAGAAGTACATGTATAATCATTAAAGTTTAAATTAGAAATAGTTAATTTAAAACAATATTTCTATTGATGCTTTAGTATTTTTCGCATGTTTAGACTCTAAGGTGGGAAGCGAACGGACTACTGTAATTACATAAATGGTTTTTTTTCGCAAAAACGTTCCTAAACACTAGAATAATATATTGTTCATAAAAAATAATTAATTTTAATTTAGGTTATTAATATTAATTCATAAAAAGAAAAGAAACCAATTAATAATGTAACGAAAGTGTTTACAGTCAAAATGAATAGTGTTATAATAGTGGTGTATAAATTAATTAAGGAGGAAATATGAAAATTAATTATCAAAAAGTTTTAATTTTAATAGTTGCTTTTCTATTTACTTTTGCATTATTTGGATGTAAAACTAAATACGATATAGCACTTTCGGAATCTGACAAGACACTTACACTAAAGGTTGGTGATGTTTATACCGTCACTCCTACAAGTGGTCAAGATGATGCGACATTTACTTGGACATCAGATGCAGAATCTATTGCTAGCGTAAACGCTGGCAAAGTTACTGCTCTTGCTCCTGGACATGCAACAATTACCGTTGCTATTACAGAAGATACAAGTATTAAAGCAACAATTGATGTTACTGTTAGTGCAATTGCATTGACAGATATTCAAATATCAGGTAATCCAATACTTAAAGTTGGCGAGACAAATCAATTGTCTGCAACTATAACTCCATCCAATGCGGATACAACAGGAGTTGTATGGTCATCAGATGATGAAAATATTGTTACAGTTGATCAAACTGGTGCGATTACCGGAGTTAATGCAGGTAATGCAAAAGTTACTCTTGCAAATGCTGATGGTAGTATAAAGGATTCAACTAATATTATTGTTGACCCAGCTGAAGCTACAGGAATTGAAATTTCTGGAGAAAGCGAAATCGCAAAAGGTTATACTGCACAGTTAACAGCTACTATTTTACCGGATAAAGCTACTGGAATTGTTGTTTGGGAATCAAGCGATGAAACCGTTGCTACAGTAGATGAATCTACTGGTGTTGTTACAACATTAGAGGTTGGAGAAGTTACAATTACTGCAACAATTTCTGGTACAGAAATTTCTGATACATTTGATATGTCAGTAATTATTATTGAACCTACAGCAATTGAGATTACTAGTGAAGAGAGCGTTACAACAATTAAAGTTCCCGAAACTACTCAATTAGGTATTGCATATACACCTGAAAAAGCTTTTGCTACAGTTACATGGTCATCAAGCGATGAAACAATTGCTACTGTTGACCAAAGTGGTGTAGTTACAGCAAAGGGCGTAGGAGTTGTTACAATTACTGCAACAGCTGGCGAATTAACAAATACATATGATTTTACAATTACTGCAGCTGAACCTACAAGCATTACAGCTGATGAGGCTAGTCCAATTGTAGTAGGAGCAACTACTCAATTAAGTGCTACTGTTGAGCCTCTTGGAGCAGTTCAATCTGTTACTTGGGCAAGTAGTAATACAAGTGTTGCTACAGTTGATGAGAATGGTTTAGTTACTGCTAAAGCCGCAGGAACAACTAATATTACAATTGCTGCAACAGCTGATTCTACAGTTAAAAAAGTTTTAGAATTAACTGTACAAGCTAAAGATGTATATTTAACTAGTGATGATAGTCTTCAAGAAGAATTAATGACATTAGCTGATGGTACAGTTATTCATTTAGCAGCCGGTATATATACTGAAAATATTAACGTTGATGTTAATAATTTGACTATTATGTCAGATGCTAATGCAGATGTTAATCCTAATACTGGTACTAGAGGAGAAGAAACTGAATTTACAGGTGTTATTACTTTAGCTAAGAATTTGGAAGGATTCGAAGTTAATGGATTAAAATTTACTGGTTCATCAGCTATTCTTAATACTACTGGTGATACTGGAACAGCTACTGATACAGCTACTAACTTAAATGGTTTTACATTTGTAAATTGTATTGTTGAATCATCATTAACTTCAGGAAATGGATTTATTGCATGGTCTGAAACAGATTCTAGTTCTTGTTATAACCATGACGTAGTTATTAATAATAATAGTTTTAAAGGTGTTGGCGCCTTTAATGCCGGATATATGTTATATATAGATAACCCATATAATTTCACATTTGTTGGAAATGTAATGGAAGATATCTCAAATACTGCATTATTTATTTACGACTCAACAAAAGGATTAAGTGGTGAATTTGCTGTAGTATGTAATAATACATTCAAGAATATTGGCGGAGATGCTTTTGATGCAGATTGGATGAGCCCATTACCACTAGGTAATACTACTGCTACTATCCAATTGAAAAACAACAATTTCGAAAATGTTGTAGGAACAGCAATGCATTTTGGTCGTATGAATAATTCTGATACATATAAATCATTTGAAGTAATGTATAATACATTTACTACAGTTGGTACTGGTGTATCATTTGATAGAGTACATGCTAATGTAAATATTGTTGTAAATTATAATACATTTACAAATATTCCAAGTGTTGCTTATTTTGAAAGTGCTCAAATATCTACAGCTTCACCTTCAGCATTAGATGCTACTAAGAATTTATACTTAGATGGATTTGGAACTGTAATTGCTTTGGACACTGAACTTTTAGCTACTGAAAACGATGCAATAATTACTGTAGACCCTGCACTTACTTCAGCAAGTGAAGTTCCAGATTTCTATTATTATGCAATTAGTATAGAAATTGGAGAAGTTTCTATTTATGTTGGAGAAACTGCAACTGCAGAAGTAACATATAATCCTGCTGATTGTGTTTACAAAGAAGTAATATGGACATCAAGCGATGAATCTGTTGCAACTGTTAGTGATGCTGGTGAGATTACAGCATTAAAAGCTGGTTCTGTTACAATTACTGCTACATATAATGGATCTGAAAGTTTACAAGCTACATTAGATTTAGATATTGAAGAATATACAGCAGTAGAGTTAAGATATGAAGGTAGCGGTTTACTTGAAACATCTGACACTTTACAAATTGCTGCAACTGCAGTTAATGTTGAAAGTGCAAATGTTACATTTGAAACTAGCGATGCTTCTATTGCTACAGTTGATGAAAATGGTTTAGTTACAGCAGTTGCTGAAGGAAACTTCACAATTACTGCAACAGATGCAACAAGCGGAAAAATGGCTACAATTGATTTGACTGTTAAAGATATGACATCAGCAAGTGAATTGTTAAAATTATTAGCAGAAGGTAATCAAGGCGTTATATATAACTCTAATATTCAATATGTTGGATTCGAATCTGGTTATCAATATGCCGATAATATTAGAATGAATATATATGGATCTGCTAACTTATATTATGCAGCAGCATTACCAACAATTAATGAGACTCATCAAATTAATTTAGATACTGCTCAAAACATTACTAAAGACGATATCATGGAATCTGTTAAATACATTACTGTTCATGATACTGCAACAGCAGCTCCTTCAGGAAGTGCTGCAGCTATGGCTGCATACTGTGCTAGTAGTTCAAACGCAGCAGCATCATGGCATTATAGTGTTGGTAACGATGGTATTTATCATCAATTAGCTGACAATCATGCAGCATGGCATGCTGGTGATGGTGGCGATAACCAAATGTGTAGTATTGATACTGGCGTTACAGCATTGGATTCTAACGAAAAACCGGAAATTACTGTTTCTGAAGATGGATTCTTTGTAATTGCTGGCGTTAAATCAACATATGCAGCACCTAAAGTTCCTTTAGCTGAAGGCGGAGAACGTTTAGCTACTACTGCTGACCTTACACCTACTGGAATGATTACTGTTATTGGTGACAACGGTCATTACTTTATGAATACATATTATAATAATACTTATAAAGTAATTGCTAATTATGGTGGAGCTAATACTATTGCTATTGAATCATGTATGAATTATGGTAGTGATGTATATCTAACATGGCAATATCTTGCAAAGTTAGTTGCAAAATTAGAAATTGAAAACGACTTAAGTTCTCAAAGAGTTTGCTTCCATAATACATTGTCAGGAAAATGTTGTCCTAATACAATGATTCATGAAGGTATGCTTGAATATTTTGAAAGTATGATAGACATCGAATGGGAAATTGCTAAAAATTATAGTGATTATACAATTACATTCGCAAGTTCTAATACTGCCGTTTTAGACAATAGTGGAAGAGTAGTCGGAGATGGACCAGAATTAACTACTAGTGTTCCTTATACTGTAACTGTTACAAAAGACGGAGTCAGTGAATCAATGACACTTAATACAGTTATTATTGGCCAACGTGCGAAGGACGCTATGCAAACAGAGCCTTCTGTCGATCCATATACTGGAAAATACGAATCAAATATTTAAAAATACTAACGAGCATCTAATTAGTAGATGCTCGTTTTTTATAGAAAAGGGAAAGATATGGAAAAAGGAAATAAAATAAAAAGACATGTAGTAGCATATAGAATGACTATTATAATATTGATGTTATTATTTGCAACTATTTGGTCATCTTCTACATATATAAAAACAGAGGGGTTTTCGCAATTTAATGAATGGGCAAACGAAAGAGAAGCAACTTTTAGTATATATAGTGAAGAGGGCTTCACGTATTCATCGCTTGAAACACTTAAAGAAAACTACCCGGGAATCACATTTTGCCGAACAAAAAATGGTATTACAGAAGAAAATCTAGAAAATAGCGTATTTTTATATGGTAATTATCCAACAAATGATAATGAAATATTTATTACCCAGTCTTATGCTAATACCTTATTAGATATGTATAATATCACAAATATAAGTGAAATTATTGGTAGAAATATTTTGCCGACTATGTCAAAAGAATATGATTTAACTGATTATAAGATTAGTGGTATTGTGTTAGGTAATAAAAGTGATGCCCTATTTTTTGCTCCATCCCTTAGTTTTAATTATTTTTACTCATATAATAAAATTATAATATTTTCTGTTGATTATAAAGACAGTCAATTTACATATGATAATTTTCAAGAATATGAAAAAGGGACCAATACCTATTTATTACAGTTAGAGAATACCTCTATCAGTAATATGCCTATAACTACGGATTATTTTTATTCTGAAAATTCCACTTTGATATATACAATACTAGGAAGTGTGTTATTTATTTTATCAATAACTTTTGGATTTATATTATGTGATAAAACAGTTAATACAAATCTTGAATATAATCTTGAAAGAAATCGAAAATATGAATGGTTTTATTTAAAGCAAATAACTATCACGGTTTTACTTGCCTGTGGTTTGGGTAGTGTAGTTGCAGGATGGCTATTTTTCCTAATAGAAAAAAGCACTAAGCTAGATTATGGAATACATATATTTGCACCAATATTAATAATTTGTGTAATGGTTTTATTAATAGGCGTATGTTTTTTGTTTACCTATATTCAAATTCGCAAGCAAATACATAAGTATTCAAGTCAAAATAACTACTAAAGATTAAATAAAAATTAAAAAAACACCGAAAGTATATTTTTCGGTGTTTTTTAGTTGGAAATAAGTTATAAAAAGTGTTTATTATTTTACAAATATATGATATTATAACAATGATGTGCGCTCTATGCGCAAATGAAACGTCAAAGGAGAGAAAAATGAGTCTTAAATTAAATTATACTGAAGAACAAGTAATTGAGTTAAAGCAAAGAATTAAAGAACATAAGAAAAAACCCGGTTCTTTAATGCCAACTTTACATGATGCACAAGAAATTTTTGGTTGTATTCCAATTGAAGTACAAAAAATCATTTCTAAAGAATTAGGAGAAAGTATTGCTATGATTAACGGAGTTGTTACGTTTTACTCACGTTTTTCAATTGAACCTAAGGGAAAACACATTATTGGAGTATGTTTAGGTACAGCCTGTTACGTTAGAGGTTCACAATTGGTACTAGACGAGTGGTGCAAGCAATTAAAAATTAAACCAGGTCAAACAACAGAAGATGGTAAGTTTACTTTAGAAGCTACTAGATGTGTTGGTGCTTGTGGATTAGCTCCTGTATTTGTTGTTGATGGAAAAGTTTTTGGTAAAACTACTCCGGATATTGCAAGAAGAGAAATTAAAAAATTGTTTGATGAAGAAGGAATAAAATAAAATGAAATTGAAGGATGCGGTTAAGTTATTAGATGCTGATGTACTAACTCCTGATATTTATGATGAAAATTTTGAGGTAAATTTTGCTTTTGGATCGGATATGATGAGCGATGCATTAATGCTTCTTAGAACAGCCCCTGATAAATTCTGTGAACATGGAATTTTATTAACAGGACTAGTTACAAGACAAAGCATTAGAACAGCAGAAATGTTAGATTTTCAAGTTGTGCTTATTGTAAGAGGTAAGACACCTAACGAGAATGTATATCAAGCAGCAAAAGATTCAGGAATTGTATTATTAACAACTAAGTGCTCTATGTTTTCCGCTAGCGGAAAATTATATGCACAAGGAGTAGTTGGTATTACAGATATCAAATAATGGAAAAATATACTTATAAGATAATATCTAACGATTTAGAAAATGCCGGTTGTATTGCAAGTCGCGTTAAAAAGATGCTTATCCAAAAAGGTATTGATAGACAGACGATAAGGAGAGTAGCTATAGCGTCATATGAGGCAGAAATTAATGTGGTTATTCATTCTTATGGCGGAATATGCAACGTTATAATTGATGGAAATGAATTAACATTAGAATATATTGATGATGGTCCAGGAATAGCCTGTATTG
>Ga0172378_10001460_pt1 | contig 21808 bp, 18 predicted proteins | sample GrowelOW332metaG_FD_119755 | JGI IMG/M metagenome (GOLD analysis project Ga0172378, IMG submission 119755) | Groundwater microbial communities from an aquifer near a municipal landfill in Southern Ontario, Canada - Pumphouse #3_1 metaG | ecosystem: Environmental > Aquatic > Deep subsurface >... | reverse complement strand
GCAAACTTCGAATATACAGCGAAGAGAAAAAAGTACCGCAGATATTGAGAGAGGAGACATTAATATCCCAATGTTCGTGTGGTTTGAGAGATCGATATCGTTCTGTTTTTATACATTCCCTCTTTTCCCCCAGATATGCCCATAAACGGGATCTTTATTCTCTTCCCCCGCTCGTGTACATTTCCTCCACTCAGGTAAAGCTTAAAGATCAGCATCTGTATTAGTTTTAGGGTCTGAATAATAAGCTGTCATAATTCAATGAATTTTCCTTTGATATTGTGTTGGTTTTTGTGGCGAAAAGTGGTAACAGATGAAACTTTAAATTCTGCGGATGCCGCACTTGCAACAACCCGGAAAAGAAAGGGCAGGACCTGTTGCGCCGTGTCAAAGATGTGAAGGGTTCTGGACTTGAATCTGATTGATCAACTTGACGGGGGAAGATGGAGAAGAGCACTGAAAAAATGGCGATACTCTAACGGATTATGTCGATTATCTTTTTCTGTATTCCTGCCACAATTCACTGTGCTTACCGCGTGTTTTTCCTTCGCTCTTTTATGTAAAAAAAAATCTGCAGGAAGAGGAAAAGTAGATGTCTAAAAGTGGAAACAAGAAAATAATTGAAGTCTTTGGGCCTGTAGATAACCTGGAAAGCTATGTAAAATCTGACTGGTGGCGTCATCTTTTTAATGCAAATTATCTGCGCACGGACGGAGATGTTGTAGAAGACCAGGATATAAGTATTAAAGAAGTTGATACCTTCCTTGCGGCGGTCAATGCCTCCCCAACTGACAAAATCCTTGACCTGTGTTGTGGTCAGGGCCGACATGCTCTGGAGATTGCAAAAAGAGGCTATAATAACGTCGTAGGGCTGGACAGATCCCATTACCTGATAAATCGGGCGAGGAAAATAAACAAAACAGAGGGCCTGAATGTTCTTTTCAAGGAAGGTGATGCCCGGAAGCTGCCGTTTCAAACCGATGAATTTCATGTCGTTTTCATTGCCGGTAACAGCTTTGGTTATTTTGATTCCAGCATAGATGATACAAGAATCCTCCAGGAAGTCAGGAGAGTTTTGAAGCCTGGTGGAAAGTTGTTGATAGATATCACTGATGGCAGCAACATGCGGGAGAATTTCGACCCTCGCAGCTGGGAATGGATAGACAAAAACTATTTTGTCTGTCGGGAACGGTCTCTCTCTGAAGACGGTCAGCGTCTGATCTCCAGAGAGGTTATCACCCATGTAACCAAAGGTGTTGTTGCTGATCAATTTTATGCGGAGCGTCTTTATTCAAATAATGATCTGAAAGAACTGCTGAATCAGGCTGAATTTGAAGATTTTTGCAACTACTCAAAGATCTCATCTGAATCGAAACGGAACCAGGATCTGGGTATGATGGCAGAACGGATAATCGTAACTGCTGTTGCGAAAAAGGAGTGGTCACCTGTCAAAGAACTTTCAGTAGAAAAAGATACCGTGCTTGTTTTGCTGGGGGATCCCGACAAAAGGGATGTGGTTAAACCCGACGCAAGTTTTGATGAGGATGATTATCATACCATTGATCTGCTCAAGGAGGCTCTGGCAGGTCTGTCTGAATATGAATTTATTTATCTGAATCAGCACGATACGCTGGTGAAGGATCTGGAAAGGCTGAAAAATAAATGCCGTTTCGTCTTCAACCTCTGCGACGAAGGATTTCAGAATGATGCAACAAAAGAGTTGCATATTGCCGCTCTTCTCGAAATTATGGAATACCACTATTCAGGTGGTTCACCCCAGTGTCTCGCCTACTGTTACGATAAATCACTGGTGCGAGGCATTGCCAGGGAAATGGATATTCCAGTTCCTGAAGCCTATATGCTCAATCCGGAAGATGTTCAGTTTATGGAATTTACCTTGTCCTTTCCTGTCATCGTAAAGCCCAACTGTGGGGATTCCAGTTTTGGTATTACACAAACAAATGTTTGTTACGATCTGCAGGCACTGGAAAGTGCAATTCTTGAAATCAGAGCGAAGTTTGGCTACAATATCCCGGTTTTGCTGGAAGAGTTCTTAACCGGAAAGGATATAAGTGTTGGCATTATTGGGAACCAGTCCGGTTCATATACGATACTCCCCATAATCGAAGAAGATTATTCCGCACTGCCCGAGGGATTACCCAGAATCTGTGGTTATGAGGCAAAATGGGATCCCAGTTCTCCGTATTGGAAAATTAAGTCTGTTCCCGCGAATCTTTCAGAAGATGTCGAGAGATTCCTTGGGGCGAGTTGTCTCAAGTTGTTTGATCGCCTGGGATGTCATGATTACGCCCGCTTTGACTGGAGGCTGGACGAAAATGGTACTCCAAGACTTCTGGAAGTGAACCCTAATCCCGGCTGGTGCTGGGACGGGCATCTGGCAAAGATGGCTCAATTGCAGGATATGCCATACAGTGAAATGTTAAAGAACATCCTGGAAGCATGTAAAAGTCGCATGCCTGATCTCAATTCGCCTGTTGCGAAATAAATGCAGGAATTTGATATTAACCTGTTGATTTAACAGGTTAATAAAGGAATCATTCTGAACTGTCCCGGTGGAGTGGCTTTGGGCCGGGACCTTCAGCACAGAGCTTGACTTCAGGAAAACATTTGGTTATTTTGCCAAAAAAGAAATGGAGGAGTGCTGTGAATCCGAAAGAGAAAAGGCAATACGAAGCCAGGGCCAAAGTCCTCAAGGCTCTGGCTCATCCCACGAGGTTGTGGATAGCCCGGCAACTCTCCGATGGAGAGCACTGTGTCTGTGAGTTTGTGGATGCTGTCGATGTCGATTTTTCCACTATCTCAAAGCATCTTACCGTATTGAAAGAAGCGGGAATCGTAGAGAGTGAAAAGCGGGGAAAGCAGGTTTTCTATCGTTTGAAAATCCCCTGTCTTCTTAAATTTATGGAATGCGTTGATGCCGTTATCCTGGCGCAGATTGAGTCACAGTCTGAGTTCCTGTAAAAGGCGGCGGAATCTAAAGGGAACATCGAATAATCGCCCATCTTTCTGGTTACAGTCAAAAAATTATCCTCCGACAAAGCGAGGAACGAGACGTCGAGGTAATCGATATACTCCAGGTAAGCGTTAGACTCCGGGTAAGCGTTAGACTCCGGGTAAGCGTTAGACTCCAGGTAAGCGTTAGACTCCGGGTAAGCGTTAGACTCCGTGATCAAACATGGCTGTAATAAATTTCCTCCTGCCCGTCAAACAGGAACGAAATACAAGCTGTTTCAAGGTACCCTTATACGGGGATTTTCCTTGTTCAGGGGACGATTTTCCACAAATATCCACAAATATAAACGGGGCGCGGGAGCAATAACATGCACCAGACCTGCTCTGAACATGGAGAATGAGATGGATTGGATGTTAATTATCACCACGGGCCTGGCCTTCGTTTTCAGCTTTATCTTTGCTCTCGGCGGAGTGGGGTCTGCCCTGGCTCTTATCCCGGTGCTGCACTGGCTCGGAGTGCCGCTTAACGCGGCTAAACCCACCGGCCTGATGATCAATGCAATTTCCATGGGTGCGGCGAGTTACTCCAATATAAAGAACGGGCTGCTCGATTTTCGCCTTGGCATGCCGATCATTATTACTTCCATGATCCTTGCCCCTCTGGGAGCGTGGTGTTCGGTGCTTGTTTCCCGGAATGTGGTGCTGTGGGTCTTTGTCGCTTTCCTTGTCTTTTCAGGTTTGATGCTGCTGTTCTATCGACGCAGGGGCGGAGAGGAGAACTACCGTGAAGACCGGCCCGTGGTTGCGCCTGCCCTCGTTGGGGCGGGTGCCGGATTTCTCTCAGGTCTGCTGGGAGTGGGAGGCGGGATGATGATTTCGCCAATGCTGATTTTTCTTGGTTTCAGTCCCAAAAAGGTTGCAACTATTACGGCCTTTGTCGTTCCCTTCTCTTCACTCATCGCTTTTACTGCCTATGCTCTGATGGGGACAGTGCAGTGGCAGGTGCTGATCTGTGCCTCTGTCGCCGCATATTTTGGTGGTACACTGGGAACAAAGGTTATGCACGGGCATCTCAGAGCCGCAACGATCAAAATTTTCCTCGGAGTTATTCTTCTTGGAATGGCGGGAAAAATGGTCTTCAGTCTTTTCTGATCCTTTGCTGGAAGGCAGGAGGGCCCTTGAAACAGCTTATATTTCGTTCATATTGCAAGGGGCAGGAGAAATTTACCGCAGGCACAACTTCGATCACGGAGTCTAACGCTTACCCGGAGTCTAACGCTTACCTGGAGTCTAACGCTTACCCGGAGTCTAACGCTTACCTGGAGTCTAATGCTTACCTGGAGTATATCACTTACCTCGACGTCTCTTCCTCGCTTTGTCGGAGGATAATTTTTTGACTGTAATGAAGGAGATGGCCGATTATTCGATGCTTTCTGAAGTTAATTCTTCCCGAGCTGCTTTCTCCCGTGCCAGCGCAATTTTCTCCAGCAGTTCATCGTAGTCTACCGGTTTCATGCAGTAGTCAAAGGCGCCCTGTTTCATACCTGTGATACTCACGCTCAAAGAGGCGTGACCGGTGAGGATGATGACCTCAAGCTGCGGCCACGTCGCTTTCACTTCGGCCATGCAGGCAATGCCGTCCTTGCCCGGCATGGAGACGTCCATGATAATGACGTCAACATTATTCGCCTCTTTTGCGAGCAGGTCGAGAGCGGTGGCACAACCATCTGCCTGTAAAGTGTCGAACCCGCGGTGGGCAAGAAATTTACCGCTGATTTCACGGAATTCCTGTTCGTCATCGACGAGGAGAATCTTTTTCATTGTTTGTTTCCTTTTTCATTTTTTCTCTGGCCAGCATTTCATCAATTTCCCGCAAAAACTTCTGCCGATACTTCTCAACCGTTTCCCCCCGGTCCATGACCATGTCGAGCTGGCGGGCGTGCAGACTGAGGTATCCGAGAATCATCAGGCGATCTTCAAGAAAATCCATGGGCATTTTCTTGATCCTTGCCAGCAGTGCATCTCCACGGAGTTCGACGCTGAAATCCCAGCGCTCAAGGATGTCTGCGAGCAGCCGCGCCCGCACGGCTTTGCGTTGCATATCCGCCGCGCCACCTTTGAATCGGAAGGTAAGATAGCTCTCGGTGCGCAGCTCACTCAGCCACGCCTCAATCATGGCATAATGATACCCGAGACGCACGCCAAGGTTGCAGAAATATTTTGAAATGAGGAAAAAATTGCGGGCGTTCAGCTTCGTTGCGGCTACGTCCGGGGAGAGTTCCGGGCGCATGGTGGACTGGAAGATGATAGAACCTAACCCGCGGATGCTCACCGGTGGTGGCCCCTCCCATGGAAAGGCGGCAATCCCCCGCCAGATGGCCAGCATGGGTACACTGACCACATCTTCAATGGAGACTGTTTTCTTCTCCTTGCCTATCCCCTCGCGCAGGCCATCGGCAAGGTTAATTACCCACCACTCCAGCGGGACATCGGCAGTGAGGCGTTTCGCTGCGGCCTGCGGGAAATGGTGACTGTTGCCGAAGTTAAACATCACCACCACCGACTTCTCGTGACAGAAACGGGTGATGTCGTGCAGGGTCTCGCAGAAGGTCGATTTAAAACGAATCGAATCTGGATCGTTGAGGTTGAGCGGGGTGATGAGCTGCAGTGCTTCGGAGAGAATCAGCTGTACGGGAGAACCGGTCATCGGAGAGGGCATCACATGTTGACGTCGCAGTGCGATCTCGTCTCGGCCCGGATAGATGGAGCGGGCAGTGGCATCGAGGGTGAATTCTCCCTCCGTGGCATGCTTTTCTTCAAGCTTCTTCCATACGTCCCCGCAACCGAACAGCGCCGGAATGCCAAACTCTCGTGAGACTGTGGCAAGATGCCCGGCTTCGTTTCCCCCGGAGGAGAAGATCCCCGCCGCGCGGTTAAGGAGCGGTGCCCATTCAGGCAGAGGATATTCCACATAGAGGATGGCATCTGCCGGGAAGGCTCCCGCCTGCTTCGCTTTGTCCACTCGTACAAGCCTGCCGCAACAGGCTCCGTCGGAGGCGGTGATGCCGCCGTGATAGAGCGGGGCGGCGGGATGGTTGTTGCCAGTTTCCACAACCTCATGGTGTTCCTGCATCTGCAGCGGCCGACTCTGCAGGATGAAGAGGTGACCGTCGTGGTCAAAACTCCATTCCACATCCTGCGGCGCGGCAAAGTGCTTCTCCAGTTTCCTTCCAGCTGCAGACAGTTCCTGCAGCTGTGCCTCCTTGAGCAGAGGGTGCTCTCCTGTGAGTCGACGCTCCATCACGGAAAAAGGCTCCTGTCGCAGAATATAGAGATCGGCATCACGGGTGCCGTCCACCACGCCCCTGCCGATTCCTTCCACGGCATTGCAGCGCATCTCTTCTCCTTTATCCTCTTGTGTCGCATTGGGATTACGGGTGTATAAAACCCCGCTGACCGCTGCATTCACCATGGCGACGCAGCCGACACACATTTCAATATCCACATGGCGGTAACCTCTCCGCCGCCGGTAGGCAATGGCACGGGGGCAGTATTTGGAGGCAATCACTTCTCGGATTCCCGCCGCCAGTTCTTTGCGACCGACATTAAGGACGGTTGCATAAAGTCCGGCAAAGGAGACCCCGGCACTGTCTTCTCCGAGGGCGCTTGAGCGGGTGGCTATCTTCTGATCCTTCTTAAAAAAAAGATCAAAAGAGGCGTAAATTTCCTCCATAAGGGAGGACGGAATGGCGGTGTCGCGCACCAGTTCCTGCATGGTGTGGCAGCCCGCGTAGAGGCCATCAAGATTTTCGGGATCAATGATCTGCAGCTGCCGGTTGATTTCGTCGATCAGTTCGGTGTTCAGAAATTCCTGGGTGGCCGAGGCCGTTAGAATAAATCCTGTCGGAATGGGCAACCCGAGGCGGCCCACTTCGCCGAGTCGGGCCATTTTCTCCCCGACCAGCTCCCGCTCCTCAAGACTTACCTCGGAGAGGGGCATGATGAAGGGACCCTGTTGCCGCTCCGGCTTCTGATTGAGGATGGGTTCGAGGCTGTGGCTGATCTGATCAAGGATCGTTTCCAGCCCGGTGTATTTCCCTTCGGCCATCTCCAGCAGGCTGTTTACCATCTTGTAGACGTTTATCTGAATGGCGGTAATTTTGGAGTTTATCTCGGCCATACGGTAACTGGAGTTACCATAATACATCCGTTCCAGCTCGGCCATGGCCTGCAGCGCATTGTTATTGGCGGTGAGAAGACGGCGGAAGAGCTGATAGCGATTTTGAAAAATGGTCTGCAGCTCTTCTCCGCTGAGAGGTTCCGGTTTCTCAAGGGAGAAGAAATCTTTCAGGTTTATGGGGAAAAGTGCCATTATGTATCCTTTTTGTCTGCAGGGAAGTTTGTGTTGCGGAAAATAACGAGGGGGGAGACGCCTGGCGTCTCCCCCCCCCCTCCTGTTTAATGACTTTGGCCTATCTTCAAGCCCAGTCCTTCAAAAAGATACAGTATGCCAAACCCGTACCAGACGGTATAGAAAACATAGAACCCGAGAGCAAGGAGAATCATCGTGACGTTTGCTTTCCACGGGTGTGCTTCTATGCCGTAGTAGTTGTACGCAGGTTCCAGTACTCTTTTCTCAATATTGCCAAGAAACTTGGCTTCTTTGAATTTCTTTTTGCTATTGAAGTTCTTGTTTATTGCCTCGTAGCCTGTCCACCAGTTAAACAGTGCTTCACGTCCGGAGAAGCCATATTTTTCTTCTACTACGGAGCCGTTGTTGTCAAACATCGCCCGGCTGTCGGCGAGGCAGGAGGTTACCATTTCCACCATGTTGCCAGCTATGGTCACCGTCGTGCCGGAGACAGAAGCGGTAAGACCGCTGACAGTGAGCTGGTGGGCGAAATGTTCTGCCTGTCCCTCGCTGGGCAGGTTGATTTGCTGATCAAGGGTGGATTCGGTGAAGGCCTTGTTCTCTTCAATCTGAAGGGAAATGAAGTCTGAAGAACCCTTGGAAATCATGTTGAAGAGGTTGTCAATGTAGTCCAGCCCGTGCAGTTTGCCTGGAAATACCGGGCTGAAGAGGACGCCGAGAATGATGAAAAAAACAAGCAGCATCGCGATCCCGCGTCTTTTTAATTTTGATTCTTCCTTGGTTGTCATAATTAATCCTCCGAGCGCAGTTCGTTAAGATGAGTGAAGAATACATAAAGGACCCAGACCGTGAATGCTCCGATGGTCACAAAGAAAAGAATGCTCCCTGTAGTGTCCAGCATTTTCCCCGTTGCTTTGGAGATATCAATGTAACCCATGTTGCGGAGCTTGGCGGGCAGAGCGAAGAAACGGTTAATAAAACCGGCGGAAACTGACAGAGCGAAGAAGCCGCGGATCAGGTGACCCGGAACTACGCGGGTGATCAGCGAACCCATCTGTACACCGATCAGCGAACCGAGCAGCATGCCGAGTGCCAGGGTGTAGAAGACAAATCCGTAGAGGGCATATTGGGTCAGTGCTGCGTAGCCGGCGGTGAAGATTATCTGGAAGATATCAGTACCGACGGTGGTCATTGAGGAGACTCCGAGGCCATAGACAAAGATCGGGAAGGTAAGGAAGCCACCGCCCACGCCCATGATTGCTGCTGCCAAACCAACGATGAAACCACTGAGAACGAGAAAAATTGCGGAAATTTTTCGTCCGCCAGGGGTGATCCCTTCGTCAAAGGTAAGCATCGGCGGCAGGTTGATTGCCTGCAGTTTCATTCCCAAAGGGGAAATGGACTCGGGGGCGTTTTCCCGTCCCGCCTGTTTCATTCCTTTGCGGATGGTGAGGTAATCCTTCATTGCATAGAAGGAGAGGAAGCCGAGGATAACGACATACACCGAGGTAATGAACATGTCGCTCAATATCGGGTTGAGGTCATAGAGCCAGCGGTTGAGAATCCCTCCTACCGTTGAGCCGGCGATGGAACCGATGAGAAAGGTGAGGGCGAGACTGACAGAAATGTTACCAAGCTTTTTGTGCAGTACGCTGCACATGATCGCCTTGGCGAAGATGTGAAAGAGGTCGGTCCCGACGGCGAGAATCCCTTTCACGCCGAAACTCATAAGGGCCGGGGCGATGATAAAACCGCCACCCGCTCCGATACAGCCGGTGATCAGTCCTGCACAGAGTCCGACAAAGATGGAGGCGATAAAGATAAAGGGGGTGTAGTGCGACGGCATATACGCGGATTTGCCGCCGATTACTGAAGGCAGTTGCATGTCGCCTGCGGCGATGGCGATCCCGCCGAGCAGTATCGGCAGAACGAGCAGCAGCAGAAAGTAACGACGTTTACGGCTGTTGAGGATGTTGCTTGACATCTCCAGTTCCCAGCGGGCCTGGGCTTGTGCTCCCGCCAGCATGAATTGGTAAAGCTGTCTGAGGTGATTCATGAGACCTCCTGTAAATCGAATTTGGGCGTTTTGCCCGTGATATTATTTATGGGGATTGCGACACCATGTCGCTCCCCGGTTGTTTAACTCGGGAGAGACATGTGTTTCTTTATCTGTGCTGTCTCAATTTTCTCAAGCTGTATCCGGCGTTTTTCAAAGGCGTCGGAGAGCTTGTCCAGCAATTCGTCAAATTCCATTGGTTTCATCAGGTAATCAAAAGCCCCGAGTTTCATCCCTTCAATTCCCGAATTCACCGAGGCATGACCAGTGAGCAACACCACCTCCACCAGCGGTTTGGCCTGCCTGATCTTTCGCAGTGCCTCAATCCCGTCCATTTCCGGCATCTTCACGTCAAGCAGCACAACGTCGAAGTTGCCTTTCTCCACCATTTCAAGGCCAATCAGGCCGTTTTCCGCCCCTTCGGCGTCCATCCCCCTGTGCAAGAGCTGCTTGATAGTCATTTCGCGAAATTCTTTTTCATCGTCTACGACGAGAACGTTGAATTTTTTCATTTCAGTCATAAAGACCTCTCTGGTACTGCGGGTTTTAGAAGGCGGGGGCGTCGTAAAGCCGGTGCTTTCCCGGAGCGACGTTCCCGGATTATCTGCTCAGTGCCTCTTCGCCAAGGCGCGCAATTGGCAACCGTACGGTGAAGATGGCACCACCACTCTCTCTATTTCCTGCTTCAAGTGAACCGCCCAGTTTACGGGTAATGTCATAGCTGATATAGAGTCCCAGTCCGGTTCCCTTATTTGGCGATTTTGTGGTGAAAAAAGGATCGAAAAGCCGTTTCAGGTTCTCACGGGCAATTCCTGCCCCGTTGTCTGCAAAGCAGATCACCAGATTACTGCCGGATACTGCCGTGGATATTTCTACTTCACCTTTCTCACCGGCTGCATCCAGAGCATTATTAAGCAAATTAAGAAATACCTGCTGGAGCTGCGGCCCGTCGGTCATGGTGGGCGGCAGATCGGGGACGAAATTGCGGCGGATGGTAATATCGTGGCTTTCTGCTTCTTTTTCGACAAAAGAAATTGTCTCATTAAGCAGCTCGTTGAGCTGTACCTCTTCCTGTTGAGCTGCCATCTTTTTAGAATATCCAAGCAGCCGGTGGGTAATCATTCCGGCACGTTTGACGTGGTAGCGGATTTTCTCCACTGAATCTGTGTATTCACCGAGATTTTTCACCTTTGCTGGATCCTCTTCAGGCAGCAATTCGGCAATCCAGCTTGCCTGCGAGCTGATTAATTGCAGAGGGTTATTAATCTCATGGGCAACCCCCGCTGCCAGACGACCGATGGTGGCCATCTTCTCCATCTGGGCAAACTGCATGGAGTTGGCGGCGTACTCCTGATCTGCATGACGGATATGGCGCGCCAGCATTATGGAGACCGCTAAAGCAGCGGCGAGAGCGAGGATAAAGAGGATGGTGAAGACGATAAAAATCTGTCGGTGCAGAGGAATATAGACAGACATGGAATCCGCCACATCCGCCTTGATAATGAAGAACCACCGGCCGCCGGCGAGGGGGCGTGCAATATAGACCGCGTCATCGGTGATAATGGGGGCCTCGGATCCACCAGCGCCGATCAGGGTGCGGGCTGTGGCGGAAAGAGTGGTATCACCGCGCAGGCTGGGGGTCTGGAAGTCTCCTTCGCGGCTGACGATGAAGGCGTCACTGTTGGGGCTGATCTGCGCAGCAAGCAGCAGGGCGTTGAATGAGGCTGAGTTGACGGTTGCCCGCAACACATAATTTTTCAGCGGGTTGGTGACGGCCACCACAAAGTGGGGTGTGCCGCGATAACCGGTGAAGACGTTGCTGATATGCACGCCATTGAGCAGGGTCTCCTGAAACCACGGTGCCTCGGCGTAGCTCTTCCCTTCCACCTGGGTACGATAGGGACCGACGTAGGCATATTGCCGGCCATTGGCGGCGATGCTCTGCAGGTCGACAATATCATCTCTGTTGTCAATAGCGAGAAAGAGCTTTTCAGTGTTGCCCTGCTGCTCAAAGAAACTCGGTGGCAGAAAATTAACGAGCATAGTGAGCCGGTTGATGTGGTCCTTCAGGACCTGAGACAGGACCTTGGCCTGGGCGGTGACCGTGGCGGTGGCCTGATCCTGCAGGCGAATGATGTTGATATCACGCAGGGAGTTTCTTGTTATCCAGCCGACGGCGAGCAACGGCACCAGACAGAGGCAGAAAAAAGCAAGCAGCAGGCGGCGGGTGACAGAGGTATAATAGTTGCTCATTCGTTCCATGGTATCTCCCTTTTCCCTTTCTAGGTGTTAAGCAGTGGTGCCAGGTTCTTCTGCAAATGTTCAAACGGCGGTTGTCCGTCGGTGACAAGGTCCACTGGAAACTCCCGCACCTCCTCAGTTGCTGTATGGTTAAGCAGCAGCACAGTCTTGCTCGTTGTCAGGGAGGTGACGCGGTCCAGCATGGCGAGCAGTTGACGACCGGGATGCTCAAGGGCGGTGAGAACCACAATATGGGGCATGAAGTTGAGCAGAGTGAGACTGGCGTGGACGCCGAAGGGCGCGCTGTCGGCCAGCACGAGGTGACAGCTTTTGGTGATTGCTTCACAGATGCGGTTCATGTTCTTGCGCAACCGTTTCGCCATGTTGCTGTCAAGCAGCAGTTCGGCAGGATAAAGAAAAAGGATGCGGGAGGTCTTCGGGGGCAGCAGTCTCTCTGGAATGCTCATCCGGTTGTGCAGCAGAAAGCCGAGAAAATCTATCAACCGCACAGAGTTTTTCTCGGCGTCACCAGGGAGTTTGTGAGTGGAAATGAGGTAGCGCACCCGGTTGTGGGAGAGACTGCATGAACCCGCAATCTGATCAATGCTGATCCGCTTCGCTTCTGAATTATTCAAGTAGATGGCCTGCAGCATATCGCTTTCCAATGTAAGATTCAGAGTGTTGTCCATATTGGGCCCTCCTTCTCCTTTTGTAAAGCAAGAGACGTGCCAGAGATGGGGTTGTTGAAAAGATATTATGATAACAAGGGGATAGCAGCGGAAGGTGGAATGAAAAGAAACGGGACCATGTAAAGCTTTGGTAACAACTTTCCCGCTGGTTTTTAGCTATCTCATTGAAATATAGTGAAAAATGGGATATTGCCTGAAAGTAACAACTGAAAATCTCTTTATCGGGAGAATGTAACCGGAAGGTAACAAGGCACAGGAAGAGGTTGAAACCGGGAGGTGAAATAATGACAGCGATGGACAGAGATGAACGGGTACAGTTTATCGAAGATGGGATGATGGTTGACCCGCTGGTCCGTATTTTTGAAAAGCAGAAGAAGGATCTTGTTATCCGGATGCTGAAAAAGCATGAAGAGGTAGAGGCGAAGAACTTTTTTATCTCCCGCATCATGTCCAGCCTCTCCGACCTGTTTATTATCTTCGCCGATGATTTCACTATCCTGCGGGCGGGAAAGGAATTTTATGAGGTCCTCGGCTGGGATGTGGATCAGGAGGGGCTGCAGCTGAGTGATATTGCCGCTCCGGAAGTCGCACAGCTTATCAGGGAACGCTTTGTTGGGGGGGATTTTCGAGACCTGGAAACCCTTTTCCTCAACCGGCAGGGGGGGCCGGTGCCGGTGCTTGTCCGCGGAACCTCCTGCCCCGGCAGGACGGGAAAGACCGTCCACATGCTTGTTGCCAGTGATCGACGGGAGTTTTTCGAGGTGATGGATCGCATGCGCGAGGTGCAGGACCAGCTCATTCACTCCGGGCGGCTGGCCAGCCTCGGCGAGATGGCGGCGGGGATCGGCCATGAACTGACCCAGCCGCTTAACACCATGCTGCTGCTCGCCCGGAACTGCCAGAAGGCGATGGCCGACCCGCTGCTTCATAAGGAGATCATCAGTGGGAATCTCTCTACGATTATCGACCGCATCAACTTCGCCTCTTCTATCATTCACAGTATGAAGGGCTTTGCCGGAAAGGCGCAGAGTGAGATGGCTCACTGCCGGGTGAATATTATCCTGCTTGATGTCCTCAACTTCATTGAGGCGCAGCTGGAACTCTCCGGGGTGAAGGTGAAGCTCGAGCTGGAAGAAGGGAACTTGTTCGTCTACGGCCAGGTGGTTCGTTTGGAACAGGTGCTGTTTAACCTTATTCAGAACGCGGCGCAGTCGATGGGTGAGAGGGAGTCCCCTGAGCTGATTATCCGCCTGGAACGCCTCCGGGGCATTGATCCGCCGAGCCTCTCGGAGCGGATGTGGGTGGTGATTTCCATTATCGACAACGGCTGCGGTATTCCGCCGGAGATTGAGGAGAAGGTTTTTGACCCCTTTTTCACCACCCGGGAGGTTGGGGTGGGCATGGGGCTGGGGCTCTCCATTGTCGAGCGGATCGTGCGCAGTACAGGAGGGTTTGTCAAGATGAAGACCGCAGTGGGACGGGGGACAACCTTCGCTGTCTGGCTGCCGGAAGATGAGACTCGACAGGTGCCTGGGGGTGAGTGATGGAGAAGGTAAGAATTCTGGTGGTGGATGACGACAGCTATCTGCTCTCAGCCATTGGGCAGACGCTGATGCTGCACGGCTGGGAGGCTGTTCTGGAAAGCGATCCAAGGGAGGCGCTGCATCTCCTTGAGAAGGAGGTTGCAGTGCATGCGGTGGTGAGTGATATCCGTATGCCCTATATCGATGGCATGGAGTTCCAGCGGCGGGTTGCAGAGATGGACGCCGAGCTGCCTCTGCTGCTTATCACCGGCCATGGAGATGTAGAGCTGGCAGTGAAAGCCATTCGTGCGGGGGCCTACGATTTTCTCGAAAAGCCGGTGGATGATGAGGTCTTACTCTCAGCCCTGCAGCGGGGGGTGGAAAAGCGGCAGCTGATACTGGAAAACCGCAGACTGGCGGCGCGACTGACCGAGGTGGCAGACGGGCAGGGGAATGGTTCCTTCTTCCACGGGATGGTGGGGGCGCACGCCTGCATGCAGCGGCTCTATCGGCATATCGTGCGCATGGCAAAGCAGAACGATCCGGTGCTGATCTGTGGCGAGACGGGTACCGGTAAGGAGCTGGTGGCTCGGGCCCTGCACCAGATCGGAAGACCGGCGATGCCCTTTGTAGGGGTGAATATGGCCGCAATTCCCGGCGACATGGTGGAAGCAGAGTTGTTTGGCTGTGAGAAGGGCGCTTTTACCGGAGCGGAGAGGGTGCGGGTGGGGAAATTTGAGCTGGCTGGCAGAGGGACCATCTTCCTTGATGAAATATGTTCCCTTGATGTTGGCTTGCAGGGGAAGCTGCTGCGGGCGCTTGAGGAGCGCAGTTACTCCCCGCTGGGCAGTAATGAACTGCGGCCGCTTGCGGCACGGGTGGTGGCATCGGTCAACCAGGACATGGGGAAGGAGGTGGCAGCGGGACGTTTCCGCGAAGATCTCTTTTACCGGCTCAATGCTTTTTCGCTGGATATGCCGCCGCTCAAGGCGCGGCGGGAGGATATTCCCCTGCTGATAGAGTTTTTCCGTCAGGAATATTGCCGTGAGAGCGGGGAGAAACTGGTATCCTTTACGCCGGATTTTCTTACAGAGCTGGAGGCACAGGAATGGCCGGGTAATGTGCGGGAACTGCGGAATCGGGTGCGGCGATTCTGTGTTCTCGGGGAAGAGGCAATAGAGGGCGAGGGAGAGAAGAGTGACGCCCCGCGCCTGCCGTTGAAGGAGTTTGTTGCCCTCCAGGAGCGGGAGTATCTCCTTGCCGTGTTGCGAACGCATGGCGGAAGGGTGGGGGCTGTTCATCAACTCCTCGGTTTGAGTCGCAAGGGGCTGTATGACAAGGTGAAGCGCTACGGGATTGATCTTGATGCACTCCGCGAGGAGTAAAAAAACACGGATGCCGGAGACTTCCGGTTTTACAGCCCTGCTTCCCCGTTTATCAGCACCACACGGATGCGGCCGGGGGGGTAACACTTTTCGGTGATAAGCCACTGGTTGCAGATGCGGTCAGGGCTTCTGCAGTCCATGCATTCACCGGTTTTCTGGCAGGGTGTTTTCATGGAGTCGTGGCGGATGGCGTTGAGCGGAGCGGCTACCTCTTTAATCCGGGCCATTGCCCGTTCCACATCGGGGACAATCTTGTTGCGGCCGATGGTTAGAATAACGTTGCGCGGTCCGCAGGCGATGCCGCCGATACGGTTGCCGTCCATGTCGAGGTTAACCAGTTTCCCGTCCTCGGTGAGGGCATTGCTGCCGGTGAAGAAAAGGTCTGTGAGCAGGGCCCGGCGGCGCAGTGCAACCTTCTCTTCCCTGGGGGCACCTTTGGGGAAAGGGTCGATAAATTCTACTCCGTTCAGTTGTTTTACAGCTTCGAGAACACCGGTGGCACGCAGGGTCATGGAGTCTCCGAAACTGGCGATCTTGAGGCCCTCAATCTGCGGGACGATCTCCTGCATGATCAGTGCACCGGCGGCCTCTGCATCGCTGGCAATAAAGACCGTGAAGTTGTTTTTCTCCAGCGCCTTTTTTACCTTCTCCAGCTTTATATCCCAATATTTCTCGTAGATTTCACTTTTTTCCATTTCATTATCCTGTTTCAGGTTGCCGGTTCTTCGTCGAAGGACTGAATCTCCAGCCCCATAGTCCCGTCATTGGTCTGAAAAATGTTTATCCAGCAATCCCAGTCTCGATCATTGCTCCGCGGATAGTCGACGCGGTAGTGGGTGCAGCGGCTCTCGCGGCGAAGGATGGAGGCGCGCAGCTTCATCTCGGCGTTGAGGATCATGTTGGCGGTTTCGTGGGCGAGGCGCAGTTCGTGGATATTACGGGCGATGAGCAGCGGCTGGTGATTGTCGCGCAACTCTTCCACATAGGCGAGTGCAGCCTCCAGCATCTTTTCTTTTTTGATATAAAGGATAAAATTGGGAATGATAATCCCCTGCAGTGTCTGGGTGACCCAGCGGGGACTGAACCCCCGGTTGCGTTTCAACGGGGCGAGGATCTCTTTACGAATGGTAATCTTCTGGTCTGGGGAAATGGCGGGCCGGGTTTCCTGCCGGAGAGCAACCCGTGCTGCTGCAGCGCCGGCAATGGCACCCTGCACGGCGGCGGCGGAGAGGGATGCTCCCTGCTGCAGCTCCATCGCTCCGGTAACACAGGATCCGAGGGCGTCGCCAGCGGCATAGAGGCCAGGGATGGTGGACTGACCGTTGAGATCAATCGGGGCAAGCCCTTCAGAATTGTGCGGGGCAAGTCCCGCCCCGGCACCTCCGGATGGCAGGCCCTGGGCGAAGACCGGGGTGGAGAGGGCAGCGTGGTGTACTTTGGGTTCCTGGCCGGGTTTCGTTTCTGCCGGCTCGCTGCCGGTGGCCGGATGAACGGCTGGTCCACGGGGGAACTGTTTGACCTCTTGTTCCTTGTTCGCGTCCGGCAGACCGGGGAGAATGGCACCCTCTTTCCACACCTCATAGTTGAGTCCAAGATCGCCTGTGGCCTCCACATGTGTTCCGCATACCTGTGGCTTGCGGGCAAGATCTTTGCGCCAGCGCTGCCACGTGGCGGCGGGGGCATTGAGCAGGCCGGTGGTGGTGTCGTTCCACTCCTTGCCGGTGATCCGTGCGCCGATACGCCAGGCCATCATGGCACCGTCACTGGTGAGGTCGCAAACCGGCAGTCCTGCGGGTTTAAAGGCTCCGGCACCGGTGGCGAGCACCACCGTTTTCGCGGAGAAAAAGTGAATGATACCATCATCAAGAGTGAAGCCCCCCGCTCCGATAACGCGCCCTCGTTCTTTGATCAGGTGGGTGATCATCATCCGCTCGCAGGTCTCTACTTTCCGTTTCTTGAGTTGATGGTGAAAGCATCGGCTGTAGAGGGATGAGTCGAAGAAACCCCACTCCTTGAGGTCGTTGACCCTGGCAAGGCTGTGGTTGGCGAGCTGGCGGGTGAATTTGGGATTGCTGGTGCGGTGGCTGGCGATGTTGATTGCCTTGATCCAGTCCTTCAGTGACATTTCTTCGTGGGCGGGATAATAGGCGAAGATATCCCGAGCCCATGGAGTCTGTCCTGAGGCCCCGAGGCGTCCCTTGGCGGTGAGGATCACTTTTGCGCCCTGATCAGCAGCCTTTACTGCAGCAAAAAAACCGGCCATGCCGCCGCCGATAACCAAGACATCGGTAGCATGTTCTTTCGTTGAGAGAGCGTCGGGATCAATTTGCGGGTGATTCTCCCGGGCTTCGGCCTCGCCCTGGGCTGTGCCGCTGAGGCTGAGACTTCCAAGGGCGGCTATCCCGATGGCTCCCGCAAGGAATTGGCGACGGGTGCTCTCCATCTCAGAACTCATTTTCTGCCTCTTTTTTTTCAGGTTGATGTCCCTGCTTTTTGAGCCTGTCTGTGTTCCCCTCTGATGGTGGCAGTCTGCCAGGTTTTGCGTGGGGAATGATATCGAACCAGCGGCGCACCATCATTCCCGCCGCCGCCAGGGCGAAGAGAATGAAGATCACGGTGATAAGGGGGGTGATGTGACGGCCGAGGAAAAGAACGTGGTGCAGCCCGCAGATCAGTACGAGGAAGGCAAGGATACCATGGAGTTGCCGCCATACATGGTATCTCAGTGGCAGGAGCTTCCTGAACCAGGCGGTGCCGCCGAGGGTCGCGAGCAGCAGCCAGCTGATAATTCCAGAAATCACTCCGGCATGGGGGGTGGAAATCATGGTGAAGAATGCTTCCTGAGGAGAGATGCCGTATTCAAACAACTTGGGCAGCAGCAGCAGGAAGGGGTGGCTGCAGAGAAGCAGCACGAGAAGTGTGCCGATAACCATGTGGTATCTGGCGAGCGTCCAGCTACGCAGATGCAGTGGCAGGAAACGGTTACCGGGGAACCAGTAGAACTGTCCCGGGACCAGGCACCATGCGGTGATGGTGATCAGCGAGAAAATCTCAAGGTAGGCGTTGCGCCCACTGAAAACACCTTTGATGAGCATGAACAATACCGGAAAACCGGCGAAGACGGCAGCGGCACGCAGGAAAAAATCGCGGGTGGTGAGTTCGGGGGGAGTCTGAGGCATTGCTTATCCCCACGAGATGATGACCGGGATGGACTTCTCCGGGTCTATGGTGATAGCGTCCACCGGGCAGTACATGCGACAGAGGTGGCAGAGCTGACACTCTTCCGGCCAGCAGATTTCTGCCTTGCCGTTGTCACCGATGCGCAATACGTCCGTCGGGCAGCTTAAGACACACTCGCCGCAGCCGATACAGCCGGAGATTTTTTTAATTGCCATGGGGTCCCACAGTAGTTTGAAGATTCTGAGGGCAGGACAGCGGCGGGAGGAGGAATTCTGTCCATGGGTTTATCATTGAGATAGCAGGGCAGTTCTTGTGTGGTAGAGGTTGTTTATTCCGCCTTGAAGCCTTCGGGAACCGCAACAAGGCGTCCTTCAATAATTTTACAGGTCGCGGTAATTACGGCACCGCTGAGACCGTCGATGGTGACGAGATCACCTTCCCTGTGGCCTTCACAGGCGGTGAACGCGGCGGCAGGCGGCATCTCGTTCGAGTTCTTCAAAGCAGGTGACGTTATACGGGCGGCACAGGATGCACTGAAGATGAGTATTCCCGCAATGGCCGCAATCTTTAGTATATTCAGCATATTCTCACTGTTTTTTAAAGCTGGTATTCTATCCTGGATTACGCAACGGGGCATTCCTTTTTTTTCATTTTTGGGAAAAGGGGTCAGAATTATTTGTCGAAAGTTTGCGGCATGCATGGCAGCACATACAGCAGGCCTCGACCATTACGAATACTTCTCCCAGGCACACCCCATTACATCGTCCAGCGCGGTTACAACCGACAGACCGTTTTTGCAGGGGACGATGGCTGCAGGGTACCTTGAAACAGCTTGCATTTCGTTCATATTCAAGGCACAGAAAAAAATTTATTAGAGCCAGGACTCATATCGGAGTCTAACGCTTACCTCGACGTCTCGTTCCTCGCTTTGTCGGAGGATAAATTTTTGACTGTAATTAAAAAGATGGGCGATTATTCAAGGTTCCCATAAATAGTTTTAGCCTCTTCTTGATGGTGAGGGGAAGATGTCGAGAAACGCCCTTTCGTATTCGATACACTCTAACCAATGAGAGGGGAGACTTCTTGAGCTCCTTCATGCGGGTTATGTTTCTATAGATTTAACGTTTAAGGTCACTTGCACTGCCTGGTTCGGCTATATTTATTTCTCCTTAAAGGACTTCAATAAATTAATGGCATCATTAAACCATATATCTACCGCCTCTTCTAAGGAAACAGATTCGTTATTATTAAGTTCGATTTCAAAGGATTCTATTGCTATATGGGTATCCTTTTCAAAAGTGTCACGGTTGACCAATTCAACTCCTTCGTTAATTGCGTAGTCAACCAACAATCCAACTCCTACGCCAACAACAGTTCCTGCTGGACCACCGACAGCAGTACCAGCGGCACCTCCAGCAGCTGCACTGCCAGCTACAGAAACGGCTTTAGTTACAAATGGTGCAGATAATTTTACAATTAATGATTTTCCCGTACTTGAGGCAAGTACTTTACCAGCAGCCGCTTTTCCTACGGCTCCCCCTATGGCTTTGCCAGCAAGAGCCCCGCCAACAGTTAAACCAGCCCCAACAACTGCGCCACCAGCACCCTTTTCATAACCAGACATGGATACTTTGTGGAATTGGCTGGCCCAATCAATTTCCATTTCTATCTGATTCTCGTCAAAATTATCAAGGTGGCCAGTCTTTTCTGAAACATACTTTTGAAATTCAGAATTAAGATTTGCCATAACTGACAAAAATTGGGTGTGAGCATATTTTAAATTCTTTTGGTAATTTTGTTGGAGTATTGGGTCTGATATCTCTGGTTTTAGAACAATTTTTTCAAAATGTTCTTCAAGGTATTTTTCGACATCAAGTGCTACAACATCAAGAACAGGCATTGTGCTGGTTTCAAATGTATGGGTCGTGGCAGATGAAATTGCGAAACCTAGTATTTTATAGGTGGTTGTATATGCAAAGTACCAATCAGCATATTCATCAATACGGTTAGAGATTGTTTTAAAACTTTCCCTGTTGTCTTTCGTGACAGCATCTCTTACCCGTGTTCGAATTTCAATTCTCTTTTTTTCAAATATTTCGAGGTTCTTTTTTGCAAATTCTGTCAAAGAACTTCTGTCGGCTGCAACTCTTTTTAATTCGCCACCTTCGTTTTTATAAACAAGAATTATTTTATTATTAACCCCCGATTTAACTCCGGAAGATATTTTAGTTTTATCCTGATGAACAACCTTGTTGCTTTCTATTCTATCGAAAATGCTGTCAACAAAAGAGCGTCCCACAAAAAAAAGAAGCCATATCGAAAGAAAAGCAATTATAAAATAAAAAACGGTTTTCTTAAGTTGCCATCTAAAAGAAAATTTTGAAGGTGTATGAATCTCACTCTGGAGTTCTTTCTTATTCCTGAAATCAGTAACTTCAGAGGTTGAAGATTTATACTCCGTAAGATCTGGAGATTCTTTGTCAGGGTCATTCATTAATTTTACTCTCTTTTAACAATAAAATAAATCTGTCCCCTTTTTTTCTGAGTACAATAAGTGCAACAGCGTTCTATGAAAAAGAGTGAGCTGCCGGTATGGTTACGTCACGACAACTTAACCGGAGGTTACCATGCTCTGGTACAAGTCCTTGCTACCAACAGATCACTCTTTTAGAAAGGTACCAGATTAGTGCATTTCTTCAAACAGGAAGATCTCATACCAATATTGCTGATACGTTGAATCGTTCTAAGAGTACGATTTCACGTGAAATTAATCGCAATTCCTTTGAAGGGAGCTATGATCCCTGTGTTGCTCATGTCATAGCGATGACCAGACGAAAATCTGCTGAGAAGGCCACAAAACAAACCCCTGAAGCAGTGCAGACTATACGAAAGTGGCTCCGACTGGGGTGGTCCCCAGGGTCTATAAACTCTCGATTTTCTGTTGAATTACCTCTGCAAGAAGATGTTTGCCATACGGCGGTTTATGACTGGATTTATAGAGATCGGCAAAAGGGAGGAAAACGCCACACGTATCTGCCGCGGTATGGCAAACGTCGGTGGAAAGGGGGGAAACGTAAACGAGCCGGGGTTTCTCTTATTCCTGACCGCATAGACATTGCAGAACGTCCTCAGATCGTGAATGAGAGGAAGCGAATTGGAGACTGGGAAGGAGATACTGTTTATGGGCAGAATGCGTCCCTTGTTACCCTTGTGGAGCGTACCAGTCGTTTCACGCTTTGTGGCCGAACACAGACGAAGTGCAAGGATGGGGTTGCCTCAGTTATAAATGGCCTTTTCGACACAATTACGGGTCGTAAGAAAACATTGACTCTGGACAATGGCAGCGAATTTGCGGCTCACGCCAAAATCAATACACGCCATTCCATCGATGT
>Ga0172378_10001459_pt1 | contig 21811 bp, 16 predicted proteins | sample GrowelOW332metaG_FD_119755 | JGI IMG/M metagenome (GOLD analysis project Ga0172378, IMG submission 119755) | Groundwater microbial communities from an aquifer near a municipal landfill in Southern Ontario, Canada - Pumphouse #3_1 metaG | ecosystem: Environmental > Aquatic > Deep subsurface >... | reverse complement strand
ATTGAGGCAATTCTAGAAGTTTATTTGCATCAATAGTCCATTCTTTACTTGTAAGGTTGCTTGCATAAATTATTTCCGCACCCCTAGCTTTTGCTTGAGCAATTATGTTTGCGGTTTTGTTAAGCAATTTAGGCTCGGTTAGGATAGCAATCATCATAGTACCTTTTTCAATAAGTGCGATTGTACCGTGTTTTAATTCGCCGGCTGGGTATGCCTCGCAAGGTATATAAGTAATTTCTTTGAGTTTTAGACTGCTTTCAAGACAGGTTATATAATCCATATGTCTACCTACAAAATAAATCGATTTGGAATCGGAAATCTTTGTAGCTATATATTTAGCATTTTCCCACATTTTTTTCATATTTAGAGTAAGAACTATATCAATAATATCTTTAGCTGTAGTATCAAAACTGCGTTTTTTCAAAAACTCGGATAATAGGTACATAACAGCAACTTGTGCATTGTATGCTTTAGTTGAGGCAACCGCAACTTCTGCACCGGCAGAAAGAGGAAGGACAACATCGCTAAGTAATGCTATGCTACTAGTAATTACATTTGTTATTGATACGGCTTTAGCACCTTTTGATTTTACCAATTTTAATGCGTGTAAGGTATCCGCTGTTTCACCTGATTGGCTAACAAATATACACATAGTCCGTTCATTTAAGATAGGCGGGTTATAAACAAATTCACTTGCTACGTGAGCTCTTGATACGATTAGTGCGTGGTCTTCTATAAGTGCAGAGCCTATTTTGCTAGCGTGAAAACTTGTTCCACAAGCTATAAATTCTACTTTATCGATACCTACCCAAAAACTATCGGAAGTAGAAGTAAAAGGATTATCTTTATTTAGATAAAATTGTAAAGTACGTGTAATTACTGAAGGAATTTCTTCTATTTCTTTTTGCATAAAATAATCGTAATTACCTTTTTGAGGTGTTTTTGCACTGTTTGTTATTTCTTTATAATCTAATATAATTGGATTTTGATTAAAATCATAACAATCTACTTTATCAATAGTAATACTACCAAAACTTAAGTCAGGAATTAATGCATATTGTTTGCAATTTGATGAAAGTCCTACCAAATCACTTGCTAAGAATTTTTCTGTATCAGAAGTGCCTATTAGCATAGGTGATGCATTTTTTGCATAGTAAATAACTGAAGGTTCATCAATACAGATTACCGAAAAAGCATAAGCGCCATCTAATGTTTTTATTGTTTGAAAAATAACATCAAGCATATTTTTATTTGTTTGATAGTAGTAGGCTATTAGGTTTACAATAACTTCGGTATCAACATCGGTTCTAAATTTTATTTCGCTTAAAATATTATTTTTTATAGAAGAATAATTCTCTATTATTCCGTTGTGGACAAGACTAAATTTTTTGTCAAAACTTATATGAGGATGCGCATTTATAGCACTTACAGCACCGTGTGTTGCCCATCTTGTATGTCCGATACCGCTATGAACTTCATCAGGTATGGTTATATTATCAAAAAGATTGTTTACATTTCCTACTTTCTTTTCTACTATTAATTTATTATTATAGATATAGCTAACCCCTGCTGAATCATAACCACGATATTCGAGGCTATTTAGAGCAGTTCTTGCTTGAGGTTCAAAACTATTATTGCCTATATATCCTATTATTCCGCACATAAAAAATTACTCCTTAGATTAAAATTATGAATTAATTTAATCTTTTTATTATATAACATATACAATTATTATATATATTATAATTCTAAATATAGCATAATTAACTTGCTAGTGTCAATTTATTTGATATGTCAATTATAATAATAAGACAATAATTGACTTATGGCAAAATATCATATATAATTTTATTATTAAAATAATGTAAGGAAATAACGATGGATTATACAAAAAAGTTAGAAGAAGTAATGACTAATTTCATTAGTACCGTAGCGATTAATTTACCGCAAGATGTTCTTTCTTGTCTTGAGGATATGAAACAAAACGAAACTAATGTGCGTGCAAACAAACTATATGATTGTATGTTCGATAATATTGATAAGGCAAGTATATCTAAAAGACCACTTTGTCAAGATACGGGTATTTTGCAATTTTTTATAAAAGTAGGTACGCACAATAAATATATTGATATTTTAGAAAATACAATTAAAAATTCAGTAGTAGCTGCTACAAAAGCTACACCATTACGACCTAATGCTATAGAATTTTTTGAAGATAAAAATACAGGCAATAATTGTGGTAGCAATACTCCACTTATCGAATATGAGCTAGTGCCTAATTCGGATATATTAGAAATCCAATTATATTTAGCTGGTGGTGGTTGTTCACTACCGGGTAGAGCAAAAGTTTTGTATCCGTTAGAAGGGTATAAGGGCATAGTTGATTATGTTATGGATACAGTAATTGATCTTGGTGTCAATGCTTGTCCACCACTAATTGTAGGTGTGGGCTTATCTTGTTGTGCACCAACAGCGGGTATGTTATCCAAAAAAGCACTACTAAGAAATGTAGGTATTCGCAATGAGAACAAAAAAGCGGCCTTACTAGAAACGCAACTTATAAATGGACTTAATGAAGTAGGTATCGGACCTATGGGGCTTATGGGGGATAAAAGTGTATTAGATGTACATATAGAGTATGCAACTCATCACCCTGCTACTTTGGCAGTTGGCGTAAGCGTAGGTTGTTGGGCTACTCGAAGAGGTAAAATAATTATTAATAATGATTTATCTTACAATATAGTTTCGCATAGAGAGGTAAAATAATTATGAAAATTTTACAAACACCAATTACTCTAGAACAAATCAAAGATTTAAGGATAGGCGATACTGTATTTATAGACGGTACAATAGTAACTTGTCGTGATGATGGACACAAACACTATCTTAGCGGACACAAACCGAAATTGGATTTAGCCGGATTAGGTATTTATCACGCAGGACCAATTATAAAAGAAACAAACGGAAAGTACGAAGTAATATCCGTAGGACCAACAACTAGTAGAAGAATGGAACCGGTCGAAGATGAATTTATAAAAAAATCAAAAGCCAAAGTTTATATTGGTAAAGGCGGAATGGGTGCAAAAACCGCTTTAGCTTGTAAAAATGAAAAAGCTATTCATTGTCTTTATTGTGGTGGTTGTGGCGTTATTGCTGCCGATAGTGTGACTGAAGTTGTTGATGTGGAATGGTTAGAACTTGGAATGCCTGAAGCTATGTGGATATTCAAAGTAAAACATTTTGGACCACTTATAGTGTCAATTGACACAGAGGGAAATAATTTATTTGAAATAAATAAAAAAGAGTTTGATATAAGAAAAGAACTTGTAAAAACAAAATTGCATAAGGAAATAGATAAGTAATAGTAGTAAAATAAATTAATAATAAACATAAATAAAGGTATCCAAAAATGCTATTTTGGGTACCTTTAATATTATTTTTAAGAAATAATAATTGTTATTGCTGTAGGCTTATTTACTATTTTTTTGGATATACAATAGCTTATCAGCCCTATTGATAATAGAATCTATATCCGTGTCGCTATTGGATACTTCGGCAATACCATAAGAAAAGTCCGCAATTTCTGCAGTTAATTTTAGTTTGGAACGAATGTTATCAGACATACCGTTTAGAATATCTAACGCATTTTTTTTGGTTGCATTATTACAAATTAGAATAAATTCATCTCCGCCAAAACGCCCTAAATAATCCGTATGTCTTATGCATTTTAGAACAACCTTGCAAAAATCTTTAAGAATATTATCTCCTGCTATATGACCTAAAGTATCGTTTATAATTTTGAATCTATCCATATCAAAAAGTACAATACTGAATTTTATATTTTTAAATTTATAGTCTTCTAAAGAATTTTGTAAGAATTTGTTAATCATATATCTATTATATACACCGGTAAGTCCATCTTTGATTGCCATTTTTTCTAGTTCTATTTTGGATTTAGTTTCCTTATCTACATTGGTATAGCTAGCAAACAATAATAAGTCGCCATCTTTTTTAAGTTTGCCAGAAGTATTAATTCTTATATATATATAACTGTTATTGTGATTTTCTTTAAATCTATAAATTTTATCTATTTGGTAAGATTTGTTTTTATAAGCTTCAAACAAGTCTTTTTTTATTGACTCTACATCATTAGGGAGTAAACAACAATAAGTTTTTGAAATACAAAATTCTTTGTCTTTTTTGCTGGTTATTCCTAGTAAATTATAAAAACTATCTGAAATACTTATAGTTCTAAGACCTTTAATACTGTTATATTCGTGCAAACTTACGCCGATAGGTAAATTGTCCATAACTTGTGTAAGTTGTTCATTAAGTAATTCAATTTGTTGGCGTTGCTGTACTTCTTCAGTAACATCATCAAAGCTACCTACTAAGCCAACAATATTATTGTTTTCATAAATGGGACTTTTATTAGTTACTATATAGCTTGTTTTACCATTTTTTATACATTTTTCATTTAAACGAAAAACTTTTTTACCTGTTAATATTTGCAAATCATCATTTTGCGATGGTGGGTAAACATTGTCCCAAGTTATTTCAGCATCAGTTTTTCCGAAAATTTCATCAAAAGAAATTTTGTAATAATCTAAAAATGCTTTATTTGCACCTAAAAATTTTAAATCTGCATCTTTCCAAAAAATAGCAGTTTGAGTAGTTTCCATTATTTTATTAAGAAGGATATTTGTATGTTGCATTTTTAATTGTTGTGCAATCAAATTTTCTTTAATATTAGTTATATCGGTATAAGTGATATATGCTAAACGAGTGCCATCGGACATTGTTAAGAAAGAACCTGCTCCATTAAGCCAAGAATAATGGTTAGTGCCGTGCAATTTAGAACGATAGGTACAATTATAATTTTCACCATTTTTTATAAAATCATTTGCAGTAGTAAGCACATATTCTAAATCATCTGGGTGAGTGTCAACATACATATCATTATTAAATACTTTGATTATTTCTTCTCTGCTCTCATGGAAAATTTTAGTACACCCGTCAGAAACAATAATGGCATAAGGTTTGTTATCAACAATTTGATAAATACATAAACCGGAAGGAAGTTGTTCTAAAAATTTTTTTTCGTTACTAAGAAATTCATATATTTTATTTTTCAATTTATTTTCCTCTCTTATTTAGTAAACCCTATATTATTATTATACAATTTTATGTTATTTATGGCAAGTATAAAAAAAACCCTAAAAATTAGGGCTTTTTTTGCTATTCCCATTCTACCGTTGCTGGTGGTTTGGAGGTTATATCATAGACAATTCTATTTACACCTTTTACTTCATCGACAATTCTAGTAGAAATCCTTTTGAGGAGTTTATGTGGTAATGCGACATAATCGCAAGTCATAAAATCACTTGTTTTTACTGCTCGTAAAGCTATTAGATAATCATAAGTACGATAATCTCCCATTACGCCGACAGTTCTTACTCCAGTTAGTACTGCAAAATATTGACTTACATCTATTTTGCTTTTTACTACTTCTTCACGATAAATAAAATCAGCAAGTCTAAGTATGTCGCATTTTTCTTTTGTTACATCGCCGATTATACGAATAGAAAGACCAGGACCGGGGAACGGTTGTCTTTGGATAAGGAAATCAGGAAGTCCAAGTTTTTTACCCATTAAACGAACTTCATTTTTGAATAGCCCGTTTAGAGGTTCTACAACACCGTCAAAACCTAATTCTTTAGGAAGTCCGCCCACATTATGGTGACTTTTGATAACTGCATTATGTTTGCCACCTGATTCAATTATGTCAGGATAAATAGTGCCTTGTGCTAAAAATCTAGCATTAGGATATTTTTTTGCTTCGTCTTTGAAAACTTCAACAAATTCTTTACCGACTATTTTTCTTTTTGTTTCGGGGTCAACAACTCCTGCTAATTTAGATAAAAATCTTTCTTCTGCATTTACACGAATAAATTTTAAATCCATTTTAGAAAAAACTTGTTCTATTTCATCGCCCTCTTTATAACGCATCAAACCGTGGTCTACAAAAATACAAACTAATTGTTTGCCTATTGCCCTAGAAAGAAGTGTTGCACAAACCGAACTATCTACGCCACCGGAAAGTCCTAAAATAACGGTGCTATCGCCGACTTGCTTACGTACTTTTTCTATTTGGGTTTGAATATAGTCATCAATATTATAATCACAAGAAGCATTGCAAATGTTTATAGCAAAATTACGAAGTACAGTCGCTCCTTCCTTGCTAAGTTCTACTTCAGGGTGGAATTGTATTCCAAATAATTTTTTATCATTGTTTCCCATTGCACAAATAGGGCAACGAGAAGTTTTGCCCAAAACATTAAATCCTTTAGGCACTTTATATACCCTATCAGAGTGCGACATAAGTACTTTAGTTGTGGTAGAAACATTGTTAAAAAGAACAGAAGTGGTATTAAGTGTTGCACTTACTACACCAAATTCGCTTACATTGCAACTCCCTACGACTCCGCCTAAGGTATGGCACATAAGTTGCATACCATAACAAATTCCTAATACAGGAACACCTAAATTAAAAATTTGACTATCAAAATCTAACGCACTATCTCCATAGACACTGTTAGGTCCACCAGTAAGAATAATTCCTATCGGGTTTATTTGTTTAACTTCTTCACTATTTATGCTTCCAGATTTAACTACCGCATATATATTCATTTCTCTAATACTACGAGCTATTAGTTCTTTGTATTGTCCACCGAAGTCAAGAATTAAAATTGTTTGATTTTCCATTATAACTCCTTTATCTTAATATATTTATCTTAAATTATTTATCTAATAGATTATTTGTCATATTAACCATAAAATCTTGTACATTTGTAACTATGCTATTGACGGACAAACTGCCACGATCACGCAATTTATTTACAGCAAACTCGCTTATGTCTACAGTATAGAAAAATGTAGGACGAATATCGCCATTTTCTAAAACTTGAAAACAAGGAGTCATATTACCTGCGGCTATTGTATGCAATTGAGTAGCTAATGCAATTACTGTTGTTGCTTTCTGTATATGATAACGCATTTTATCTTGAGCTTCGTATACATCGGCAATTACACAAGGTAATGGTCCATCATCACGAATTGACCCTGCAAGTACATAAGGTACATTGTTTTTTTCACAAGCTACAATAACGCCACTATCTAATTTGTAATCTTCAATAAGTTTGGATATACTGCCTGATTTTCTAGCACGGTTAAGAACATCTATATGATTATAATGACCCGCAATTTGACTTTTTTTGGTATAAATATCTTGCCCTAGTGCAGTATTGAAAAAACTGCCTTCCAAATCGTGCGTGGCAAAAGCATTGCCGGCAAGAATTGCATCTATATATCCATTCTCTACTAGTCTTTGCATTGCTAAACGGCTATCGTGGTCGAATACAACGGCAGGACCACAAACAAATACTATATATCCATTTTCTTTATCATAACGCAAAATATCATATAATTTATCATAATCTTGTGAATATGCTGTTTCACGAGAACGCCCTTGACGGAAAGAAAATGCTTCTTGGCTATTTTCTGGTATTTCGATAAAAGCATTAAAATCAACATAAATTCCTAATTGTCCATCTTCTTTGCGACCAATAACTACCTTGTCGCCCTTTTTTATATTACGGAATTCAACTACTCGAACTGTTGTATCATCATTATCAACTACAAGTACGCAGTCCATACGACTTTTTTTTGCAAGTATCCAAGTTCCGTTTATTTTAACAAAGGTAGGATAAATGGTAGTAGCGTGATAATTTTCGGCTACTGTACCATCAAGCTCACTTTTAATTAGTGTTGCATCGGGAGCATTAACAAATTGTTCTTTTGTAAAATCGGGATAGACATATTTTGGAAGATTAATCATTTTATTACCTCTTATTATTTTTTTTGTCCAATAATTGCATAAAAATTGTTCTCATCAATAATTTGTTTGATGTCAAAATTATTTGCAAAATATTTGGATTCATTTATAGCGGAGTCAAGTGGTTGACTCATTTTTCTATCTTTAGTAAATTCATTTACAGCATTTATTCCTATGTCATGTAATATAACAAATTTTCCGCCAATTTTCAAACAATTATCAAGTTTTTTAGCAAAACTTTTTCTATCTATAAAATGCGGATAAGAATTAAAGATAATTGCCACATCAAAATTGTTACGATTAAATTCATAAAAATTTTTTGCTATATATTCTATATTAGTTTGATTTGTATGGTTTTCTTTCGCAATGTCAATCATTTTGTTTGATAAATCTATTCCGACTACCTTGCTAGCACCTTTGTTTATAAGTGCATTATCAAGTACACCCGTACCACAAGCTATATCAAGTACGCTGCAATTGTTTGGCAAATCAATAATTTCTAATAATTTATCAATTTCTTTAATTGTAAGATTATTTTTAGCTTCGTTTGCTAGGTTGTCAAAATATTTTTGACTAAGTTTAGAGTATTTTTTATTTCTTCGAGGTAAGCCCAATATGTTTTCATCTTCAAAATCAAGAAATCTTGATTTTATAAGTGCGTTTATTAATATAGGGATTAAAAGCAATTGAATAAAAATACCGGGTATAGCAACGACAAATGAAAGTTGTATCCAAGTAGCAAAAGAATATGCATTCCGACTGAATATAACACCGTTTACAAATCCAGATACGCTTCTACCTACTATCATAGCAATAATTAATGATACATATATTTTGATATAATTATTTTTAGAATGAATTATGCGGTACATAAGTCCTGATACAAAGCCATAGGCTGCAAGTTCAAACACCATTCCCGGTAAAACTGCCATAGGTGGCATACCAGTAGTAAGTGAAGAAATAATAGGACAAGCTATCCCACATAACAAACCAAAAAGCGGACCTGTAGCAAAACCACAAATAATTATAGGTATATGCATAGGCAAAAATATTTGACCTGCTCCTGCAATTGTATGGAAGGCAATAGGCAAAACTATTCCTAAAGCTATACAAAGTCCTGTTATTGTGATTTTTCTAGTTATTGAATTAGTTGACATATTTTTTTAAGCTCCTTATATTTACTATTATATCTAATTATTATGTATAAAAGCAAATATTATAGCAATCTAATTTCATAAAAACCCAAATAATAAATTTATAAAAAAATAATACTTGACAAAAAATAAAGGATAATGTAAACTATAGATATTGAAAGAGATAGTTACCCTAATTATTTATTTCATAAATGAAACTTTTTTTTGAGTATAAATTTAAGTTAATAGCAAACTTATCGCAAGGTAAGGACGCAAAGCTATAGGGCCCCTCGTTGGGTAGCCAGTTGCCGTTTATCTAGGAATGTATTGTATCTAGATGGATGGCTTTTTTTATTGAAGATGTTACTTATTCTATTTTTGCAGGCTTCAGCACCTGTTAGAATAAGATTAATTCAGTAAAATAAAGCGAAAAGCTTACCTAAACCCTGAACAGGAACGGTAATTTCGGCAACCCCCTTCTTATTACCGTTACATCTTGTATCAGGGTTAAGGTTAGGCACTCAAAACTAGTATTAATATCAAAATTCTTACAACAAATTAATAAAAAATTATTGAATATTGCTTTTAAAGGCAATTTTTTTTTGCGTATAATCAAAACTTTTTCAAAATTTTACTAATATTCTTCATTATTAGTCAATCTTTTTTAGCATATTAGCTTTATTATGATATCAAAACTGGAGAAATTTATGGGCAAGACGAAAAAAACTTTATTAAAAATTGTTGTTTATATTATAATATTTTCTTTATTATGTATAAGTGAAAGTGTATTGCATTTTCACGGAGTAGGATTAGCTTTTTTGCTAGCACTAATTTATTGTAGAGAAAAAGTGGTGATTATTTTACCTATTTACGTAGCAAGTTCATTAATTTTTGCTTTTTCGATAGAGTACTTAATTTGTATAGCATTTATTATTGTTATTATTTGCATATTCAAAATGATACATTATCGAATTCAAAAACAGTTTATTATGTTAGAGATAAATTTGCTTTTGTTGCTATGTGAAATTCCTCAAATAGTTTTTTTTGCTAAAGGAATAGAACAATTAATTTATATAATAGCAGGTATACTTCTAACGCAAGGATTTTTGTATATATGTATTGTGTTTTTGTATCCTATATTAGTGCGTGGGCTTAAATATAGATTAAGCCAAAAAGAAGAAATAGCTATTCTTATCGGTATGTCGGTGCTAGCAATTGGACTTGCTACACTTAATCCGTATGATATAAATATTTATTTTGCAATAGCAAGTTTAATAATTTTGATAGGCAAGGGTTTATTGAAAGAAAAAGCTTGTTTTATAGCTATTGCTTTAGGAATAGGCGGCTGCGTCCCCAATTTAGATATAAATATATTGGCAATTAGTGCAATTATGGGTATTGTTTGTTTGATTTTTTATGGAGCAAATAAATATTTTAGTGCATTAGCACTGGCTGTAGGTTTTTTAATATCTTGGCATTTTTTAGTTACGCCAATCACAATAAAGGTAATTTCACCAGTACTTGTGGGCTGTTTGCTTAGTTTGTTTGTCCCTCAAAAGTTATATAATCTATTGAATAAATACAAACAAATATATCAAGGCAAATTTGCACTAAGAACTGTTGTTAATCGAGATAGAGAGGCGGTAGCTATTCGAATTAATTATGTAGCAAAAGCATTTGAAGATATGCGTAGAATACTTGTAAGTGAGCAACTTTCCGGGACAAATGAAGTAGATTGCGTAACGAATGAAATAAGTATGAAAGTTTGTGGCTGTTGCCGAAATCGAGAAATTTGCCAGATAAAAAACAATGGCGAATTATATAATTGCATAATTAGTTTGGTAAAAAAAGCTTTTGAAAGGGGCAAAGTAACTTTGCTAGATACAAATGTTTTGTTAAGCGATAATTGCATAATGTTGCCAAATCTAGTATCTACTGTGAATGAATGTGTTTATAACAAGAAAGAGGCTCAAATAAAACTACAAGGGCTTATGGAAGGGCGTGAAATGCTAATAAGTCAAATGGGCGGAGTATCCGAGCTTATGCAAAAACTTGCTAGTGAAGTAAATAAGGGATTTATTTATGATACAAATTTAGAAACTAAAATTATTGATACTCTTAGCTATAGTAATGTTGTTGCTTCCGATGTAGTGGTTTATGGAAAAGATAAGAATATAGAAGAGGTAAATTTGGTAGTTAGGGAGAAAGACAGTGAAAAAAATATTATACCCAAAATAATAAGTGAAATAATTAATAGGAAAATGATTATCAATTCGTGCATCTATGAAATTAATAATATGGTTAGTCTAAATTTAGCTCCCGCACCAAAATTTACTGTGTGTTATGGCGAGTGCGGTGAAGCCAAAGAAGACAAGTGTGGAGATACAAGGCAAGCTGTGAGAATAGCAAAAGATAAGGTAATGTTTGTTCTTAGCGATGGTATGGGAAGCGGACAAAATGCGTATGAAACCGCAAATAATATAATTATACTAATAGAGTCTTTTTATAAGGCAGGATATCAACATTCGGTAGTGCTAACGATGGTATCTAAGTTACTTGCATTTAGACTAAAAGAAGATTTTAGCGCACTCGATATATTGATTTTAGATACCCAAACAGGCGATATTGATATAATCAAACAAGGTGGGAGAGAAAGCTATTTGTATTCAAAAAATGGGTGTGAGGTCATAAGCGGGAACTCATTACCGATAGGGATAGTTGCGGATTGCGAGCCAAATATCCAAACAAGGAAAATGAATAAAGAAGAAATATTTATTATGATAAGTGACGGGGTGGCGGATTTTATAAATGAAGATAATGTATCAGAATTATTAAGTGAAACAGGATACGACAATCCACAATTTGTGGCTAATAAAATTGTAGAAAACGCACAAAGACTAGGTGGTAACAACCTAGATGATATGACTTGTATGGCAATAAAAATAAAATAATTTATACATATTAATAACTTGCACTAGCTAACTTAGGCTAGTGCAAGTTTTATGTCTTTTATAAATATAAAAGCAAAATTATTAAGCGTTATCTTCTATTTTGAGCATAGCCCAACCTTGTTTTGCTTGACAAATTGGACAAACACTAAAGGCTTCTTTAGCGGTATGTTCATAACCACAGCCTTGACATTTCCATTTTACAGGATTAGACTTTTTATAAAGTGTACCACTCTTCATCTGGTTGTAAAGTTGTTCAAATAGCATTCTGTGACAGTTCTCTACCTGAATAAGGTTTTTATAAAAATTAGCTATATCAGTAAATCCTTCTTCTTGAGCAGTTTTTGCATAGGCTGGGTAGATAGTTGTTGCTTCGTTTTCCTCATCTTCCATAGCAAATTTTAGATTATCAAGTAAATTCCATTTTTCTCTGAATGGATAACCACTACATACATCAATATTGGTTATGGTGTCACTACAAGCGGTTTGGATAAAGGAATAGAACATTCTAGCGTGGTTAAATTCGTTATAAGCTACTTGTTGTATCATTTCTGCCATTGCTACATAATCTTCGTTTCTTGCGCCATATTCCATAAAATTATATCTATTACGGGCTTGGCTTTCCCCCGCATAGGATTTGGCTAAATTTAAATAAGTTTTACTATCAATAAGTTTCATTAATATCCTCCAATATTTTTTATTTGTTTTTGATATTTATTTTATTGCCTAATTGATTACAAAATATACAAACAAATATATAAAATTTGGGGGGTGGCATTATTTTTAGGAATATGCTATAATATATATTATAAAATAATATGAGGTAAATTGAATATGGCTTATGTAATAGATAAAAGTTTATGTGCAAAATGTGGTTATTGCCAGTTTTTGTGTATGTTTGATGCAATTTCTAAAGACAATAACGATTTATATTCTATAGACCCAGCTAAATGTACAGGTTGCGGTTGTTGTGCCGAGCAATGTATGGCACTAGCGATAAGTCCTACACCAGACCAAAAAATTATTAAAAAAATATATATAGATAGTGAAAAGTGTATTGGCTGTAGCTTGTGTCAAAGAAGTTGTGTAGCTAATGCAATTGATGGAATAATAAAACACCCTTACAAAATTGATGAAGAAAAATGTATTAGGTGTGGTGTTTGTTATACCAAATGCAAAAAAGATGCAATTGTAATAATTTATAAATAATTTATAAAATAAATTGCTAATAAAATAAACAAAATGTGCCCAAATATTAATTATTTTTGGGCATAATTTATGAGGAAATATAAGAGAGAAATAGATGAAAACATTATTTTTAAGTATTAATTCACAATATATTCATACTTTACTAGCCCCTAGATACCTAGTGAGCAATAGTGAAGAGTTAGTTGAAATATTAGAAACCAATGTAAATATTAATTTAGATAAATTAATTGAAGAAATAGTAATAAAAAAACCAGATGTTATTGCTATTAGTTGTTATATTTTTAATATAAAGTTTGTTCGTATTCTTTTGCCAATTCTTAAAGAAAAATTACCCGATTGCAAAATTATTATGGGCGGTTATGAGGTCGCTTTTGATGAAGATAGATATCTTAATATGGTAGATTATATAATAAAAGGCGAGGGTGATTTTGTTTTTGGTCAATTACTAACAAGTATAAAATTAGGCGATAAAAAATTTGATAAAATAATTGAAGTAGGAACAGTCAAAAATTTAGATGACATAATAACACCCTATACTAAGGAATATTCACTTTTAGGCAAAACCAAAATACTATATATGGAAACGACAAGAGGTTGTCCGTTTCATTGTAGCTATTGTATGTCGGCAAATACTAACGGAGTAAGAAGTTTTAGTTTGGAAAGGGTAATTAGTGACCTAGATATATTAATGAGCGAAAATCCAAAACAAATAAAAATGGTAGACCGCACATTTAATTACAATATTAAAAGGGCTACAGAAATTTTTAGGTACATAATAGATAAATTTGGAAGTAGTGGTACTAATTTCCATTTTGAAATGGCACCCGAGCTTTTTAACGATGAAATGCTTGATGTAGTAAAGTCAGCACCGATGGGATTATTCCAATTTGAAATAGGTGTACAATCTTATAATAAAGATACACTAAAAGCTGTCTGCAGAGTTGCTAATTTAGATAGAATTGATTACAATTTGAAAAATTTGGTAGAAATGGGGAATATGCATATCCATACAGATTTGATAGCAGGACTTCCCTTTGAAAGTTTAGAAAGTTTCAAAAAAGGGTTTGATAGGCTATTTTTAATTTTTACCGATTGTGTACAATTAGGTTTTCTTAAAATATTAAAAGGTTCTGTAATTTATGATGAAAGGTCGGATTTTGTTATTAACGATAAACCACCTTATCAAGTTATTAGTAATGATTATATAACTAAAGAGGAAATGGAAGAATTGATGCAAATGGAACAAATGTTAGGTTTGTATTATAATAGCAGGCGTTTTGTTGATACAATGCGGTTACTTATTCCTAAATATTTTCCTCCATATCAATTTTTCTATGAAATATCAAAGTATTTTGAAGAAAACAATCTTACAAAACGAGGTATGTCGGCTTATTATCAATGCGAACATTTATATAATTTTGTCAGAAAAAGCCTTGGCGATAATTTAGATGACAATTTGCTTATGAATACAATAAATAATGATTATCGAAACAGTGGAAATACCCGTAAATGGCGTAGGCATCTAGATTAGTATTTTAATGTTTTGCGTAATAATTTATAATTAGGGCAGAATTTTGCTACAAAGTTATAAAAATCTTTGTCGTGATAAGGATATTTTAGGTGTGCTAATTCGTGGATAATAAGATAATCAAGACATTCTATAGGGAATTTTGCTAATAAAGAGTTAAAACAAAGTCTTTTTGTTTTTATATTACAACTACCCCATTTTGAAGTCATTGTGCGAACATACCAATTATTAGAATACAAGTTTAATTTATTTTCCCATTTTGCCAAACGGTTATTTACTTCTATTGTTACTAATTGTTTATAAAACTTATTTATTAAAGTGACTATTTGTGTATCTAAAGTAGATTTTGGACAGTTTATAATAACGGAAATTTTGTCAAAGCGTATTGATAATTTGTCGGTTTCTTTCCGAATTATCGGATATTTATTACCAAAAATATAAATACTTTGGTTCATTTCAAAATTAGTAGGCAAAGTATAAATTAATTTTTTATCTAAGTTTTTATGAATCCAATCTGATTTTTGATTAATAAAGGTAATTCCTTTTTCAATTTTGTAATTATTTGGCATAGTAAGAATTACCATATTTTGATTGCTTTTTATGGTAATTCGCATATTCTTTACTCTTTTATATAATACGGTAACGGTAATATCGCCAACAACTAATTGCATAAAGTGTTTTATCGACCTTTTTTACATTTGATAGATTTTATTCTAATATAAGTAATATGGTATGTCAAACACTTAGATATTAATGAAGTATAATATATTTGACTTATTGTATTATTATCAATATAATAATTATATTATTAATATTAGGATTAAATGGGGAGAAATATATAATTTGAGGAGAAATTTATGTTAAAATTATCTAATATAGTTAAGGATTATCCTACCAACAATAATGTGGTACACGCATTAAAAAATGTATCATTAGAATTTAGAGAAAACGAATTTGTAGGTATTTTAGGTCCATCGGGTTGCGGAAAAACTACTTTACTTAATATACTAGGCGGATTGGATAGATATACTTCGGGTGATATTACTATAGGTAATGTTTCGACTAAACAATTTAGCAATACGCATTGGGACGCTTATCGTAATTCCTCAATTGGTTTTGTTTTTCAAAGTTATAATCTAATTCAACATCTAACAGTAAGAGAAAATGTAGAACTTGCGTTGACCTTGTCAGGTGAAAATAAAAAAGAAAGATTGTTAAAAGTAATAAAAGCTCTTGATAGAGTAGATATGTCAGCTGAAATTGAAAAAAAACCAAATCAATTATCAGGCGGTCAAATGCAAAGGGTAGCTATTGCTAGGGCATTAGTTAATGACCCAAAAATTATTCTTGCTGATGAGCCTACGGGGGCATTAGATAGCGAGTTAAGTTATCAAGTATGTGATTTACTTAAAGAAATAAGTAAAGAAAGACTAGTAATTATGGTTACTCACGATGATAAATTAGCTGAAAACTATTGTTCTAGATTTATTAAGTTTTGTGATGGTGAAGTGGTATCTGATAGCAATCCATATAATAGCGAAATAGACAAAAACGAAGAAATTATTGATAAAAAACTTAAAAAAAGAGAAAAGAAAAAACTTTGGGAAGCGATAGACCAAAAGTCCAAAGAAATAATATCGAATTTAGGAATAAATAAACTTATAAAAAGAAAAAAGCAAAAAAAAGTTAATGGCAATGCTCGCACTTCAATGAATTTTGGTACGGCATTATCGTTAAGCGGTAGAAATTTGCAAACTAAGAAAGGTCGTACTTTCCTAACTTCTTTTGCTGCAAGTATAGGTATAATTGGGCTTAGTTTGGTATTGGCTATTTCTTATGGCTTTAATATATATATGGATATGATGGAATCGACTTTTCTTTCAGCGGCTCCGGTCGGTGTTTATGAATATAATGTCGACTATGAAGTTATGACAGATGTAATGCTAAGATATTCTATGGAATCGGAAAAAGGGTCTTTTCCTGAAGATGGTGACATTAATATAGTAGCAAGTTCGGATAATGTAATGACTATGGGCAATATTATGGATATTTTAATGAAAGCCTTAAGTAAAAACGATATTTCCGAAGATTATGATAATTATATTAGACAAATGAATCCAGAGTGGTGCAATGCTATAAATTACTATTATGGTACAGATATGCACATTATTAATTATGGTATAGAAGAAAGTGGTAATTATGGATATAGAGAAGTAGTTGATAAAGCTGCAAGTCCCGGAGCTATAGAATTGGTTACTACTGTATTAGGCGACCACGGTATGGAGCCTATGCATTGGCATCAATTAGTTGGCGATGAAGATTTTATGCTAAAATATTATGATGTAATGGAAGGGCATTATCCGCAAAATAAAAATGAATTAGTGCTAGTTGTTAACGAAGATAATGAAGTGAGCAAAGACGCCTTGAAAAATTTTGGCATTGATATATATGAAAGAAATGAAGATGGTACTATAAGAATAAATGATAAAGGTAATAAATTTTTGCGTAGTGACCTTTCTTTTAAGGAGATTATTGGTACAAAATACAAATTTGTGAACAATAACGATTATTATAAGCAGAACGACCCTGAAAGTTTGACTTCATTTAAGGCAAATAATGATAATCTAGAAGCTTTGTATCAAAATGAAAACAATCTTGATTTAGAAATAGTAGGGATATTGCGTAACAAGCCAAATTCAACGGCCACATTTGAGGGGAATAATGTTTGTTATACCTCTGATTTAGGTATTTATGCTAGAGATAATGCGCATAATAGTCAAATAGCAAAAGCACAACAAGAACTTATTGATAATGGAATAGCAAAAACAGTTTTTAACAATACAATGCCGGAAGACCATTATCTTGCCGAAAACATTATAGAATTTGCAGTAACTAACAAATTAAATAGTTCAAGCTTTCTTAAAGGATTGGGTGTGGATGTAGTACCATATTTTATAAATATTTATCCAAGTTCTAATAGTAATAAGGATAAAGTTAAAAATTATATTAAAAAATGGAATAACAATTTGCCTGAAGGTGCAGGGGAAGTAAACTATTTTGATTTTTCAGAAATGGTAAATCATAATATGAATACCGCTATGGATATGGCGACAGCTTTACTTGTAGCTATTGCATCAATATCGCTTGTAGTTTCCTCTATTATGATATCCGTAATAACTACAAATTCAGTAATAGAAAGAACTAGAGAAATAGGCATATTGCGAAGTTTGGGTGCTAGAGCAAAAGATATAGTAACAGTTTTTGTGGCGGAAAACTTTCTGATAGGATTGGTTAGCGGGATATTTGGCGTGGGGATAGCGTATGCTCTTTTACCACTTGGTAATTTTATTATTAGTAGTAGATTTGGAGTACCATCGCTATTGCATCTTAATCCCATTCATGCTATTATATTAATAGCTATAAGTTTATTTATAAATGTTGTTTCGGGTTTGATACCAGCTTTTAGGGCTTCAAAGAAAAATGTTGTAGATTGCTTAAGAGTAGAATAAATTAGGAGACTTTTATGAAAAATGAAAATTATACAATAGCATTATTGATAGATACTGATAATGTTTCATCAAAATATATAAATGCATTAATGAAAGAACTTTTTGTGCTAGGTAAAGTAACTTATCGCAGAATGTATGGAGATTTTACGCAAAATGCGTCAGAAGGTTGGAAAAATGTAGTAAATAAATATGCAATTACTCCAGTACAACAATATACCTATACTGTTGGCAAGAATGCAACCGATTCCCGAATGGTAATTGATGCAATGGATATTTTATATAGTGGTTCTGTAGATGCTTTTTGCATAATGTCAAGTGATAGCGATTTTACAGGAATTGCTAAAAGACTTAAAGAAAGCAATAAATTTGTAATAGGTGCGGGCGAAAGGAAAACACCAAATTCTTTTGTAAATTGTTGTGATAGATTCTTTATTTTGGAAGAAATAAGTGGAAAAACATTAAAAAAATTGAATAACAATAATAAACCAAATACCCAAATTAAGAAGAAACCAAATAATCCAATAATAACGAATAATGTCGTAAATAAAGAAAAAGAAATAAAAGAAGAGATAAAAGTTAATAAAGAAGAAATAAAAGAAGTTAGGGAAATAAAAGTAAATAAAGAAGAGATAAAAGAAGAAGTCAAAGAAGTCAAAGAAGAGATAAAAGACATCAAGGAAATAAAAGATAATAAAGAAAAAGATATCAGTATAAGTATAGAAGAAGATGAAAATGTAATTTCTAAAGAAGAAATAGAAGATTTTGCAATGAAAATTCTTGAAGATTATAACAAACCTATAGAATTAGCTTTATTGATACAAAAAATATATCAAGCATATCCACAATTTAACTTCAAGAATTTCGGATATAAAAAGGCAATAGACTTTTTTGATGAAGAAAAATTTGTCTTTACCAAAGGAAAAACAACTGAAAAATTTATCACACTTAAATAACAATTATAGTAAAAGTGTAAGAATGATTTAATGGTGTAAGTGCTAGAATTTATATGGTGAAAGTTTGTAAATTATGGTAAATTTATTAGCTCAATAGAAAAAATGATATGTAAAAAATAAGTAAATATAATTTTGTATTTTTATTATTTACTTAGTTAAATTCTTTTGACATAGCTTTATTATTGGCTTATAATGTAATTAATAATAAATTATTAATATAAGGAGATATAAATTTATGAAAAAGAAAGTTGGAAAGAAAGTTTATGACACAGATAACGCTACATTAGTAAAAAAGAATACTGTAGGCAGTTTTGGCGATAACGCAGGATACGAAGAAACTTTGTACCAAGATGATAAAGGCTCTTATTTCCTATATACAAATGGCGGAGCAGAATCTCCATATACCAAAGAAGGAATAATAGCTATGGGCAAAGAGAAAGCTGTAGCATTTATAGCTGAATAGTAATATTCTTATAAACAAATAAAAATCTAATCTCAAAATAAAAAAGTGTTGCATAACCCTTTAAGGGTAGTTATGTGACATTTTTTTTTGTATTAAAATATATAATTATATGTTATTATAAATAAGAATAAATATAAAAAGGAAGTTATTAATTGGAAAGAAACATATTGTTGAAAAAACACTTAAATGAAAATGTATGCTTATATATAGAAAGAGATGGCGAAGTTTTGCACGAAAGTAATATAAGAGGGATAGGTGCACTTACTAATATTTATATAAACAATAAATCCATTTTGAAAAATAGTACTGTTGTTGATAAAATAATAGGTAAAGCAGCGAGTGTAATACTTATATTAAGTGGGGTAAAAGAAGTTTATGGAGAAACTATGAGTGAAAGCGGATTTTTGCTTTTACAAAAATATAATATAACTGCCTTTTACGATAAAAAAGTCCCTATGATAATAAATAGAGAGGGAAATGATATGTGTCCTATGGAAAAAGCAGTCATTGATATGGATAACCTAAATGACGGTTTTGAAAAAATAATTAAGACACTTTCGTCATTAAGTCAAAATTAGTAAAAGCTATATTGACAAATATATATCCAATAATGTAATATTATGATATTAGTGAAATTATAAAAAACTTATGTTTTATTGTAAAAATAAACATTTTTCATTAAATAGAATTAATTGGGGGACATTGGTTAAATGGGTAAAGCGGAGAAAAAGCCAAGATACAAAAAATTTATGAGCTTATCTGAAGTTTTGGCATATTCGGTAGGTTTGTTTGGATTCCAACTTATTATAGGTTTTTTGAATAGTTATCAAGCTGAATTTTATGGCTCAATTATGGGCGCAAGTTTAGCAGTTGTCGGAATATTAATTTTAATAGGTAAAATTGTTAGTGCTGGATTTGACCCGATTGTCGGCAATTTGATTGACCGCAACAAAAGCAAACACGGCAAACTAAAACCATTTATTCTATATAGTTTGATACCTTTGTTTCTTCTAACTATAGTAATATTTATAAAAGTTCCTTTTAGCGGAGCTGGTTTATACGTATACATATTTATAACAAATTTATTATGGTGCTTGTCTATGACATTAGGCGATGTACCATCTCAAGGTATTGCTTCCGTGCTTACTCCAAGTTCTACTGAAAGAACTGATGTTGTTAGTATTGCTAACACATTTAAGGCAATTGGATTTGCGGCAGCAGGGGCAATAGTACCTATAGTATGTATATGTGTTGCGGGTGGTTCTAAAGTATTTACAGCTAATGACGACCCAATAAGTTCTTTAGAATTTTTAGTAACTGCTATAGTAATCGCTTTATTAGGTTGCTTGATGTTTTCGCTAATTTTCTTTAAGAATAAAGAGAGAGTGCAATATAAGGCAGAAAAAATGTCATTTAAGGATATGTGGTTTGTATTCAAAGACAACAAACCTTTGATGCTTGTTGTTATATCTTACTTTTTAGGATTTGGAAGACAAATGCAAATGGGTATACAAATACAAGCAGCGAATGTATTTATGCAAGGGCAAAATTCTGTACTTTTATTGGGTATACCTATGGCAATAGGAAGTATGTTAAGTATGGTACTAGTGCCTATACTAATTAAAAAATTTGATGAGAAAAAAGTATTTATTGGTATGAGTTTGTATGGATTTATAATTTCTTTAGCAACATTCTTTGTAGGTACAAACACAATGTGGCTAATGCTTACTATGTTAGGTTTGTGCGGTTTGCAATTTGGTGCGGTTACTATTATGCCGATTATTATGACTGCCGATTGTGTGGATTATTACGAATGGAAAACAGGGAAAAGAAACGAAGGCACTGCCTATGCACTACTTACTCTAACTATTAAGGTTGGTATTGCTTTAGGTACGGCACTTGCATTAATTTTGGTAGGTGTATCTGGTTATAAAGCTGATGCGGCTACCTTTAGTGCTGGTACAAAAAATTGGGTATACGCAGCTTACGCATTGCTACCTGGTATATTTAGTTTACTTGCTATTATTCCTATGCTTAAATATGATATAGTTGGTAAAAAGAAATTACAAATTAATGAAGAGTTGCAAGAGAGAAGGGCTAAGTTTGCACAAGAAAATGCAGAAGAAAATACTATTGATTAATAATGTATATATAAACATATAAAAATAAGACCT
>Ga0172378_10001457_pt1 | contig 21825 bp, 22 predicted proteins | sample GrowelOW332metaG_FD_119755 | JGI IMG/M metagenome (GOLD analysis project Ga0172378, IMG submission 119755) | Groundwater microbial communities from an aquifer near a municipal landfill in Southern Ontario, Canada - Pumphouse #3_1 metaG | ecosystem: Environmental > Aquatic > Deep subsurface >... | reverse complement strand
AGTAGGTTTCGGGCGCTGGGCGACTGTGCAGAATCTCAAGCAGATGGCGCAGACGGTCATGTACTTGCAGGAGCATGATCTCGCAGACTACGATGAGCTTGCGAAAAAATCCGCCGACGCGACCGCCCGATTCAATGTATTATCGGAGCAGATTAAGTCGGCGGAAACACATATGGCGGAGATTGCTGTGTTGAAAACGCATATCATAAATTACTCAAAAACGCGGGAGGTTTACTCAGGCTACAAAGCTGCCGGATACTCGAAAAAGTATTTATCGGAGTATGAAAGCGACATTATTTTACATAAGGCAGCGAAAAAAGCGTTTGATGAAATGGGAATGAAAAAGCTCCCGACAGTTAAGAGCTTGCAGGAGGAATACTCGAAGCTGCTCACCGAAAAGAAAGCGGCATACATTGAATACCGTAGCACCCGCGACGAGATGAAGGAGCTGCTTATACACAAGCAGAACATCGAAAAGATTCTCGGTATTGATAATCGTGATACGGAAATTCAGAAAGAAAACGCGCTTCAATAAAAGTGTTCGGAGAACGCGCAGCCACACAATTTATTGTGTGTTCAAAGGGGTTTGGGGAGGCTTTCCCAACAAGCCGTGAGCATACTGTCATGAAGTATGCCCTGCTTGCAAAAGTTATACCAAATTTGGTATAACCAAGTTTATCACCAATAAACTGTTATCACGAATACTGAGAGAATCACGCCGAAAAGCCGTAAAGGCATGAGCTCGTCGGTTTTTTTATAACAGAATTAGTGATAACAACAATCACAAAACCAGCAGAACCGTAGCCGAGATTTTCTCTGAACAGGTGTTATTGTTGATAACAATAACGCCACATATCTCCTTCGATATATTTAATCGTGAAAGTGTAGATGCATATTTGGACTGTCTTACAACGGAGAAAAATTTGCACTGTCAACGAGGAATAACAGACTCGCGGCAATTTAGGCTTTTGTTTCATATGCGTCCGCCTGTTATCCGGAATACATTGCATTGGAAAGTGAGCTTATTGTGAGAAAGGCTCAAAAAATGATCCTTTCTCAAATGTGGAGTATATGTCAGAAAATGCGGTAACGGCGCTCATCAATAAGCCGGATGCTTAAACGAAGATCGATCTGCGGTACAGTTTTTTATGATTTTCCTATATAATACGGTCGCATGTATCGCAGACAGTATACTATATTTAAGGCAATACCGCACAACAACCCATTGCCCGAAATAAGCTAAAGTGGTATAATACAATTATGAATAAACAACAAACGCTGGGAAGCCTGTTTGACACGCTCGGGTAGGCAAAAACGAAGAAAAAAGAGTTTCTCGCACAGATCGAACGCATCGTTCCGTGGGAAGAATGGATCAAATTGATCCAGCCGTGCTACTATAAAGGAGAGCGCGGAAACAAGCCCTACGAGCTTGAGTTGATGCTGTGCATTTATATGATTAAGAATCTGTACTCGCTTGCGGATGAAGCGACGATGAGCGAGATCATCGACAGCCGCGCGTTTTCGGATTTTTGCGGGATTAACGACGCGTACGAGGTGCCGGACGGAGACACGATCGGCCGTTTCCGCAATATTCTGGTGGAGAACAACCTTCAGGAGCGCCTGTTCAACCAAGTGCTGATACTGTTAGGCGAAAAAGGATTGCTCCTGAAAAAAGGAACTATCGTTGACTCCACCATCATTGCATCTCCTTCATCCACGAAAAACAAGGACAAGAAGCGCGACCCGGAAGCGCATTCTGTGAAAAAAGGCTCCGAGTGGCATTTCGGCTACAAGGCTCATGTCGGCGTGGACAAGGATTCCGGAATCGTGCATACAGTCGTAACGACGCCCGCGAATGTGCACGATGTGGAGGTCACGCCTCAGCTTCTGACCGGTGAAGAAGAATCCGTATACGGCGACAGCGGTTATCTCGGTGCAGAAAAGCGTGAGGATGCTGTTGCCCGGAACACCAAAGGCAAGAAGATCAGGTACAAAATCAATCGTCGTCCGTCGCAGATCAGAAAGTTATCCCACAGCGGTCAAGCACAAGCCAGGAACGCCGAACACAAAAAGTCATCCGTCAGAGCCAAAGTCGAGCACGTCTTCGCGATCATCAAGGGACAATTCCGATACCGAAAGACGCGATACCGAGGCTTGCGGAAGCAATCCGCAAAACTGAATATTCTGTTCGCGCTGGCGGACTTGATTCTGGCCGACAGGCTTTGCCCGTCGGTCTGAGTCAGTGTGCCTTTCGGCGAACGGATGAGGTGAATAATCAGTTTAGACAACGCTGTTTTGGATTTTATCATGTTTGCCGATGCTTTTTCTTCAATTGTGCGGTGTTGCCTTAACTTGATCATTTACACAGTTATTTGCATATTTTGTTTATTCGGTGAATTAAGTTGCGAATCAACATAATCAATTAACGACTTCACCGTTTGAAATTGTGTATAAAGCAATTTTTCATCATCAAATTCAAAATCAAATTCACTTTCTAAAGCCACCACCATTTTAATAAATTTTATAGAATCAAACGGCAAGTCAGAAAGTAGTGTGTCAACTGTAATCACAATATCACTTTCCTGTGCTATTGCTTGACTTATTATATTTATTACTTTTTCATCCATTTGAATCCTCCTATTTTAGTTTCGTGCTTCTAAATAATTTTGTATTCCAGATTCAGTTTCAATTATTACCTTAATAAAATTTTCACTATATTTATTAAGTTGCTGTGTATCACTAATAAGAGTAGCCCTTATAAATATATTTTTCAATTTTGTCCATGTGTCGATTATAGTATTAAAATATTTTTTTACATTATTGAGTATTTCGTTGCCGTATATATCGTGAAAATATTCCAGTGATTTCATGAAATTATATCTGCTCCAACAAACACGGGATAATTGAAATATAACAGAATTATTATTTGGATTAGTACCTTTAATATTCTCAAATAATATTGAAGCATTATTAATAAAATGATACAAATCAGAATTCTTATTTTTACTGTTATAATCCAAGCATTTAAAAAAATTATCTCTCGACATATTATATGATATTTGACCGTCCTCTGATATAGAGTAAATCAATATATATTCTACTTTTTCATATAAGCAAGAAATATCTATTGTTTGAATTTTATCGGAAAGAAAACTATCACAACAGTATATAAGAGAAGCAGAAACATCAATACCAATAATAAGCAAGTAATGATAATCTATATTCATTTTACTATTATTCCATGACAGATCAGAACCGTTTAGGCGTGATCCAATAGGTTTAGAATCGTTTAACTCTTTTAAAATGATTTGTTTGAATCTTTGAATGCAAGTCTTGTTTATACAATTAATTTTCACTCCGCATTGTTCTGAAAGTATCTGTTCTTGGTATGAATTATATCCTGTAATATTTATATAATTTTTCTTTTGATCAATTGAAAAACGGAAATCAAAACCACTCCAAAAAAACGGTCGATAATCAATTCTAAAATAATTACCTAAAATAGCAATTATATTGTTCTGGTAACAATCGTACGTATCATATTTTGTTGACGCAATATCTATATACATAAATGCCTCCGTCATTGCTGGAAATATTCAATACATTTTGATAACAATTCATCTAGTTCGTCAGATTTATCAAGCATATATACTTTTATATCTTCTTGCAAACAATATTTATGCTTGATTTCGTTTTCTCTTTCTTCGCTTATTCGAGTTTTCTTTCCAAAGTTACCTTGCCAACTGTCAGAAATATCAATAGGAAAGCATACGATTCCAATCACCTTTCCGCCCGAAAGACCTTCTGCCGCTTTTATAGTTCTGTTTACGAACTGTATATCGTCAAAGGGATTTATACAAACAATAATTGCATCGGGCTGTAAAGCGGAAAAGAATAATTGATGATATGTCGGAAACATCATGGCGTTATAATCATTATAGGGAAGAAACCCGCTCTGAGTTCCGGCAATTATTAGGTCAACATCTTTTTGAGTTATATTCCAAATCATATCATTAACGGCTATATATGTTTGTGGAATGTCCAAATTAACTTGTCCATTATATCCGCAATGAAATATTTCATCAAATCCGAATAACAGCGCAGAAGGTTCAGTTCCTATTTGTCCTACACTATATCCAAACTCTATTAATTTTTTTCTAAGATACAACTGAAGCGAAAATTTACCTTGACGAGAATTAGTTCCAATTACAGATAAAATCGGTTTATTCGTCTTGTATAATTTGCCAAATCTTTTTTTAATATTTGTACTATCAATTTTAGGAAAATATACATTTGTATATTGTGGATTGTTAATATATGGCATGGGATTATCAAAGCAATATATATTTTTACCTTTTTCAATGGCATTATTTAAAAGAGTGCTCCTATAATCATTTTTAGTTAACCTCGATAATTCGCCGGTATGACCCAGTATCAAAGTATCAAACTCATTCCATTCAATATCATCAATATTCTTAATAACTTTATCATTACCGCAATCAGGTAAAACATCAGATATCTTTTTACCAATGTATCCTGTTATTCTTATCGAATAATAATCTATTATATCAAAATCCAATAACTCCTCAAATCTCGCAACTGAGTGTAATTCTTTATTAAAAGGGAATACCACTGCTTTGCGTATAGTAAACGAAATATGATTATCTAAAGTATTTTGAAACAAATATTTATCGATGCATATTTTTCGCCAATCAACACTCCCTTGCTCTTGTAAACATTTTGCCACATTAGCAGTAATATTTGCGCAAAGAAAACTGTTGCCTTTTACAATTATATAATCAGGCTCCAACCAGGCTACTCTTATGTTTCCGATCTTTCCGATTATATTTATAATACTGTTTTCCACATGTATATAACCATTTAACAAATCAATATTTTCTTGTCCGTCAACTCCTATCACGTTATTTAGTGCGGCAGGAAAAGAAACTGCGCCGTTGTTATCAAAAGCGGATATAATTAATGTCCTTCTTGCGTAAAAATCATCGCATAATTTTTGTAAGTTAGCGATACTGCCGCAGCTTAAAAATCCCATACTTATGTTGATTATATCATAATCATAATTTCTATAAATATAATCTAACAGTATTTCAAAATCATGTTGTGTTAATTCAGACTTAGTATCATATATCTTAATATTTGTGATTTCTACATTATCAATAAACTTATCTATAAGGTAAAAGATTGCCGTTCCGTGTCCTATGTTATCAATAAATTCTGCATATTGTTTGACAGAATCATTTATTAAACGAAGAGAAAACCCGTTAATAGTTTTAGTTGAAAAAGCAGGGTGATCTTTCCTTACTCCGCTGTCCAGTATAGCTATTTTTATTTTCTTCATAATCCAACCCCTCGTTTTCAATTTAAATTATACTTAATCTTGGATATATGGTTTACTCTGTTTTTCAAACATTTCGGCATACAATCCGTTTTTTTCTATGAGCTCTTTATGCGTTCCGCATTCAACTATTTCCCCATCCGAAAAAACCGCGATACAATCTGCTATCTGGGAAGCCGCCAAACGGTGAGAGATAAACAATGCGGTTTTATCAAAAGCAATTTTCATGAAATTTTCATACAATTCACTCTCAGCCTTTAAATCAAGACTTGCTGTCGGTTCGTCGAGAATTAATACAGGAGCGTTTTTGTATATCGCGCGGGCAAGAACTATTTTTTGCCCTTGTCCACCTGAAAGCTCTATGCCCTCAGATGAAAACTTTTTTGAAATGTATGTTTGTTCGCCGTCAGGCAAATTGTTTATAAAATCTAAAAGTCCTGCTTTTAATAAAACACCGGACAAATCGTCATTATTTTCGCTCATTGATATATTTTCTGATATTGTAAATGCTAACGTAACAAAATCTTGAAAAACCGCGCCAATTATTCTGTTATATTGTTCGTTTGGTATCTCCCAAATATCTATACCATTTAAGGTTATTTTTCCCCTTGTAGGGCGATAAAATTTACAGAGAAGTTTTATAAACGTACTTTTCCCCGCACCGTTATATCCGACAATAACCAGCTTTTCACGGTTAGTAATTTTTATATCAATTCCCCTAAGTACAAAATCTTCACTGCCCGGATAAGTAAACCATACATCAGAAAAACAAATTTCTATGTTTGACGGCTCTTCAAAAGGTGCAATATCTAATGATGGATGTTTTTTGTTTTGTTCTGATAATGTTTTAAGTTTCCCAAAATCAGCTGCATTTTCAAGCTGTTTATTGTATTGTGCTATAAGGTCTGTAATCGTTCCCAATGTAGCGCTCAATGCTGTGATGGTTGTGAAATAAAGGGTAAAATCAGCGATTGAAATAGCGTTGTCAAGATAATATGTTGATAAACTCCAAAGAATGTAAAATGAAGAAGCCGCAAACAAAATTGCGTTAATACTATCCAAAATTAAGTTTCGCCGGAACTCTTTATACTGTAATCTTACCATCCTCTGTCTGAATTTTTTTACTTTTTGAAGAAACCACAATTGAATGCTGTTTACCCGTATCTCCTTAGCAGCACCTTGATTGAAATAACAGAGATTGGTAAGATAATTGCCTGTTCTGTCGTTTTGCGCAGTCAGTATACGAAGTTTGAGATTTGCTCTATAATTAATATAAGTGAATATAATTTTCACTATCAACAAAATAGCAACTACTATAATAAATTTAATGTCCAGTTCAGAAACAATCATAATGAACCCGATAAGCGTTATATTATTTTGTATTAATTTTCTAATGATTTCACATAATTCTATTGTTCCCGCAACATTGCCCGCAAGGCGAATATTGTCGCGCTCTGTTGTGTTTTCAATTTCTGAAAAGCTAAGGTTCATAACGGTCCGACCTATTTCAGCGGACAGTTTTCTGCTGAAATTTTCCACACAGTAACTGATTTTCTTATTCAGATAACCTGTAATTAGATTTAAAATTAACGCCGTTCCGCAGAAAACAACTATGATTTTAAATATACCATTATAATCCTTGCCTTCGATTAATGCTTCAATAATTAATTTTGGCGCATAAACATATAACAAAGACAAAAGAGCAGAGCAAATCACTTGCGGTACGAAAAACACAAAATATCTGGGAGAATGTTTGAAAATAAGTGAGATGATCTCAAATGAAGCGGTTATTCTGTTCTTAAATTTTTTCACAATGCCACACCATTTTCTCTATAAAATTTTGCCTGAAATTCAAACATGTCGGCGTATAACCCGCCTTGTGCCATCAACTCGCTATGAGAACCATCTTCGGTAATAACTCCGTCTTGAATCACAAAAATACGGTCACAGAATTTAGTCGACGAAAGTCTATGAGAAATGAATATTGTAGTCTTTCCCTTTGAAATGTCATGTAAACTTGAAAACATCTCGTATTCGGCAATAGGGTCAAGAGTGGAAGTCGGCTCGTCGAGGATTAAAATTCCGGTATCTTTACAAAGTGCGCGTGCAAGTGCTAATTTTTGCCCTTCACCTCCGGAAAGTTCTATCCCGTTTTCATCAAGCTCTTTATATAGAATTGTATTAACGCCGTCCCTTAAACTTTCAACTTTCCCCGCAAATCCGCTTTTTTTAATAGCGTTGTTGATTACATCTTCGCTAACATTGTTGTCAAAAACGACATTTTCTTTAATTGAATATGCGAAAATGTTGAAGTCTTGCAAAACTGCACCAATACGCTTTAAATACTGTTCGAGGGGAATTGTGTTAATATCAATACCGTTAAGAAGTATTTTCCCCTGTGTTGGCGTATAAAGGCGAAGAAGGAGTTTAACAAGTGTTGTCTTGCCGGAACCATTCAATCCAACAATTCCGACTTTCTCCCCATCTTTCAAAACAAAGTTCAAATTACGAAGTATTGAAATATCGGTATTTGGATAAACAAAGCTTACATTTTCAAATTTTATTTGATTATGCTTTTCATCAATTACGGTTTGAGGTATTTCATTTGTAGCGAAAATATCGCTGTTTTCACGCATCCATTTTTTATACTCAAGGAATATATCCATACGAGCTGTCATTCTGTCTATAACGGCAATATTATCAAAAAAACCAATCAAAATAGACGTCAATAAAGTAACAGCTCCCAGCAGAACAGAATAATCAGCTATAGTCAGACTGTCGATATAAACACGATAAGAAAAATACAAATACATAATAACTGATTGTACTACCGCAATAACAACGGATAGGCTATCAAAACGCAGCTTTAACCGTATAAATTCTTTTAGTTTCACTAATTGAGTAGCGACAATACCAGCATTCTTTTGTATAATCAGAGTCTTTAAATTATTTATCCTGACATCTTTTGCGTATTCATACCGTGTCATAAGATTATAAAGATAATCGAGTTTGCGAGAATCTTCTGTGCGTTCATTTTCAAATTCAAAATCAAGCTTTCGTATTTTAAATGTTATTACAATTGAGATTGCCGATGTAGCAGAAATCATAATTATAAACAGCGGACTGAGTATCGAAAAAATGAATAGGATACCGGAAAATTTTACTATATAATCTATAAAGTTTCCAATATGCGAGAATACGAATACAGGATTTGCTCCCATTGACTTCTTTTTCATATCAAGAACAGAACCATCCTGTGCCCAGTGATAATTTACTATAATCCCATCTCTCATATAATCATATTGAATTTTATCCGACGCTTTTCGAGCCGCTATATTATGTAAATATGTTAAAACATATTTTATCAATGAAACGCCTAAATTCAATGCAGTAATTATTAAAATTATATTCATCACTGCTTTATTGCTGAGTTCATTCATTAAAGCGTCTATAATAGCACCGATACCTACTATGTTTATTAGAGGAAGCGTAGCGGAAAATATATTTTCAAACACAGTCACAAATACAAGTGATTTGTGACTTTTCCATGTATATCGTAGTAATTCGGAAAATATAGTTAACTTTTTCATTCGTTTCTCACTTTCTACCAAAACCGCCTATATAGTAAGGCACTTTACTATATAGGCGGTTTTGGCTTTTACTTATTTAAGTAATTTAGCAGGTGCAGTTTCCGCTCTGACCGCTTGGGCAACATGAATCAACGCCGTTCGATTCCGTGCTATACAGAGTCAAGATTTTATCGTCTTTCTTGACCTGAGGCTTTTTCAGTTTGACTTTTTTTGTCATGACAACATCCTCCTTTCTCGAGAACAGTCATATTAACACAAAGTGCCTTGTGGCTAATATTAATAGGCATTTAATGCTGACATCTCCTCAATAATTAAGGATATATTATTGATTGTCTTGAAATTATCAAACAATAATAATTCAGGAGGAAACTCAATATTGAATATTTGCTCTAATTCAACTATGAAAGACATAAATTGTATAGAATCCTCAATATATGTTTCCAAATCAACATCTTCATTTTCGGTACTGTCAACAAAGATAAAAACTTTAGCTAATGCTTGAATAATATTATCTCTTATCAATAATTTATCCATAATTTTAATACTCCTTAGTTTTCATCAATACGGATAATCTGGTTTGATTTATCTAATAAACGAAGCATATAATTTAGATGATTTTTCGAGTCGGGGCAACTAGAATTTTTTTCACTTCGCACCGCAGGGCAGACTTCACCTTTGCATATAGGAGCAAAGAAACAACTTTCAAAATTGCTACACATACTTGGATTTATTATTTTTTCGTAATAATTATTACTAAGCGTAATTTGATTGCCGGAAAATGCTCCAATGATATTTTTTTTATTCTCAAATCTCACAGAACACTTATGTAATTCTCCATTGGGACGAACAAAAAACCTATTATCACGTCCCAGTTCACATGCTCCATCTTCAGGATTTAGTAAAAAAGCGAAATTAATATGACTTTTGCATTTTAAAAATTTTTCATATAATGGAAAAATATTATTACGGTTATTAATAAACGTATCCTTGAAATCTTTATCAATAGTATCAGACCACTCGCTGGCATAGCAAACGGATAAAGAGAAACGGTTATCATCGCCGCAAAGACAAGAGATAAATTCCATATATTCGTCTAAATGATCAAATATTTCGCTCGTAAGATTTGAACGGATAACAATATGAAAATCTCGATTTTTTAACTTTTTTATTTCTTCAAGATTTTTTATAATAGCATCAAATGTAGGTTTTCCTCCTACAGTTAGACGTTGGTTGTCATGAAGCTCTTTTGTCCCGTCAAGAGTTATTTGATATGCCCAGACTCTGTTATGCAAGAGTTCTTTAAATATTTCCACATCCAATAAATAGCCATTTGTGGTCATTGAAGCTGTATATTTTCTTTTGTTAAAAGTACATATTTTCATAAATTCTTGCGACATTTCTATTATATCATCAAGTGCAAGTAGCGGCTCGCCGCCGAACCACGTTATATTTAAATCTGTGAATTTGTGTATATTATGCCTTATATAATTCACTATATTATATTTTATATCTGAAGTGAGCTTTATTTTGTTATGTGATTCATAACAATACTTACACAAAAAATTACATTGCTCAGTAAGGCTAATAATAAGTTTTAAATCAGAAGGGGATAGAATTTTGTGAATGAGATTTTTTAGCTTCAAATTCTCGTCTAAATCGTCATTTACCAAAATACCTCTTGATAACAAGTTTGAAAGAACTGACTCATTATTAATTAAAACGTTATTTAGGAACGTATCTTGTAATACTGAATCTCTGATTTTACACATGCTTTTGGCTCCAACATATGTATTATATATAAGCAATTCGCCATCATCGTTTTTACAAGTGTAATTAAATTTAGATTGTTTAAGCATATAACTAGGACTCTTTCCAAAATAATTTATCATTATAAAAATGTATAAATCTCGTTGTGTCGTTCTCTGAATGAATTATTCCTTTATCGTTTACAACAAACCCTTTGGGATTTAAAAATACAAATGTTTTATTGCTTGATGCTAACATATTGTATTTGTTATTTAAAAGAAATTTGAATCTAAAAACATGCCTAATCCAATATTCCCAAACATATTGGAAATGTTCTTTTTTTGTTGATTGTATTCTAAATGGCTCATTATTTAGTACATGCTGCCTTATATCATATAAATTGAGAAGATTTCCTTTCTTATCAAAATAAAAAATATTTAATGCAACATCTACAACGATCCATTTTTTATATTCCTCAATAAATACTTCGGAAACACAATGACACTCACAGTAATTTAACTCCATAGGCAAACAAGATACCCATCTCGCTTTGAAGCCTGCAGCTAATAATATTTGTGTAAAAATAAGGGAGATATATCTACAATTCAATGAATAACCTTCACTTTTTGCTAATTGAATAGTTTCAAAACAATTAAGTTTTTCATAATGCCTACTTTCTAGTTTTTTTCCATTAAAACACAATAACTCGAAAGCCCATTTTTTCAATTTGATAATTCTCTGAAGCTCCGCTCCTAGCCCCATAACGTCATCAATATTCCAAGTATCTCTAATTTGTATCAATTCTAGTGAATTGGTTTCAAATGTGAAATTAAGATTATGTGCTTGCCCGTTTTCTGTATGATCATAATCGGAATATAACTTTAGATAACGTAAATCATCTTCCATGCTATATTCGGCATTTTGGTAAAATGAATAAAACATTTTAAGCCTCATTTCTAACACTGCGAACACGCCTATATTCACACTCTCTACATACTGTGTATCAAATTCAACTTCATCGAAGGGTATAGATTACAAGTGTCCTTAGAAGAGCCACCATATAAATTTCTATCATGTATTGCGTCTTAATCAAGTCGATAAGAATGTTGACAAACAAAATATTCACTTATAGCAATACACGCTATTTGAGTAATATATTCTGTATATGACGTCATAGTACCACATAAAGTACATTTTGTCAATATCTTTAACTAAAATTCTTACTTAATAAATCAAAATATGTGAAAAATCAACGAAGTGAGCTATAAAAGAGTGCTTTTTTAAATGTGGAATCCGATATTTCGAAAACTATTTATAATATTCGATAAAACTATTGACAAGTCCATCACAATTGAGTATAATTGTCTTAATCCAAATTCACATTGCAATATTATGCGTAATGCAGAATGGCTGATTGAACACCAAGGAGCACAAAATGAATGATTTACAATTCTGAGCCCGGCAAGATATATGATACAATTTTTTTCTTTATCGAACTCTTTAATCAGGAATGTGTCGAACGTGACTATATCAAAATATATGATGACACAAGATTTATGGTGGAGTGTTTCAATAAGGTGAAAAGTGAATCGGGTGAAATTCCAAAGCTTCTCTCGCCTTTCTTTTATATAGCTGACGGTCGCATTTCGCCTGTTTCAGCATTCTTTTCAAATCAAATGGATTTTCAAAAAGATAATATTGACAGCTTTATTTTGAAACTGACTACAAACGCTAACCTTCTTTATCAAAATACGGTTGATAATATATTCAATCATAACGCTAAAGACGAAAATACGAAGCTTATGCCTGCGATTGATCCTGCGAATTATATTGACAAAATTAATGACCTTGAATTGCCTATCGACTTTAAATTTCAAGTTTCACTTCTTCTCGGGAATTTTAATTATGCTATATCTGTATTAGCGGTTACAATGAAAAAGATATATGGAATTACAGATAGGCTTCATGCGGAGTATAAACGTGAAATTTCGATGGAATTCGATCAGATAAAAAGTGACATAAATCGGCAATTATATAACAATGCATTGAAATATGAAGAGAGCAACTTCGAAAAAACATTTATATCCATATCGTTAATGAATCAATATATAATCTACTATAGTTGTAAAGATGAAAAAAACTTTTCATTTCTATTCGGATATAAGCACGAAGAAACACTTACCGATAAATTCGACATATCCAAAGCAACAGCAGAAAACTTCATCTTAGTATGTGGCAGTGAAGTACGTATGAAGATTATGATGGCTTTTATGAAAAACGGCGAAATGACATCAAGTCAAATTGCAAGATATATTAATACTCCCGTAACTACAATGATTCGGCATATGAGTGCGCTTGAAGAAAATGGTATCATATATGTATCAAATCGTGATAAACTTCAAATATTCTATAAATTAAATCAAAAATTACTAAGAAAAATTAAAGTAAGTATCGACGAGTTGTTTTCAAATATTCTTGATGGTTAAGGAGAAAAATGAAATGAAAAGTGAAATACTTATTACAAAAAAAGAGATAATCAAATGGGAAAAACCTACAATTAAAACTGTTACTTCGGATGAACTAAAGAAAATAATTGTTATTTCTGCTTGCTCTGAATATGATCCTGTTGCAGGTTGTCTTCGTGCATTTGCAAGATAATCATTCATGGCAGCAATATTAAAATCAACTGTTTTCTCCTTGCACGCCGGAGCTGTTGAGGTGAACGGTCACGCGTTTATCTTCATAGCCTCTACAGGCTCAGGGAAAACCACGCTCATTACATACCTTGCAGAAAAAGGATACCCATATATAAGCGACGATAAAGTGCTTATCGATATGGATACCCTTAATGTTGTTGTGGATATTTCACCTGTGCATTTACGTCTCGACAGTATACCAATATTGCGTAAATACAATTGCGAAATTAACGGAAAAGAACTCAATATTGAAAACTTTCGCCGCATAGTGTATACCCCAAACAACGTATCCTCAGGCAATTTGCCGATTGGCGGATTGTTTTTTATCAAACGAAGCGACACCGTAAATTTGTGTGAGAAAATATCAAAGCCGGAAGCAGTGCAGCTTCTCATGCAGAATCAGCATATGCATGATGCGAATAACAGCGATTGTTTGAAGTGTGCTATCAAGCTTGCGAATAAATGTAAAAGGCTCAGCTATTTTGATATGCGGTATGCCGCAGAAATTTTAGACGGAGAAAAATAAAGTAATATGAAAAGTTCGGAAAACGTCGAGCTTTTGTTTTTGCGCTCAAAAACAGGCAAGCCTTTTGAAATTACCATATCAGGCTCGAGTATGCGTCCTATACTATTCGATGGCGATACTGTAACAATTTGTCGCAAAAGCGAATATAACGTAGGTGATATACTTGTTTTTTCATATAAAGGCAATGAAATTCTCGCTCACCGACTTCTAAAAATAGAAAACGACAGATATTTCTGCAAGGGCGATAATTCCTTCCGTCTTGAAGATATTGGCAAAGACAATATCTTAGCCGCCGCACAGGTTAAGAACGATATAAACAACGAAGCTGATTTTATCGAATCGTCCCTTAAAATCAGCCGAATATTCCGAAACTGCGGCTACAATACCGAAACCGTTAAAAACACTCCGGAATACATAAATTATAAAGAGAATTACTTGGAGAGCAGAATGAAATATACAAAGAACAGCGAAATGGAATTTCTCGATATTGATGATGATAATCTTGCGGTCTATGACCCTGAAAGCGGTGACACTCACTATATCGACGGGACTGGTAAAGCTATACTTTCGCTGATTGATGAAACATCAAACGAAGTGGAGCTTGTTGACCTGCTGTGCAAGAAGTATGCCGCCGAGAGAGATGAAATATCAGAGGATGTTTTGGAGTTTCTTGGCGATTTATGTGCCAAAAAGGTGGTTGTCTGTTTGTGAAAATAAATAACGCTTACATAGAGATAACGAACATCTGCAACCTAAACTGCCGCTCATGTTACAATCGCTCAGGTGTTCCGCACACCAAAAAGGAGCTTTCGCTTGCAAAGATAATAACTCTGACCGACAGGCTCATAAACGAATACGGCTGTGAGAGGATAAGTCTTTCAGGCGGTGAACCGACGCTTCATTCGGAATTTTCGGAAATCTTAGAATATCTCTTAAAATACGATGTACAAATAGGCGTCGTCACGAATGGAACTTCAGAAAACGAATCCTTTATCAATACTATCAATGAAAACGAAAAAATATCGATACAGGTAAGCCTTGACGGTTCGTGCGAGGAAATCAACGCCAAAACCCGCGGGACAGGAAGCTTTATAAAAACAAAAGCGTTTCTTTCAAAACTCAATAAAGCAAAAAAGCCGTTTGTGAAAATGGTGATTTCGCAAAATAATATCGAAGATGTACGGTCTTTTTATGAGCTTGCCGTTTCACTTGACTGCATCCCTGAGTTTGATTTTATCAATATTATGGGAAATGCGGGAGAGGTATGGCAGGCTCTTTCTTTATCTGCCAAACAAAAGCTCGGAGTTTTGCGCCTGATAAGCAATCTTAACAAAGAATACGGTATATCCGCCCATCTTCCTTATTGTACAAGCAGTTGTCCGCTTGCAGTTCCCGAATCCGCCCACTCTGTGCTGATAAAATCTGACGGATCGGCATATCCCTGCCAAATGCTGTACAGCGATAAATACGTTCTCGGCAATCTGTTGACAGACGATATGGAGGTATTCGAAACATCATTTCGCAAAATAGCGGATATTGCACAAAAACGCATTAAAACAGATTACGGCTGCGAAAAATGTCTTGCAAAAATAGTATGTAAAAAAGGTTGTATGGCCTTTGCGGAGATGAATACGGGCGATCCGCTCGCAAACGACGGTGAATGTGATTTTCGCAAATTACAGATTATCGGGTTCCATGCGTTAGGACAGGGAGTACCGAAATGAATAAAAAAGAAATACTTGAGCTTCTCGCTAAAGTTTTAGAAATTGATGCTGTAGAATTTGAAAATGTTAGCGAGGATACCGCACTTTCCGAAATCGGACTTGATTCAATCCGTTTTATCGAACTTATTGTTGCATTTGAAAGCAAATATAATGTTGAGGTTTATGACAGCGATTTATTGATGGAAAATTTCGCTACATTAAGCGCAGTATACAAAACGTTTAAAAAATATTTTGCAGATGCGCAGAAGCTCTATAAATGCGTTGTTACCGACTGCGACGGTGTTTTGTGGAAAGGCATTGCCGGCGAGGACGGAAAGGACAAAGCATATACCGACTCCGATACGGTTGAATATCAAAAATTATTGAAATCGTTATCCGATAAAGGTATCTACATCTGTATTTGCACAAAAAACAGTTATGACAACATAAACGCGATGTTTGTCAGCAGTATTCCGCTTAAGCTTTCGGATATCGCGATTACAAAAACAGACATTCCCGATAAGGCAATGGCAATAAAGGAAATTTCCGCTGAACTTGGAATTTCGACCGACAGTATCATATTTATCGACGACAGCGATTATGAGCTTGGACTCGTTTCAGCGATAATTCCGGACATAACTGTAATGAAAAGCGAGCATGGTTTCACCGCATATCTGAACACGTTTTTTGAAAATATATCGGAGCATCCCCTTGACCGAACGAAGCTTTACCGAGAGCAAAAAGAGCGTGAAAAAATACATATAACCGCTTCAAGTGCCGATGAATATAACGAGAAGCTTCAAACAAAAGTGGACTGTGGACTTGCCTCCCAAGAGGATTCGGAACGAATTGCCGAGCTTTCACAGCGGACAAATCGGTTCAATATGTCGGGGAAGCGTTATTCAAATGAAGATATAGAAAGATTAATCAACGGCAGCGAGTGCAAGGTATTTTCACTCAAAGCTTCAGACATCTACGGTGATATGGGGCTTGTGGTGGCAGCGGTTGTAAAAGGAAGTATCATTGAAAACTTCATGCTTTCTTGCCGTGTTTTCGGACGCGGTTTTGAAGATGTTTTATTAAATACGATAAAAGACACAATATGTGATGAGCTGTCAGGGATATTTATCGAAACCGGCAAAAACAAAGAACGTCGGGAGTTTTATACCCGACATGGGATAACAACGATATGACATATGATGAGATTATTAATTCTATACGTTCATGCGTTAATGGAAATATGATTGATAACGATGAAATGGTGGCAATTTTGCGTAAACATTGCTGTTATTATCTGTTATCAAAGCTCCCATCGCAAAAACAAGCTCTGCAAATGGAGCTTATGGCAAACAGGCTTGTTATCAACAGACGGTATAAAGCCTGTGCTGACATTTTCAAACAGCTTGCAGATATCCCATATGCCGTAATAAAAGGAGCTGTTTTGTCGAAGCAAATATACGGCAGTACGGCATACCGTTTTTCAGGCGATATCGACTTGCTTGTTTCGCCGAATAACGCAGAAGCCGTTAAAATGATTCTGACAAATAACGGATTTGTTCAGGGACGCATAGTTGATAACGAAATAGTTCCGTATACAAGGCGTGAGCTTATTTATCAAAGAACCTTCAGCCACCAGCTTGCCGCTTTTGTGAAAGCAACAGGCGACAGCCTTTGTCCATTTTTAAATATTGATGTCAACACAGATATTATGTGGGGCGAGAGTGAAGTGAAAACAGATATGGAAACGTTTCTGTCTAATACGGTTTCTTATGAGATAGACGGCATAAAGCTCAAAAAATTAGCGCCTGAGGAGGAATTCATAGCACTCTGTCTTCATCATTACAAAGATATGAATTCTATATATCTTCTTTCACAGGGAAGTCTAAAACTGTCGCTGTTTTGTGATATTTACTATTATATAAAAAACATATCTCTTAATATACCGGAATTGTTATCGAAAAGCGGAAATTATAAAGTGCTGGAATATTTACATTACTGTATTTATTATACTTATGTGATATTCGGAGATGATTTCCTGCATGGTTTAGCAGATACTTTCAAATCGCCAGACGGTGAAGCCTTAATAAAGCGAGTGGGATTAGCAAAGGATGAATATCATACATGGGACGACATGTTGACATATTATTCATTTACTGACTATATCACTAAGCTTGAGAGCATTCTTTCATCTCGGGACAGAGAGAAGATTGAGTTGAATCGTAAAATGATGTGAATATTTTAATTTTAACGCCGGAGGATTATTGTAAAATGGAATGTTTATCAAAAATATTACCGGTATATACGCAGCCTGATACCAAACTGAGCTTTCATTTGAATACCATATTAAGCAAAGAACGATATCCATGGTTTTATGAGCGTTTTACCAATATAAAAATAATTGGCACAAATGAAGTTTTAATTGATTTTGTAGATAATATTATTGATGATTCATACCGTCCTTTGTTTTCGGAACGAGTATGTTATGATTACAATATGCTTTCGGAGGATGAGCTTGTCGATATTTTAAAGGAAAAACTGAATGGCGATTTTTATTCGTATTTATGGTTAGATAAGATTGAAATACCCGACACTGACGAATATCATAATTATCATTTTAATCATCCGGTCATGGTTTATGGATACGATGAGGAAGAAAAAGTATTTCATATCATAAATTTCACCGGAAGCAAAGGGGTGTTTTTCCAAAAAATCCAATATGCTTCACTTGTTGCAGCATATAAGGAAATGATAAAAAACCAATCGTTAATTAACCCTATATCATCAGACACAATAGTCCTAACGAGTTATAAAGTGAATAAAAATGCCGGTAAATATCAGTTTAACTTGGCAAACTACTTAATTCAATTAAGCGATTATATATTTTCCCGTGCTGACAATATTGGCGGTGAATGTAACCGTTCCTATATTGAGACAACATACGGGTTATGTGTATATGAAAAACTAATTTATATATGTGATAACATAGCGGACGGAGCGCGTATAGCATTCAAATCATTATTTGATCTGAATATTCATAAAAAATATATGTATGATCGTCTTTGCTATATACGAAATGAATACGATGTGAGCAAGGGTTTTGCAGATTACGTAGATTCATTCCAAAGAGTGGTTCAAATATTTAATACAATACAATTGCTTAATATGAAATATCAAGCAATTAAGCTGAGATCATGTTCTTCCTTCTGTACAGAACCTGTATTCATAAATAAAATGAAAACATTACTGTTGGAAGCACAAAAATTAGAGAAAGAAATATTGCTGCCTATTTATGTCGAACTTTCCCATGGAGTCAATGCCAAATGCTCACCGATGCAGTATTCGTTGATAAGCTATTCCGAAATTTATGATAAAAATACAAATCCAACAATTGTAACACTGATCAGCGATGGCAATCAATACGCTCAACGTATTGAAATAATCGACGAATCTGAAAATAATCAGAACAAATCGATTGGTATTATGCGTATCAATGGCGGTGACGAATTATTTATGGATAGCAATGCTGTTCTTGGAAATAGCAAACGTGTAATAAATTTTATACCATGCAAGATATACAAATGTGAGTATACCGAGGTCATGTCGTCGACTGAGAAAATAAATACTTTAAAATTCAATATAGTGGGATTAAATGAATCCATATTATGGGACTTTAAAAAAAATATACAATACGATTGGTATACCGAAAAACATATAACAGATGTGTATTTTAACAATTATACAGCTTATATAATTAACGGAAACGACGTTAATTTATCTCGAAATAACATAAACCTCGCAGCAAATAAAGCTTCGTATATTCATATAAAATATTGCAATACCACAAACAGCAGAGTTGCGCAGCTTTTTTTTAACACATATGATGATACCGGACTATCTGAAATTAAATCAAAAATAATATCGACATGCACCTCAAACGAATGGATCGAATCGGTTTTTGATATGTCAGACAATCCATATTGGAAAGGTATAATAAAGGATCTTAGATTTGATCCTACAGGATATGATAATTTAACTGAAAATGGTGAGTTTAAATTGGAATATATAAAAATAAATAATATAGCACCTGTATATGATAGTGTTAAGCAGTTTTGTCCGGCTCAGGGAGTAAACGGATGGTTCTATTATGTTTATGATAATGGAACAACCTACAGAGAGATGGTTTATAATATTGATAAAAAAAGTTATGTTTATGAAAATTGTCCGGAGTTATATATAAATCAAACGGAACAGAATTCTTGTAAACATACTGTCGTAGTCAGACGTTTTGTGTGTCCGGCCGACGGCATATATCAAGTCAGCTATACAGTGGAGTGTATTACATCAAATAATAAATCGTTTCTAACAATAAGAAGAAACCATAAAGTCGTCAACATTATAAAAATTCGAAATGAGTTAAACGATACATTTATACTTGACTTAGAACGTGGAGAAAATATAAATTTTGAATATTATAATGAGGATGAAAATACTACTGAATCTGTTAAATTATCAATTAATATTGAAAAACAATAGACACGCTATTCTATTGACACATATGAAAAACCTTTCTGATACTCGTTCTGTGACACATATTTGTGTTGCTGTTTATTTTCACATAGTCTGTAAGCAACAACCAAAGGTCATCGGTTAGAAACCCCAAATGACTTAATATAACGATATTTTAATTATGCCACCGCACACTCTCTGATGTAAACTATCGAATTGTGAAAGTATGTGTTCTGCGCTTTTCGACTTCGATATTATCGTAGACAAAATTTAAATTAGAAAGTGTATAAAATTGTAACAGCCGTAAATATTGATACCTATTAAACGCAGATGAAAACGCACGATAAGCGGCGATTTTCATCTGCGCTTTTTTTATGTATATTTTTATTTTTTTTCGGAAAATTTGCCAAAACCCCTGCCTCCGAACGTAATAGTATACAGAGAGCCAAAAAAACACCTCCCGATGTCGGGTGCGCAGCTGCACAAGCCGCGTATCTCATCGAAAGGAGGTGAGAAATTTGAACAATCACGACTATGAGCAAAGCAAAATCCACGCATTTAATTCATTCTGCAAAACCGTCATTCGCAACGCCGCCCGCGACTACTACAGAGCGATGTGCCGACACATGAACGGCGAAACGTTTTTCTGCGAATTGGCAGACTTCGAAAAGATTTACTTTATACTTATGATGAGTATTTCGCAGACGAAAACACTTTCCGTGTAGCAAACGATACCATTGTCATTCACGATGACGATCTTGTTGACGCTCTGAAAAAGCTTCCTGCGGACAAGCGCGACATCATTCTACGATGGCTACATTCGCAGTTTTTGTTATCGCCGCGATAATGGTAGCTTTGGCGAGTTTACATATCACTTCGATGAAGTGCTGTATCAAATGTTGAAATCGAAACTTGTCGAAAGCGTATTGTTGAAATTTTCTCTCTGACTAAATTATCATGCTTGGTTGTTCGGAGCTTAACTCCGATATAATCTATAAAATGTTCCTTGACAATAGAATAGCGGTACACAAGCACAATCCCCCGTGCGACTCAAAAGGTCAGCGACATGAGGCACACGCCATGATGGTATATCCGGAGCGAGCAACGTGAACCTCAGATCCGACTGCGACACAGTCGGTACGCCATGAAAACGCGGGGAGATAATGATACTTGCTCACGCCCACCCACGGACTTGCGGCGGAACCCTGCGCTGTTCGTTAAATACGGCAGCTTGGAGTTATGACAGTCTTGCCAAAGACGGTTTGTGTGCCGCATGATATTCAAAATTATACGTCATGTGCAGAAACGGTGAAATATCCGCTCCTGCATGTTGGTATGCTTTTGAACAAAATAATAAAAGGGAAGTGACCGTATATGAAAAATCAAACGAATACCGAGAGAGAAAAAGGCAAATTCTGCGATAACGTTAATTCGCAAAATCACAGCAAAGCCAAAATTATTGTTGAGCGTTCCTTCGGCGAGCTTGACCTCGTTGAGCTTTATACCGATTACATAGCCGAAAAAATGTGCAGCAAAAAGTCTGATGACAACTGCATAGCCTAAATTCTTGCCCGCAAAGCACGGAAATCAATTTTACAAACATGAGAAAATGTGATATAATACATGCATGAAAAATAATGGAATCAGCGAATATTTTGAAGAGATAGAAATCGTAAAAGAATATGACGGGTACTTTTGCAGT
>Ga0172378_10001453_pt1 | contig 21853 bp, 22 predicted proteins | sample GrowelOW332metaG_FD_119755 | JGI IMG/M metagenome (GOLD analysis project Ga0172378, IMG submission 119755) | Groundwater microbial communities from an aquifer near a municipal landfill in Southern Ontario, Canada - Pumphouse #3_1 metaG | ecosystem: Environmental > Aquatic > Deep subsurface >... | reverse complement strand
TAGAATAAATATTCTGTATCAACTGGTACGCTTTCACCATTACCTTTCCGTCTCATCTGAGGTATAGTACTGATGATGGATCAAGAACGATGGTGGCAACGATGCGTATCCTATGAAATCTTTCCGAGAAGTTTTCAGGATACGAACGGTAACGGAATTGGCGACATACCTGGCATCATCATGCGGCTTCCCTACCTGAAGAAACTCGGTGTAGGATGCTTGTGGATTGCTTCCATTTTCTTTGCAAATGATTTCTTGGGCGAAGAAGTGATGGATTATCGTGCCGTAGATCCTGTGCTCGGTTCGATGAGTGATGTTGATGCCTTGATCGCCGAAGCACATCGTCTTTCTATCAAAATAGTGCTGGAAATGCCGATCGGGCATACAAGCGCGCGCCATGCGTGGTTTCTGGAAAGCAGGAAGGGCGGATCTTCCAATCCATACCAGGATTTCTATCTCTGGACGGACACCACGTGCAACTGGGTGACGATCAAATCAGATGGCGCGTTGACATGGGATTCTTCCCGCAACGCGGCATTTGTCCACACGTACGGGGAAAATCTGCCGGATCTCAACTGGAGAGACGAGCATGTGGTCAAAGCCATGTACGACCAGTGTCGATTCTGGCTGGAGAAGGGTGTTGATGGTCTGGAGTTCCATGATGTGAACACCATCATCAAGGACGAGACATTCCGTGACAACCCCTCTCTGTCGATGTTGTTGCATCCACGGTCGTATGAACGGCAATTGCACGTCTTTGACCGTAACCGACCGGAATCCCATCGGGAACTCAGACGGTTGCATGCCATGGTGGGGGAATACGACAATCGCTTGATGGCAGGCGACATCCTGCAGGAGAAGGCGGGAGAATCGGAAATCGCCGCTTCCTACGTGGGAGACCAGCTGGACATCACGTTTGATGATGCCTTGATGCGTCTTCCGTTCCGAGCTTCTGCGTGGAGATGGTGCGCACAGCGGTGGTACCAGGCCGTCGGTGAGAACGGCTGGCCCGCGTGGCGAATGGAGTCAGGAAAGGACGGCAGGATCGTTGACCGATGGAAAGGGAAGGATGGCAGGGCGCGCATCGCTGCGATGTTCCTGCTTACCCAGAAAGGGATGCCGTTGTTGTATTACGGCCAGGAGATCGGACTTTGCTCCAAAGCCAAGGAAACAAAGGAAGGAAAGGTTCCCACCGTTTCCTGGCGGCCAATGGTTTGGACGGATCAGGAAGGACATGGCTTCACCACGGGAACGCCATGGCTTCCCTGGGGGAATGCCGCATCGTCCGTCGCCCATGGGGAAACGGATGCGGATTCCTTGTTTTCGTTGTACAGGCGTCTGATTGCGCTTCGCAACGAGGATTCCGTGCTGCAGGCTGGCACGATCCACTTTCTGGACAGCGGCCGGCATGGCGTTCTTGCCTACTGCCGTCAGCTCGGTGAGGAAAAACGGATCATTCTGCTGAACTTCCGCTCCCGCCACAGCGAGGTGCGTACCGACGCCCATACCATAATGCTTTCCACCTCATCAATGCCGACCTGGGTGAGGGGAAAGCTGGTCCTCGGTCCGTACCAAGGCGTAATTCTCAAAGCCTGAACAGGAGATCATCGTATCCGGGATACGGCCAAAGCTGTTTGTCCGTGATGTTCTCCAACGCGTCCACCGTACCACGAAGCGCTTCCATACGGGGGCGTACCTCGTCACGGAACGCTGTAGCCTGGGCGAGGGGATCATCCTTCCGCACTTGGGCTTTCGCGATACCGATGTGCAACCGCTCACCTTGGGTGATGGCCCGTTCCAACAGTTCGTTCTTCTGTTTCAGCAGCGCCATCTGCGCGGTCACATCCAAACCCTGTGCTTTCTGCGCTGACAGACTGACGGCGCTCTGGCGGATATCCTTGGTGACGGCCGGGATGATTGATTTCCGTATCATTTCCAGCATGACGGATGCTTCAATGTTCACCTGTTTGCTGAACGTGTCCAGATACAGTTCCTCGCGGGAGACGACCTCTTCTCGGGTGAATACCTTTTGCCGTTCAAACAGCGCGATGGAGGTTTCGCTGACCATTTCCGGAAGCGCGCTGACCGTGTCTTTGCGTTCCGGCAATCCTCTTCTGGCCGCTTCCTTGGCCCATTCCGGTCCATATCCGTTGCCATTGAAGATGATTCGCTTGTGGGCGCGGTAGAAGTCCCTGATGATGGCATGGCTTTCCGCCAGTTTGTCTTCAGCCTTCTCCAGACGATCGGCAACCTCCTGGAGCACGTCAGCCATGGCGGTGTTGATGAAGATGTTCGGACCGCTCATCGACTGGGAGGAACCGACCATCCGGAATTCAAACTTGTTGCCGGTGAACGCCATCGGACTGGTGCGGTTCCGGTCGGTGAGATCCTTGGGAAATTGAGGAATCATCGGGATACCCAGCTTGACGCACTGTCCATCCTGCTGTTTGCAGGGTTTGCCTTCGGCGATTCCCTCCAGAATATCGGTCAGTTGCTGGCCGAGGAACACGCTGATCACCGCAGGCGGCGCTTCCAAACCGCCCAGACGGAAATCATTGCCCGCCGTGGCCGCGCCAGCGCGGATCAACGGGGCATATTCGTCCACCGCCTTGAGAAAGGAGGTGATCATCAGCAGGAACAGGATGTTCTCTTCCGATTTGGAACCGGGAGAGAGCAGGTTGGTCCCATCGTCGGTGGACAGGGACCAATTGTCATGCTTGCCCGATCCATTGACGCCGGAAAACGGTTTTTCATGAAGCAACGCCACCATTCCGTGGCGGAGCGCCACGCTTTGCAGCACTTCCATCAACACTTGGTTGTGATCGGTTGCGATGTTGGCGGCGTCGTACACCACGGCGATCTCAAACTGGTTGGGAGCGGCTTCCATGTGCTGTGTCTTGCTGGAAATGCCAAGTTTCCAAAGGACGTGGTCCAGTTCCGCCATGAAATTGCCCACTTTGTCGTTGATCTGCCCGTAATAATGGTCGTCCAGTTCCTGGCCTTTCGCGGCGAATGAGCCAAGCACCGTCCGTCCGGTCAGCCTCAGGTCGGGACGTTGGTCATAGGAATCCTTGTTCACCAGAAAGTATTCCTGCTCTGGCCCGATGTTGACCGTAATGCGTTTTGCCGGTTTTCCCAGCAGGCGCAACACACGCAGGGTCTGTTTCTCCAGCGCCGCGGTGGAACGGAGGAGCGGTACCTTCTTGTCCAATGCTTCACCGTTGTACGAAAAGAACGCCGTCGGGATGTACAGGATCCGTTGCCCTCCGGTTTCCTTGATGAACGCCGGTGAGGAAGTGTCCCAGGCGGTGTATCCTCTCGCCTCAAAGGTGGTGCGAAGCCCGCCGTTGGGGAACGATGAAGCGTCGCTTTCCCCTCGGATCAACTCTTTTCCGGAAAATTCCAGGAGCACTTTGCCCGAGCGGGTCGGGGTGATGAAACTGTCATGCTTCTCCGCCGTGAGACCCGTCAACGGCTGGAACCAATGGCAGTAGTGGGTGGCGCCTTTCTTCAGGGCCCATTCCTTCATCGCGCCGGCCACATGGTCGGCCAGCTCCGGAGTGAGTTCCCCGCGTCCCCGTTGGACTTCCTTCAGTTGCCTGATCGTTGTTTCCGAAAGGAAACGGGCCATCTCCGGCTCGGTGAAACAATCACAGCCGTACAGATCGGATACGGCTGTCTTCGCGTAATCGACTTCGAACATGAGGCTTCTCCTTTTCGCACATGATGAACCTGGGTATGAGGAGAACATACCCTGTTGACCGACACTTTGCAAGCGAGGAGGGTGGGGCTCATCCCCCGAACATTGCAAGCATTTTCTTCAGTTTTTCGTCAAATTCATCACCAGAGAGCTGCCGGTCAGGATCTTCCTCATCAAACAGGCTCTGGGGGATTTCCTGAAGAAACCGGGAGGGTACGCAATCCACTTCCTTGCCGTTCTTGTCCCGCTTCTGGCAGGAGGAGATGATCAGGTTGCGTTTCGCCCGGGTGATGGCTACATAGAACAGGCGGCGTTCCTCGTCGATGTTCCGGGGATCCTCCTCCAGCGCTTTTCCGCTGGGAACGTACGGCTCTTCCACGGCGGCGAGAAACACGGTATGGAACTCAAGCCCCTTGGCGGCGTGCATCGTCATCAACGAAACCTTTCCCATCGTCTGTTCGTCATCATCGCCGCTATCCAGGGAAATTTGAGACAGGAACATGCCGATGGGGGCTCCCGGGTGTTGCTGTTCGAAACGGGTCAGCTTTTTGATGAAGATCAAAATGCCGTTCATCTGGTAGGAGACCAGCTTTTCGTTTTCCGGATGCTGGTCCATCAGATATTCCTTGTACCCGATCTCATCGACCAGCATCCGGAGCGCCTCCCCTTTGCCGCGTGGTTCAGCGAACGTTCCCGTATAGGCGTCCAAGAGTTCGGTGAAGCGGGAAAGCGTTTTTTTCACCGACGGGGAGATGGAAACGTCTTCCGTGACGGCGCATCGACGGATGGCGTCGATCAACGGGCAATCAAACGTGTCGGCGACGGTACGGATTTTTTCGAGCGTCACCCGTCCAATGCCCCGTGGCGGCGTGTTGATGATCCTCAGCAGGTTGATGTCATCTTCCGGATTTGCGGCGCATTTCAGGTAGGAGAGGACGTCCCGCACTTCCTTGCGGTCCAGCAGGTTGGGCCCGCCGGTCACGTTGACCGGGATGTTCTCCGTCTCCAGTTTGTCCCCGATGGGGGAGAGCAGCCGGTTGGTCCGCACCAGAATGGCGAAATCATCGTAGGTCAGACGGGGGTCCTTCGCCATTTCGTCCCGGATGGTGTCACAGATCTCCTGAGCCTCGAAGTCCCCATCCAATGGATGGACGATCCGAATGGTCGAGCCTCGTTCGTTGTCTGTCCAGAGTTTCTTGTCCTTGCGATCCTTGTTGTGGACGATCAAATCATTGGCGGCTTCCAGGATGATGCCGCTGGAGCGGTAGTTCTCCTCCAGCTTGATCTCTTTCCGTTCGGGAAATTCCTGCTCGAACAACAGAAGGTTCTGGTAGTTGGCGCCTCTCCAGCTGTAGATGCTCTGGTCGTCATCCCCCACGACGCAGAGGTTCCTGCTCTCTTTGGCCAGGGCGGAAACCATCCGGTACTGGCAGAGGGAAGTGTCCTGGAACTCATCCACAAGAATGTAGCGGAATCGTTCCCTGAGGGCTTTCAGAACGTCCGGACGACGCTCGAACAGAACCAACGGCAGGGTGATCAAATCATCGAAGTCCACGGCGTTGTACGCTTTGAGCAGTTTGCCGTACTCCTGGTACAACGCCCCGGTTTTCCCTTGGGCGGGGGCAGTCCGCTTGGTCTTGATGTCGGAGAACAGATGGGAAAGGTCGTACAGATCGTACGTGTCCGGATCATCATCCGCCTCGACGATCATCTCGCGGATCAACGCGAGCTTGTCACTGGTGTCGTAGATGGTGAAATTGTTCTTGTATCCCAAAAACTGGATGTACTGTTTCAGTACGCCCATGCCGAAGCTGTGGAACGTGGTGGTGGTCAGGTGCTGGAGCGGGCTTTCCGTAAGCGATCGCACCCGTTCCCCCATCTCCCGCGCGGCCTTGTTGGTGAAGGTCAACGCCAGAATGGCGGATTCCGGGATGCCGTGCTGCAGGAGGTTTGCGATCCGATAGGTGAGCATCCGGGTTTTGCCGCTGCCGGCTCCTGCAATGACGAGGAGCGGGCCATCGATCTGGGATGCGGCCTTGCACTGCTCGCCGTTCAGTTCTGTGGAGAGATCAAAGGTTCGCATGTCAGACGCGCTTGATGAAGATGGAGCCGACGCTCCGGCCACCCAGACAGATGGCGATGACGACGGCGCCGGCGATGCAGACGCCCAACGCGATGTATTTCTGCGCTTTGCGCTTTTCCAGTCCCAAGACCCACGCGGCGACGGTACCCGTCCACGCGCCGGTAATCGGAAGAGGAATGGCGACGAAGAACAGCAATCCCAGGTATCCGTATTTCGTCACCTTGGGCGCGACTTTCAGCTGGGCTTTGACCAAGAACCGATCGAACCAACGATGGTAGGCGGGAATCTTGCACAGGGTGTTGTTGACGGTTTCCAGGAACCACCATGCCAGGAGCGTGACCAACGCGTTGGCCAGCACGCATACCGGGGTGATGACGTACCAATCGATCCCGTTGAAATATCCATAGGGTATCCCGCCGCGCAGTTCGCTGATCGGGATAAAAGACAACAAGACGCTCCAGAACAATGTTCGCGTATCCATCCTTATGATTCCTTGATGGTGATCGCGTTCGCCGGGCACACCTCGTGGCAACAGTAACAACGGACGCAGACTCGCGTGTCGATTACAATCCGTTTGCCGTCGGTTGTCAAGGCGTGTGCGGGACAGATACGGATGCATTTCTTGCAGAGAATACAATTGGGGGAACCGAATTGTGGGGCGGGGCGTTCCACACGAATGGCGTGGCGGTGGAACGGTCGGGTGAGGAACGGAATGAGCAGATTACGGAACAGATGGCTTCCGTCCTGTTGAGGGACACATTCAAAATCCGTGATGACCAGATCCTTTGCATCCAGCGCGGGGTAGGTGGGCTTTTCCCCCAGATGATGTTCCAGACCCGAGGCGATGATCGGGATGGTAAGGGGGTCATAGCCCATGATCGTCGCTTCCGCCCAATCCAGGGCGATGACATCCGAAGAGCCCAACAGAAGCCCGACATGCCGGGGATTTCCGTTGGCCGGACCTTCCCCTTCCATGCCGACGACGGCGTCCATGATGGCGAACGCCGGCTTGGCGACGGCGTTGATGCCGACGATCAGGTCGGCGAAGCGTCGGCGGGAGGTGCATTTCACATGACAGGCGCTCTTATGGAGCGATGGAACCAAACCAAATTGGTTTTTCGCCGCTCCAGTGACGTACATCAGGCGGTGGGTCTTGAACTTGGGGAGGGAGATCAACACGTCGGCCGTCTCCAACGCCCGTGTCAATGGCAGGCTGATGTGCCGGGTGTACGGGATTGGGTGGACGATGGGGTCCTTGGTGAAATCAACCCAGCTCACGCCTTCCGCCTCGCATACATCGGCGATGCCAGAAGCGCGGGGGACAAATCCCGCCCCCTGCAGTCCCGGTGAATCCCCCACCAGGATTTCTTTCGCTCCCTGGCGCTTCAGCAGATGAATGACGGCACGGAGTACCGCCGGATTGGTGGTGATGGCCGAGGAAGCTTTTGCGTCAGAGAGAATGTTTGGTTTGAGCAACACGATTTTGTCCCGTACCACGGGAAACGAGGGATCCCCAGCAACCTGTTGAATCGCCTTCTCCAACGGCTCGGCGTCATACGTCGGGCAGGATACAATAGTGACGGTGCTCATGATTCCCTCCTGATCATACAGACATACATCGGGCCTCTTCCTTCCGCCGTATCCGGCAGAATGATGCTCCCAAAGGAACGCGCCTCTCCCTGGGGGAGGCGGGTGGGAAGCAAGGAAAATCTGCCTTTTCTTCGTTCCGAGAGCTTTTGGATGACCATCTCATCCTCTTCCGGGGTGATGGCGCAGGTGCTGTACAGGATCACCCCTCCGACCTTCACTGCTTCAAGGGCGGAGCACAGCATGGCGAACTGCCCGATGGCAAGCCGTTTGGGACGGGAAGGCGACCACTGGGACAGCGCCGAAGGACTGGTCAGGACGTGCCGCTCACTGGAGCAGGGGGCGTCAAGCAGAATGGCGTCGAACGCTTCCTGTTGGTGTATTCCCCATTGGGCTGCATCATATCCGGTGACAGTGACGGCGTTCTGCCACGGAGCCGGCAGATGATCCTTGATGACGGACAGGAGACGGTTCCGGCGATCGGCGGAGCGGTCGTTGCTGACAAGGCGTCCGGTTCCCCTGAGCTGGGAAGCGATGACCAGTGTCTTTCCTCCAGGAGCCGCGCACATGTCAAGGACTTGGTCCCCTTCGTGTACCGGGAGGAGGCGCGCGGCCCAAAGGGAGGCTTCATCCAGGAAATACGGGGTGGTCAATCCATCGGTGAACGCGATGGGAGATCGCTCCTTGCCAAGAGCAGCGCAGAGAGCATCCCACCGTTGGCCGAAAACCCCACGGTAGTAGGTGTCGAATTGTTCCGCTCCGGAAGGCTTTGCGTGTTTTCCCATAGGGGAAAATGTACCTTCTTTGTCCGAGGATGAAAAGAGGATTACAGGATATGGTCCAGAAAACTCTTCGTCCGTTCGTTGGTTGGATGGGTGAACAGCTCGTCCGGCGTCCCCGTCTCGATGATCTCTCCGTTGTCCATGAACACCACCTTGTCGGCGGCGGCCCGGGCGAACCCCATCTCATGGGTGACCAGGAGCATCGTCATGCCGCTCTTGGCCAGATCCAGCATGACATCCAGCACTTCCTTGATCATCTCGGGATCCAACGCGGAGGTCGGTTCATCGAACAGCATCGCCTGTGGCTGCATCGCCAAGGCCCTGGCGATGGCGACTCGTTGCTGCTGTCCGCCGGAAAGCTGGTTGGGGAAGGCATTGGCCTTGTCTTCCAAACCCACCTGCTTGAGCAGTTTCATCCCCAGTTCCTTCGCCTCCGCATCCCCCATTTTCTTCACTTTGATCGGGGAGAGGGTGATGTTGTCCATCACGGACAGATGGGGGAACAGGTTGAAGCTCTGGAACACCATGCCCACTTCCTCCCGGATCTTGCGGATGTCGGTGGAAGGGCTGGTCACATCATCCTTGTCGATGAAGATGTGACCGCTCGTGGGAATCTCCAGCTTGTTGATCGACCGGAGCAACGTTGATTTGCCAGAGCCGGACGGCCCGATGATGACGACAACCTCTCCGTTCTCCACGGTGAGGGATGCGTCCCGTACCGCATGGATGGTTTTTCCTCTGCCGGTGGAGTAGTCCTTGCAAAGATCCTTGATGACGATTCTAGCCATTTTCGTGCAGCCTTTCCTCGAGCATTCCCACGAGGCGGGAGAGGATCAACGTGATGATCAGATAGATCAACGCGACGATCAACATCGTCTCCAGGGAAAGGAACGTGCGGGAAATGTACTCCCGGCCTTTGCGCAGGATGTCCGCCAACGCAATGGTGGAAACCAACGAGGAATCCTTCAACATGGAGATGAACTCGTTGCCGATGGCCGGCAACACTACTTTTACGGTCTGGGGAAGCACCACGTAGCGGAACGCCTGCGCCCTGGTCATGCCCAACGCGATGGCGGCTTCCATCTGCCCTTTCGGGGTGGCCTGGATACCGGCGCGGATGATTTCGCCCATGTAGGCGCCGAAACAGATGGAAAGCGCCGCAACGGCGGCGACCATTCCTTCCACTTTGAAGAACCGTCCCATGGCGTAGTAGATGAAGATGATCTGTACCAGAAGCGGGATGCCGCGGATCAACTCCACGTATACGCCGCTGATCATGTTGACCCACCGGTGTTTGGAGACGGCGCCCAGCCCGGTGATCGTACCGATGATCACGGTGAAGATCATGGCGAAGATGGTGGCTTCGAAGGTCACCGGTGCGCCTTTGATACACACCAGGAAGATATCCCGGTACGGTTTCGGTTTGAGGAACACCAACCCAAGGAGGAGGAGCAACGCCCCAAAGAACGTCAACCTCCACGCGTTCAGCACATGATTGTCATCCTTGCGGGGTATCAACACCCCGTCCGTCATCTGGATGGTCACGTTCTTTTTCTTCGGTGAGGTCGGATCAATCGAAACCATCTGGTCTTTGCGCAGAGCACGTTTCTCCACGTCTTGCAGTTCAGTATCCATATGCGCCTTTCATACGATTAGATAGGGTAAATCTTCCTGTTTCATGCAAAGCCTGTCAAGCTGTATGCATATTTATTCCGTGAAAAACAAAAAGAGGGCCGTCTCCGGCCCTCCGTATCTTCCCTCATCCGGTTACAGGATGTTCCATTTCTTGCTCAGCGTATCCAGCGTGCCATCCTTCTGCATCTGGGCGATGGCGTCGTTGACGATCTTCAGCAAGGCGCTGTCGCCTTTCTTGATGGCGATGGCGATCGGCTCCCCGATGTCGCTCGCTTTGCCGGTGACGATCATCTTGCCCTTGTAGTTCGGGTTGGAAAGCACATAGTCGCTGGCGATGATGCTGTCACAGACAACGGCATCCAGGTTTCCGTTCAGGAGGTCCTCCACGGCCAGTCCGATGGAGTCATATCCCTTGACGTCGATGTTCAGCGTGGGGTCCGCCGCGTCCTGATCCTTCAGATACAGGTCTCCCGTGGTCCCCATCTGGGTCCCGACGGTTTTGCCGGCAAGACTCTTCAGATCCTTCAGCTCAGGATGGTCCACCGGCGCGATGATCGCCTGGGTGATCGTCATGAACGGGGTGGAGAAATCCATCGTGGCTTTCCTCTCTTCCGTCACCGAAACGCCGGAAGCAACCGCGTCGTACGCGCCGTTGGCAAGGCCCGCGAAGATGCCGTCCCACGCGACGTTCCGGTAGGTGATCTTCTTGCCGGAAATCTTTTCGATCTCCTTCAGCATATCGACCTCGAATCCTACGACATCTCCCTTCTCATCCACAAATTCCAACGGCGGCCATTCGGCGTTCCCCGCAAACACATAGCTGTCTTTTTCCGTTCCGACCGCTTCTTTCTGCCCTTGGGCGAACGCAAACGAGCCGACAACCATCAGCATTATCAAAAGTACGATTCCTGTTTTTTTCATCATTCCTCACCTCGAATTACCAGAGATTATGCATATATATGCAATCTATGTCAACTAATCGAGCATAATTATACAGTAATAATTCTGATATTTTTTGAATAATTCGTTTTGAGGAGGAAAGAAATCAAAAAAAACGCTTCCCCGGAGGGAAGCGCGCTGCATACAAACCCAATTGGTTACAGGATGTTCCATTTCTGCTTCAACGCGGCGAGGGAGCCATCTTTCTCCATGGCTGCCAAGCCTTGGTTGACCAGGTTGAGCAACTCGGTGTTGCCTTTCTTGACGGCAATGGCGATGTCCTCCTGGGTGAACGGCTCACCGGCCAACAGCAGTCTGCCTTTGTAGTTCTCGTTGGAGAGCACGAAGTCGCTGGCGATCAAGGAGTCACAGACGCACGCCTCAAGGTTGCCGTTCAGCATGTCTTCGATGGCAAGCCCGATGTCATCGTACTGTTTGGGGACGACCGGGTAGTCGGCCAGGGCGAAATCGCCGGTGGTGCCGATCTGCACGCCGATCTTCTTTCCGGAGAGATCGTTGATCGATGCGTACTTGTCCTTGTCCGCCGCGCGGATGATCACCACCTGTCCATTGGACAGGATCGGCGTGGAGAAATCCATTGTCTGCTTGCGCTCTTCCGTCACGGTGACGCCGGAGGAGACACCGTCATACGCGCCGTTGGCAAGACCTGCGAAAATGGTGTCCCATGGGATGTTCTTCACCGTCATGGTGACGCCGACTTCCTTTCCGATGGCCGGCATCAACTCGACTTCAAATCCCGTCAGGTTGCCTTTCTCATCAATGAACTCAAGCGGAGGCCAGGTCGCGTCAGCGGCGAACACATAGCTCTTCGCTTCCGATGGCGCGCTCTCCTTCGCCCCACCGGCGAAGACCACACCACACGCCAAAACACAAAGCAACACAATCCATACTTTTTTCATCTTTTACCTCTGATGATTTGGAATTACTTGAAGAAATAGGTGATCAGGAAACCCACCACCGCGCCAAAGACGGCGCCTCCGAACACCTGGGGGAACGAATGACCCAGCATCGTCTTCAAATGCTCCTGGGTGAACCTCCCGTCCTTGTGGATGTCCGAAAGGATGGAGCTCCATTCGTTGATCACTTCAGCCTGCTTTCCCGCGGCCCGGCGGATTCCCATGGCATCATGGATCGTGATGGCGCCGAAACAGCAGGCGATGGCGAATTCCACCGTACCGCATCCTATGGTCATGCCAATGGAAACAATCAGGGCAACCACTCCCGCCGTATGGCTGGAAGGCATTCCGCCGGTGGAGAAGGCTGCGTGGGGATTCCACGATCGCTCCAACGCAAGCGTGATGAACGGCTTGAGAAATTGCGCGCCAAAGAACGCAAGGAAAGCGGACCACAACGGCGCATTGCCCAGGATGTCATTGTTCATGGCTCCAATGTATCTTGTTTGGCTTCGCTAGACAAGAGCGCTCCACTCGTGTATACCTTCCTTTGCCATGCAAACAAAGAGCGATACATTGCAGTCCTGGGTATTGAATTCGGCGAGTTTTTTCGCCAACACCGCCATCTCCATGATGGCGCTTTCGTTGGTCTATTACCTTCGTTCCGTCTTCTTGCTCACCCCCTCGCAGATCGGCGTGGGGACCAGCGTCAGCACGTTCAGCTATCTGATCGGCTGCCTCTGCCTGGCACGTCTGGTCAGCGCGATGAAACCCCGGTACGCCGTGGCGTTGGCGCTGGTTGGCATGGGTTCTTCCCTGCTGTTGTTTGTCCGCGCCCACCTGTTATGGGTGGCATATCTCGGATTGGCGTTGTATGGCGTGTTCATGAGTATGCTCTGGCCTTCCATCGAGGCCTGGTTCTCCCGAGGAAAAGAAGGGGAGGCGTTGAACAAGGCGTCCAACAGCTTCAACTTCTCCTGGAGCTTTGCCGCCGGGGTGTCGACGTTGTTCGCAGGCATGTTGGTGGAAGTCTCCGTGACGCTTGCGTTCTGGGTGGGCATCGCCATGCTTTTCGGGCTGGCCGCGTATGTCAGCCTGTTCGCCCATTTTGTGCCCGGCATGCGCGCCCTTCCCAGTGAGAATGTCTCCCGACAGGAGACGGTCCAGGAGGACCACAGCACGCCGCTGCGGTTTTTCTGCTGGGCAGGCATCGTTCTGGTGTACACCGGCATGAGCGTCGTGCAGAACATTTTTCCTCTGTACGCCCAGGATGAGCTGGGCATCAGCGAGTCGATGACCGGCCTGTTGCTGTTGATCCGAGGTGTCGCTACCTGTTTCACCTTCGTCTTCCTGGCGAAAACCCATTTCTGGCAGTTCAGCAGGAAAACCATTTTGTTTTCCCAATTGGGATTTGCGTTGGTCTGTTTCTGGGGCGCGATGATCCGCTCGGCTTTGGTGTTCGGCCTCTGTTTCCTTGCCTTTGGCGTGGTGTTCGCCTTCGGCTACTCGCTGTCCATGTTCCATGGGGTTGCCGGTTGCCAGAAGCGTGCCCGACGGATGGCCATCCACGAGATTCTGCTGACGGTGGGGCAGATCACCGGTTCGGTGGCCGGCGGCGCCATCTACCAATACCAGAGCTTCTCACGGATCCTCTCCGTATACGGCGCCATCGCGCTGGTGGTCGTCTGCGTCGAATCGTTCATCCGGACCGATTCCCCCAAGCGAGGCTAGGCAGGGAAGAAGGTTTCACGTACAATCTCCGGTGGAGTGTACCATGGCACAGACATTGACGGAAAAAATTCTTCGCGCCCACCTTGTGGAGGGCACGTACCAGACGGGGAAGGACATTGGCATTCGTATTGACCAGACATTGACGCAGGACGCCACAGGAACGATGGTGTACCTGGAATTCGAGTCGCTGGGCATCGATCATGTGAAGAACGATCTTGCGGTCAGTTACGTCGATCACAATACCGTGCAGGTCGGGTATGAAAACGCAGACGACCACGCGTACCTGCAGTCCGTCGCCGCGAAGATCGGCGCGGTCTTTTCCCGACCGGGAAACGGCATTTGCCATCAGGTGCATCTGGAACGGTTCGGGAAATGTGGCGCCACGTTGCTCGGCTCGGACAGCCATACACCGACGGACGGCGGGCTGGGGGCGCTTGCCATTGGCGCCGGAGGGTTGGATGTCGCCCTGGCCATGGCGGGGCGTCCGTTCCATTTGATCACCCCGAAGGTCATCGAGATCCGATTGACCGGTCACCTAGAGCCTTGGGTGTCCGCAAAGGATGTGATCCTCACCGTATTGGAGCATTTCACCGTCAAGGGAAACGTCAACACGGTGTTCGAGTATACCGGCGATGGCGTGGCGACCCTTGATGTGCCCTCCCGCGCCACCATCTGCAATATGGGGGCCGAGTGCGGTGTGACGACCAGCCTGTTCCCAAGTGATAAGGAGACGCTCCGTTTCCTCACCGCCCAGGGAAGAGCCCAGGATTACACGCCGCTTTGCGCCGATCCCGGCGCTGTGTACGACGGGCTGTTTGAGATCGACCTGTCCAAGGTCACCCCAAAGGCGGCGTGCCCACACAGCCCGGGGAACATTAAGGATATCAAGGAGCTGGCCGGGATGAAGGTCGACCAGGTGTTGATCGGCTCCTGCACCAACTCAAGCTATACCGACCTGGCCAAAGTGGCGGAGGTGCTCTCCGGTCATGTGGTGGCGCCCACCGTCAGCCTGGGGGTGGCTCCGGGAAGCAGGGAAGTGCTGCAGATGATCGCCGACAACGGCATTCTTTCCCAGCTGGTCAAAAGCGGGGCGAGGATTCTGGAGAGCGCCTGCGGATTTTGCATCGGCAACCACCAGAGTCCGAAGAGCCATGCCGTCTCGCTTCGCACCAGCAACCGGAACTTTGAAGGCCGCAGCGGCACCAAGGACGCCCAGGTGTACCTGGTCAGTCCTGAGATGGCGGCGCTGGCCGCTATTACCGGCGTTGTCACCGATCCCACGACGGTGGACATCCCCGCTCCTTCGGTGAAACTTCCCGATCACTACGCTTCGGATGATTCGATGTTCATCTTCCCACCGAAAGACGGAAGTTCCGTTACGGTGGTGCGGGGGCCCAACATCGGAGAACCTCCGACAAATTCCCCGCTTTCCGACCAAATCCGTGGGGTGGCGACGATCAAAGTGGGGGACAAGATCACCACCGACCACATCATGCCGGCCGGAGCCCGTCTGAAATACCGCTCCAACATTCCGGTGTACAGTACGTTCGTCTTTGAGAACGTCGACAAGGATTTCGCAAAGAATGCCGCCTCCAACCGGGATGCCGGCGTCGCCAACTTCATCATCGCCGGCCTTTCCTACGGACAAGGTTCCAGCAGGGAGCACGCGGCGATCTGCCCGATGTACCTGGGGGTCAAGGCGGTGGTGGCGCTCTCCATCGAGCGGATCCACCAGGCCAACCTGTGCAACTTCGGCATTTTGCCGCTGGTCTTCCGCAACGCGGAGGATTACGCATCCATCTCCCAAGGGGATACGCTGGAACTGGATGATGTGCACGCCATGGTGGAGAGCGGTTCGTTCACCCTCCATGACCGTACCACCCAAAAAGACATTCCGTTGGATCTTATCGCTACGGATGAGCAGAAAGAGATGCTGCTGGCCGGAGGGCTGCTCAACCTGCTTCGCCACCAAAAGTAGGAAGCAGGGGAAGATACTGCCGGAAATCGGTCAGCGTTCCTTGCGCACCTGGCATCCGTGCCGCCTTTGCCGTTTCGGCCAATGGACTGGCCACTATGTAAATGCGCCGGATGCCGGCCCGTCCTGCCGATTCCACGCCGGGCGGGGAATCCTCGAAGACCACCGTCTCTTGGGGGGTAGCTCCGATGGCGCGCATAGCGTCCCGGTAGATGTCCGGTTCCGGTTTGCCCCTTCGTGTTCCGTCATCATACAGTAGGGCGCTTCCAAAGAGGGAAAGGATGGGAAACCAACGAAGGTAGCTCTCCACGTTCGACTTTGGCGCTCCGGTGGCGATGGCCATCCGGATTCCCCGGCGGTGTGCTTCCTCAAGGAGCTCTTCCGCTCCCGGGGCAAGACGGGGGGCTCCATCCTTCTGGCAGAGTTCCCGGTAGAACCGTTCCTTCTCGTCAATGACCCGGAGAATCTCCCGTTCGTCCACATCAGGACCCAAGAAGAACCGGGCCGTCTCCCTGCTGTTCCTTCCGTTGAAACGGAGGATTTCCACCTCGGTGTACGGTTGTTTCCGATAAATTCGGGAAATCCTGTCCCAGGCCGCCGTATTGAATGCGGTATCCCAGAACAGGGTTCCGTTGAAATCGAAGATCAGGGCGTCAGCGTTCGGCAAGCGGGATGACCTTCCGCTCCTGCGGACCGTTGTACACCTGTCGTGGTCTGCCCAGTTTCTGATACGGATCATGCCGCCACTCCAACCAGTGGGCGATCCATCCCGGCAAGCGTCCCATGGCGAACAGCACGGTGAACATGTTCTCCGGAATGCCCATGGCGTGGAAGATCAGGCCGGTGTAGAAGTCGACGTTGGGGTACAGGTGACGTTCGATGAAGTACGAATCGTTCAGAGCCGTATGCTCCAGTTCCAGGGCGATCTGCAGCAACGGGTCGTTCCCTTTTCCTTCACCCAGCACCTGGGTGCAGATTTGTTTGGCGATCTTCGCCCGTGGATCATACGTCTTGTAAACGCGGTGCCCGAATCCATACAGACGGAAGCTTTCGTTCTTGTCCTTCGCCTTGCGTACCACTTCCTCAACGCTCATGCCGCGGGTGTAGATGCTCTCCAGCATCTGCATCACCGCCTGGTTGGCTCCGCCGTGCTTGCTGCCCCACAGGGCGCAGACACCGGCGCAGACCGAGGCGTACAGGTTGGCTCCTGAGGAGCCGATCAGTCGCACCGCGCTGGTGGAGCAGTTCTGCTCATGGTCTGCGTGCAGGATCATCAGGTCGTTCAACGCCTTGACGTGGATCGGGTTTGGTTTGTAGTCGTTGACTGACGTGTGGAACATCATGTTGAGGAAGTTCTCGCAGTACGAGTACTTGTACGAGGGGTCGACGAAATCCAGACCGTTCATCTGCCGGTAGGTGAATGCCGCGATGGTGCGCATCTTGGAGAGCAACCGGGTGACGGTAAGGTCGATGTTTTCCTCAGGGTCCCGTTCCTCCAATTCCGGATAGAAGGCGGACAGGGATGCAACCATGGCGGCGAGAATGGACATCGGGTGGGCGTTCTGCGGGTAGTTGCGGAAGAAATCCCGCATGTCCACGTGCAGGAGCGAATGCCGGTTGAGCAGTTCGCTGTACATCTGCCGTTGTCTGAGATCGGGCAGCTCCCCTTTGACCAACAGGTAGGCGACCTCGACGAAATCGCAGTTGGCGACAAGGTCTTCGATACCATAGCCGCGGTAGCGGAGGATTCCTTTCTCCCCGTCAATGTAACAGATCGAGGAGAGGCAGCTACCCGTGTTGACAAAGCCCGGGTCGTAGGTGATGTATCCCGTCTTGGTTCTCAGTTCCGTGATGTTCAGGCTTTTGTCGCCCATATTGTCCGTCAGGACGGGCAACACATATTCCGAGCCATCCGCAAAGGTCAGTTTCGCGCCTTCATTGTCCAGTTTCATTGCTCACTCCTTGAAACAACCCGCGCCACTGACGCGGTCCAACGCAAGCACCAACGCCTGGGTGCCAAGTTTGCCAAGATCCATTCCCTGCAGGGCGATGTACAGTTGCTGCACCAACGCCAGCGTGGGCAGGCACAGTCCCATCCTGCGGCTCTCCTCAAGGGCGATGCCCATGTCCTTGACGAAGTGGTCGATCATGAAGCCGGGGGTGTAATCCCCTTTGATGATCCGTGGGGCAAGGTTGTCCAGACTCCAGCACCCCGCCGCGCCCGCCTTGATGGTTTGGAGCATGGTGTCCAGATCCAGTCCGGCCTTGCGTGCGTACAGAAGCGCCTCGCACATGCCGGCCATCGTGCCGGCGATGACGATCTGGTTGCCCATTTTTGTGTGCTGGCCCATTCCCGGCATCCCTTCGTAGGTGATGGCTTTCCCCATGATTTGGAAGAGGGGAAGCAGGTGCTCGTACACCGTTTTCTCCGCGCCGACCATGATGGACAGCGCGGCGTTCTTCGCCCCGGTGTCCCCGCCGGAGACCGGCGCGTCACAGGCGTGGCATCCCGCTTCCGTCGCAGCCTTTGCGATCTTTTGGGCGAGCGATGGCTTGGTGGTCGTCATGTCGACGAAGTATTGCCCATGCCGGCACGCAGAGAGCAGTCCGTTCTCTCCGAAATAGACCTGTTCCACATCCTGGGGGAACCCAAGCATCGTGAAGACCACATCGGAAGATTTCGCAACCGCCGCGGGAGTGTCTTCCCACACGGCGCCCCGAGCGACCAGAAGGTCGGCTTTCGCTTTGGTGCGATTGTACACATGCACCGTATACCCGGCGTCAAGCAGGTGGGAGCACATCGAGTGCCCCATGACGCCCAGACCAATGAATCCAAGCATTTCCTTCCCCATACGTACCTCAAGACCACTGTAGCGAAAAAAATGGGGAATGAAAATACAACACTTTGTTTTTTTCTGGGAAACGCGTATCATGAGAACAGAGGTGCAAGATGGCGGGAAAACTTCAGATAGCGGAAGAGGAAGTGGTGGATCTGGCCGAATTCTTCAAGGTGTTTGCCGACCCGACCCGGTTGAAGATCCTGTTTGTGCTGCTGGAAGGTGAATCCGATGTTTCCAGCCTGTGCGCCGAACTGGACATGCAGCAGAGCACCATCAGCCAGCAACTCAAACTGCTTCGTGCGCGCCGTCTGGTCAAATGGCGAAAAGAAGGGCGCAACGTGCTGTACCGTCTAAACGATGAGCACATCAAACGTATCCTCGATCTCGGCACAGAACACTACGAGGAACTGGGATGAATCAGTAGATTTTCCCGTTCTCCTTGGCGTATTCGTCAAACAAAACCAACGTCAGTTCCCGTCCTTCCTGGGTGATCTTCATCACATTGGAGTCGGTGCAGTCCCCTTTGATGAACCGATAGATGAAATCATCGCGGAATCCGATGGCTTCGGCGTCTTTCGGCGTGCAACCGTAGTAGATCGTCTTGATGTTCGCCCAGACACACGCGGAAAGGCACATCGGGCAGGGATAACAGGTAGTGTACAGAACGCACCCGCTCAGGTCATGGGTCTGTTTCTCCTTGCACGCCTTGCGGATGGCGTTGACCTCGGCATGGGCAGTCGGGTCGTTGCTGGAAAGGACGGTGTTGCTCGCCACGTACAGATGACCTTCCGGATCAATGATTGCGGCTCCGAACGGCCCGCCGTCTCCGGCAGTCATCGTTTTCTTGGCTTCCGCCACCGCTTTCTTCAGGATTTCTTTCGCTTCCATGGGGGTTCCTCCAAAAAGAGTATAGCATACTCGTTGCGGTTTGTTGCAGATATTTTGGACGGGTTTGCGTGAAAAATTGGTTTCATGTACACTCTTTCTGGAGGTCGGACGATGCACTGTACGTTGGTGATTTATCCAGCAGAGAGAAAACGGGACGCGATACTCATCGCGTCGATCATCGGAAACGCCCGCGCCATGGATGTGGCGCGTTGCGGGGAGGTGGACGCAACGCGGTACACCCATATCATTTCCCTTACGCCGCAACCGCTTCCCTGGGCAGCTGAAGAATTCATCAGCGAAGCGGAGGACGCCGCCCAGGCAGGGGAGCGGCTCCGCTACCGTTTCGAGCGCGCCGATGGCAAGGTGATGCCCCCTGATCTCCTGAAAGAACGGATGGAATCGTTTCTCAGGGAGCACAACACCTGCGCGCTTGCCACCTGCAGAAAAGGAAAACCCCGATCCACGCCAATGGAATACCACTATCTGGACGGATGTCTGTTTTTGCTCTCCAGCGGTGGGTTGAAATTCATCGGATTCTCAGAAACGGAAAAAGCGGCGCTTTCCATCTCGGAACCGTACGGGCGCTTCAAGCCGCTTGCCGGCTTCCAGGCGGAAGGGGTGTTGGACGAACTTCTGCCGGAGGACCCTCTGTTCTCAAAATTGCTCGTGCTCGACCAGGTGGACCTGGCGGTGTATGCCCGCAGTCCTGTGGACACCCACATCCTGCGGTTCCGTATCCAGCAGAGTGAACTGCTTCTCTCCGCGTTCCGCAAGGAAGGATACGGGGTGCGGCAGTATCTTACCTGGTAAGCAGTTCCCGCACTTCGTTCGATGGCGCAAGATCCAGGGCGGTGCGACCCCGTTTGTCTTTCAGATGGATGTCCGCGCCACGGGAGAGGAACAGGAGAATGTTCTCTGGCTTGATGTAGGTTTCTACGGCATGCATCAGGACCGTCATGCCGCCGACATCCTGGGCGTTGATGTCCGCTCCCGCGTCCAGCAGGGTGGTGATCTTCTCCATGCGGAACGGATCAATGCCTGCCATCATCAGGGCGGTGGAGCCATGTCCGTTTTGGGCGTTCACCGAAGCGCCTGCCTTGAGCAGGACGTCAAGCACCCTGTATTCGGGGTTCATCAGAGCTGCGATCATCAGGGCGGTTGTACCAGAATGGGATGCTGTGTTCACCGGGTTTCCTAGGGCGATCAGGCGGGCGATGGAGTCGGGCTTCTGGTTGGTCGCGGCAGCCATGAGCAACAACGTCTCTCCCCGTTCGTTGGTCTTTTGGCACGAAGCTTCGTCACAGAGCAGGGAGATCACCTCCGGGGAGCCAACTTTTGCCGCGACGATTCTGGCGTCTTCCCCATCTGCGTTTTTAATGGTAGGATCGGCTCCTGCGCGAAGCAGGTAGCGGATCATCGAAGGGGAGCAGGACGGTGTGGATGCGGCAATCATCAATGGAGTGACGCCTTTCTCATCCTTCGTGTTGACATCCGCGCCATGACGGATCAACTCCTTCAGCGTGGCGTCCGGTGCTCCATTCTCCAGCCCAAGGGAGAGCAACGTCTTTCCGTGGGAATTCCTGCCATTGGCAGGCACGCCGGATTCCAGCAGGCTGTAGACCAGTTCTTCGTCCCCATCGAGGACGGCGTCCATCAAAGCGGTATCCAAGGTTTCCATGTCAGATCAGGGTAGGTGATGAGAAATGGATGGTCAAGAGGGGGAAAAACGTCCATACTGGTTTGGGAGGCGTCAGATGAATCCTTCGGTTCGGGATATCATGCGGGGGAACTTCCTCATCATCCTCTGTTGCTGTTTTTATCTCGCCTGGTGGGTGGTTGCTTTTCATCCGAAGCATCCCATCGTCGGATTCGCTTCCGGTTGGTTGTTGATTCCCGCGACACTGCTTGGGGTGATCGGGGTCGTCTGGGGCATCAAAGGAACTGGCGCGCTTCCCAAACGGATGGATGGGCGGATCCTTGTCGGACTTGCCGTTGGAATCTATCTTCTGCTTTTGCTGGTTTCCCGATGGGTTGCCCGTCCGGTGACGACGGAACTCTTTCTGATCGTCGGCTGGGGCCTGTTGATGGCGATGGAATGCAATGGACTGTTTGCCGCGAACGTTCTTTCCCTGAAGCGGTTGGTCTTCGTCTCCCTGCTGATCATTGGGTGCTTTGTTCTCTCCTTGGTCTGCTACGTTCGTTATTACCACCTTGCGGGAACCCCACGGTATGTGGATGGAATGGTTCCGTTGCTTCTGGTGATCATTGTCGAAGGAGTGGTCTCGTTGTTGGTCATCCGATGAGTTGGCCGAGAAAGAAGAAAAGCAATCCTCCCAGAATACTGGAAAGCAGGTACAGGGACGCCGCTCCAGGTCTTCCTTGCGAAAACAGGGAGCCGTATTCGAACGCAAAGGTGGAGAATGTGGTGAAGCCTCCGCAAAGGCCCGTGGTGAGCATCAGAAGGAGGCGAGGGGGAATGGTTGCCCTTCGCGCTGCGGTCGCCATGACGAACGACAGGAGAAACGATCCGAGACAATTGATGAGAAGCGTCTTGAGCGGCGCGAAACTCTGGAAGATGGGGATTCGCGCACATACATAACGCGCCACGCATCCCAGGAAACCACCAAGACCGACCAGAAGGCAATCAAGCATACCTACTCCTTTCGTCCAAAGACGTCAGAAGTCATCAGCCATGATAATGGCGGTTTGGGTTTCCCCGGGGAGCACCTCATTCCCTCTTTCCGAAGTATAAAAAAACCAGGAACCCTTCGCAAGGCTC
>Ga0172378_10001452_pt1 | contig 21873 bp, 16 predicted proteins | sample GrowelOW332metaG_FD_119755 | JGI IMG/M metagenome (GOLD analysis project Ga0172378, IMG submission 119755) | Groundwater microbial communities from an aquifer near a municipal landfill in Southern Ontario, Canada - Pumphouse #3_1 metaG | ecosystem: Environmental > Aquatic > Deep subsurface >... | reverse complement strand
TTCAAGCACTTCCGGTTCTTCTGCGATGGGTTCCAATTCCGGTTCTGTGATGGTCGGCTGGGGAGGAACATCGCTTGCCACACGTGCTGAAAGCGCCTGCGGTGTCTCAGGTGTAACCGGTTTGATCGTGATCACGATACGGTCGCTGGGAGCCTTGAGAATCCTGCTGACAAGCGTGGTGACACGCGCGGGTACGGGAATCTTCTCAACCTTCACGCTGATGCTCTGCAAGGAGGAGGGGATGAATGGCTTCTGCTCTACGACAGAGAGGGAGGAGACGGGTGCGATGATGGGTGTGATCGATACGTTCATCGGTTGGGGAGTCTGTGCTACGTAGGGCTTCGTGGAAGCACGGACCGAACGGGGGGCGGGGGGCAGCAGCGGCTGGGCTATCTGCTGTACCAGCTCTCTGGCAAGCATCATGTCGGGGTAGGTGGCATAGGTAAGGTAGTATCCGGCCTCAATGCGTTGGGCACGGGCTGTTTTTTCGGCCATCTCCAGCTTTTCGAAGGTGCGGACCGGCCGTTTGACCCTGGTCAGGCCGTTGTAGCTCTCAACCTCACCCAAGAAGGTGGTTACGCTCTCCTCATCCTCCGTAGTGATGACCAGCATCTCTCCTTCGCCTTCAAGCACATACTTTGAGACCGGCGTGGTCACGGTAAGTGTCCCTCCTTCCAGAGGGAACGTGTTGAAGGTTGCCTTGCCGGAAACCAGATACAGCTCGGCTTGCCTGCCGACAAGGTTTCCGGTGACAAGCAGTGAGTTCTCATAGACGTTGATCGTTCCACGTGGGGTTACCAGCAACAGGGGAGTATCGGGATTGCTGATGATCCAGCCTTCGCCGATTTGGCTGATCACTTCTTCGGTCAGCTCAAGTGCATTGCCCTGGGTGTCATAGAGTTTGAGGGAAGAGATATCACCATCACCTATGAAAACCGAATCGTCGGCAACGAGATTTGCAGAGAGGCATAGGGCCAGAAGCAAAAGACCGACATGTTTGAACAACCAATTCATATACACTCCCAACGCGGTTGTCAGAGCAAGGAAATTCTGACCGCGGTATCCAGCTTGTAGGTTGATCGGGCTGACTCGTCATACAGGATGCTCAACCCGATATCAAAGGTATAGGGTTTGACCTTGATGACTGCGGTGGCTCCGACAACTACGTTGCGCAGTGTGCCCAAGCCGGCAAAAAATCCTTCCCCTGTAGAGGTAGGATAAAGCTTTTCATAACTCAAGTCCAGCGAAACGATGTTCAGGAAACGCTTATCAATGCGGGCAGTTGCAAGGAATCGGTGGTTGCTGTAGGAGCCACTGGCATAATCACTTACCAGCTTTGCCCTGAGGTACACTCCCTGCCGGGCAAAGTTCAGGCTGAACATGGCATCCAGGTGTGCCGTGCCCAGGCTGACATGCAGTGCATCGAGTTCTTCCTGGCTCCTGACTTCGAAATCGGAGGCAAAATACTCTGCATGGTAGTAGCCGACTGTGGGGACGGTGATACTCGCATTGAAAATGAAAATGCTCTTGGCGTGTCCCCAAAATCCATACCGGTAGGCCAGAGCGGGTTGCCTGGTCTTCACATCGGGTGTCTGCAGCAACACATTGGCAAACACATCAAGGCTGAAAGACGACCATTCGTAGAGCGGCAAGGAGAAGTCAAGTGCTATCAGCTTGCGCCCCAGAGCTGCTTGTTCCCCTTCCTCACGTTCCGGGCTCATTGCAAAGGAGAGGCCGACCTGCATCTTGGAGAAGGTGGGGAAATCGGCGTACTCATACAAGGGGCGGGTGAAGATGCGCCAAGCCGAAAGGGTAGGCTCGTAGATGTCGTTGGTGATGAACTCAAAGCCTGCATTGGGAATGCCCATCTTGTTGCCGTCGATCATCACATCAAGACCGGGTCTGGTGGCCCGGACCCCGACGCCACGATCGAAAAAGCCATTGATCAGGGCACCGTCACCGAGGGTGATGCCAAGCAGCTTGCCATAGCGTACATAGATCTTGTCGTACCGTTCCCCGTACTGAATCGAACGGATGAAACGGGTGTAGTGCTTGAGGATGCCAAGGCTGTACTCAAGGGTTTCCATGGACTCATCCCGGGTGGGCATTTCCCAGTCGGTGAAGTCGAGATTGAGGCGGAAGGGGTCGGTGGTTACCTGTCCCTTGATCTTGAGGTCCAGCTGAAACAGTAGTTTTCCCACAGAGAAGTCAGGCATGTAGGAGATGCTGAAGAAGCCGTCGCTGGTGGCGACGCCTTCCAGGATACCGTCACCAGTGCTCTCCGGAGTATTGTTCATATAGCTGGGAAATGAGAACGCAACAGAGTTCTCCACCGATGGTGGAGAAGCTGCATCATCCGCTCCCATATCCTCTCCGGCAACGGGGAAGGCCAAAAGGAGCATTGTCAGAAGCAGTACCAAAACGCGACTGCTCATGCTTCCAACCTCCTTCCACCTTTATCATCCCACATACTCTGTATGGATGTAAACAGGTTGGGAGAGTGCAAGTTACACCCTGCCCGGGAATTGGTGGGCATGATAGATGTGCTCGCGGGTAAGTTTGTCCAACTGCGACAATTCCTTGATGATGGGCTTGAGCCGGGAACGGATATTGGTCTGGTCGTACGGGCAAACCGGTTTCACCACCGGAAGGTCATATGCCTGTGCGAGACGGCTGGTCACCTGTTCATGCACTTCTATCATGGGCCTGATGATCGACAGCTTGCCGTCAAAGAAGGGTTGGACAGGTTGCATGGTTGAGAAGTTTGCACGAAAACAGAGATTCATCAGGCTTGTTTCCACCAGATCATCGAGATGGTGTCCCATTGCAATGAGTTTGATGTCATTGGCGGCTGCATAGTCGAAGAGAATCCTTCGCCGGTTGCGCGAGCAAAGATAGCAGTTGAACTCTCCCTTGAAGGAAGCGGGGTACTGGTGCTCGTCGACAATGAGAAACTCATACCCCAGATCGGTAAAATAGGTGGTCAGAAGGGTGCGGTACTCATCGGGGATGGGATGCTCGATCCAATTGATCATCATTGCTTTCAGCTGGTAGGTGATGGGAAGCCATGCCCTTCTGATCGAGAGGGCAAGGGCCAGGGCAAGGCTGTCCTTTCCTCCGCTTGCACTGAGCAGGACCGTCTCATCGGAACGAATCATCGAGTACGTGTTTATGGCTTTGCCCGTCTGCTTGACAAAACGCATCACCCATGGGGGGATGTCTCCGTCAATGAGGGAGCGATAGGAAAGTTTTTCCATGAAATCAGGACTCCAATACCCTCTCAAGATCTTTCGTTGTGATCGAGGGGTGTGTGAAGATTCTGAATTTTCTGAGGCTTTTTGTAAAGACCCTACCGATATCATGGGAAAAAATCTGGTCGAGGAGGGCGAATGAGGAGACCGAACCGTCCTCAGTGAGGATCGGAATGTCAGACTCAAAGGAGATCGGCTCGGGAATGTCGATGACCAGGTGATGGGAGGGCACACCAAGCCGATCGGCGAGTTCCTGTTCGAACCGGGTTCGTTCAGCCAACCCCAGCGCGCCTCGTTCCCATGCCGAACCACGTTCAAACGGCTTCTCATAGCGGCAGGGGTACAGTTGGTTGTCACGCACCAGGGAGAAGAGCGGACTGATATCCTTCCCCAAAAGGGAGAACTGCTCATCATCAAGTGTGTAGAGTTGCTCCGCGTTGAGACGTTTCTCGGAAAGAGCGAGCAACAGGGCCTTCTTGATCATGGCGGTGGCACTGCGGGTAGTCTTGTGCCAGTATACATTGCGATACATCAGGTATTTGCTGAAGAGCAGGTGTTCCACAGAGGGGAGCGCCTGTTCGAGCAAGGCAATGTGCCTTTCTGCAACCACGAGCTTGTCGGTGATGTAGGAAACGTCCTGCATGCCATAGGGAACCCCGCAAAAGAAAGCATCCCTGTTCAGGTAATCGAGTTTGTCCGGGTCGAGGGCACCGGAAAGCAACGAACGGTAGAGAGCGATCTCTTCTTCCTGATTTGCTCGGTTCTCATCGATGATGGCAGCAACCTTTGCCGGGTCGAGTCCTGCTTCCAGGATAGCAGCTCTGAGTTGCTCATCCCCTTCGATCAGGTCTCCTGCAATCTCCTCATGACTTTTGAGCGGGAGCTCTTTCAATGAGTGTGCATAGGGGAAGTGGCCGATATCATGCAGAAGGCTTGCACAGAGAAAGGTGTTCATACCCTCCTCGGTGAAAGGAGTGTCAGCATGGCTTCCTGTTGCTTGTTTCAGCAGGCCTATCAGGATCTGGGAGCTTACGTAGTACACCCCAAGGCTGTGGTCCAGGCGTGTATGCACGGCTCCAGGATAGAGATGGAACGTCGGTCCGAGTTGCTTGATTCTCCCCAACTTCTGGACACAGGGGACACTTAGCACCCGTTTCATCTGCGCAGAGAGGTGAATGTCCTTCCACAAGGGGTCTCGGATGCTCTCCCTCTGACTGCTGAGCAGGCTGGCGAGCAGGGTATTGGCTTTGCTTTGCATACGGCCATAGTAAAGCAGTGCAATGTGTCTGTAAAGGCTGGCTTTGGCCGTCAAGCTATGGCATCATATTCGTATCGAAGGAGGAACGCATGCACCCCTACCTGATCATCGCGGATGATTTCACCGGAGCAAATGACAGTGGCATCCAGTTGGTGCGCCATACATTTCCCACCCATGTCCAGATACGCCAAGCATCTGAAACGCTTGATGACGGGTTGAGTCTGGTTCTGGACACCGAGTCGAGGAATATGGATGAGCAGGAAGCTGCACAAGCGGTTGCAGAGGGCCTTTCCTCTCTTCCTTCCTCCGGTTTTGCCACCATCCTGAAAAAGGTCGACTCAACGTTGCGGGGAAATATCGTAGCTGAGGTGGAAGCCTCTGCATCCTTCTTTGGCTCAGAGCTCATTGTGGTGGCAACCGCCTTCCCTGACCTTGGCAGAACGTGCAGGCAGGGTGTGGTCTACGTCAAGGGAACCAGGTTGGGGGAGACGGAAGCTTTCCGTGATCCCAGGAAGCCTGTGGTCGAGGACAATCTGGCAACTCTCTTTTCCGGCAGGAAAAAGACCGTGCTCATCGATACCTCCCACCTGCGTTCCGGTTCCTTCTCCATCGACGATGCTCAGGTAGTCGTATGCGATGCCGAGCTGCAGAGCGACCTGGACAAGGTGGTGGCATGGGCTTCCAGCTTGGGCAAGCGCATACTCTTTGTCGGCAGCGCAGGGCTTGCGCAAGCTTTGGTGGAGTACTCCAGACCGAGCAGGCCGGCCCTTGCCCTGATTGCCAGCCTCAGTGAGACAACGAAGCATCAGGTGTTGTATGCACGGGACCACGGGAGTACCTGTATAGTCCTGAACGTGGATGATTTGGTCGGAAACAAGGATCTGTCTCCCTATCTGGATAAGGCGAAGGCTGCCTTGGACAACAAAGAGAACGTGCTTCTGGTTGTCTCCTCTGTTCTGGACCGTTCAGAATTTGAACGTTCGCTGGCTGAAGGCAGAAACCTTGGCTTGACCGATGCACAGATAGCCGATCTGATCCGTGAGAACCTGGGGAAGCTTGGCAAGCAATTGCTTGACGCACACCCCATTTCAGGTGTGTTTCTGACAGGGGGGGATACAGCTTTCGGCCTGCTCTCCCTGTTGGGAGTGCAGGAAGTGGCTATCAAGCGGGAGGTGGTTCTCGGACTTCCCTTGATGAGGATTGTCGGCAGCACGTATGATGGCTTGGGTATGGTGACGAAAGCTGGAGCTTTCGGCAACACGGATGCAATTTCCTATGCACTCCGTGTGCTCAGGCAACAGGATTGACAGGAGAGAGCAGCATGAGCAGATTCGGCATTACTTTGGGAGATCCGTGTGGCATCGGGGTGGAGATCACCCTCAAGGCTTTGCAGGCGAAGCGTGAGTATCAGAAGGATGTGCTGCTGTTCGGCACCCTTTCCCTGTTGCACTACTATGCGAAGCGGCTCGGTTATCCCATGCGCTTCCACCAGATCCTGAGTATTGATGAGTGGGAAGAGGGTGCCATCAATGTCTATGATCCCCTTCCTGTCATACTTGAGGAAATAGAAATCGGCAAGGTTACCAAGCTTGGGGGTGAGATTGCCTTTCTGAGCGTGAAAAGTGCCATTGAGTTTGCCTTGCGGGGGGATATCGCCTCGGTGGTGACCGCTCCCCTGAACAAGGAAGCGTTGCATCTGGCCGGGCACAAATTTGCCGGCCACACCGAGATTTTCGGCAACTATGCACATGGGGACTCCTATGCAATGCTCCTGTGGAGCGAAAAGCTCAAAGTTATCCATGTTTCCACCCATGTCAGTCTGCGTGAGGCGTGTGACAGGTGCACCAAGGCCCGTGTGCTGGATGTGATCCATCTTGCCCAGGAGACCATGGTGAAAACCGGCATCTCCTATCCCCGCATTGCCGTTGCCGGTCTCAATCCCCATGCCGGCGAGCATGGGCTGTTCGGCCGAGAGGAGATCGAACAGATCATCCCAGCCATCGAGGCAGCCAAAGCGGAAGGGCTTTCCGTGGAAGGCCCTATCCCGCCCGATACCGTGTTCGTACGGGCCCTGAAGGGTGCATGGGATATCATTGTGGTCATGTATCACGATCAGGGGCATATCCCTTTGAAAATGCTTGCCTTTGACAGTGGCGTGAACATCACCGTCGGACTGGATGTGGTACGGACCAGCGTCGACCACGGTACAGCATTCGATATAGCAGACAAGCTGGTGGCCAGTGAGCAAAGCATGCTTGAGGCCATCTCAATCGGGCATAAGCTTTCATGAGAAAAGGAGAGGGAAACCCTCTCCTTCTCCAGCAAACCGAACAGCAATTCCTTATTTCACATAGGGAATTGCATAGGGTCCATCACTGAGCCAGACAATCTTGAGGTCTTTCTTTCCCTCAAGCTTTCTGATGTGCTCGATGGTTGCAAGCACCACCTTGCTGAAATCCTCATCTTTACAGAATGCTTGAGCATCCACACCCGGCAATCCGTTGGTCTGCATGCCCTTCAGCTGTGGTGCATAGTAGAAGTAGTGGTCAAGCGGAATCTTGTCAAAGAGGGAAGCCCACTTCTGCACCTGCCACTGGTCGGGAATGAACGGCCAGTCCTTGCTGTGCAACACCCGAACCAGTTCTTCGCTGCTGGTGAGGGCAAGCAGGGCAAGCACGGTCTTGTACATGACCGAACCGATGATATCCTTCTTGTCGGTGAAGTTGGCGATACTGATCAGATACCCGTCCTTCTTCAGTGCCCCGATGGCTGCAAAGCCTGCCTTGGCAGTCTGGTAGTGGTTGATACCGACAAACCCCCCGTGGGTGATGACGATGTCAGCCTCCTCGGCCACCGGTATCTTTGCATAGCCCTTGACCATCTCGAAGGCCGCAAGGTGAGCCGCTTCCAGGTCCCCTGCATAGACGCCGGTGATGGCGAACTTGTGGTCGAGGGTCACATTGATGATGAAGTCCACACCGGCCATCTTGGCAAATGCAAGCGACTCCTCATGTACGGGGTTTCCTTCCAGATTCAGGTCACGGGAATCTGCATGCCCCATGAGGTTTGCACCATGGAAGAGGAAGGTGCCGTGTTCACTGATCAGGCCGGGGCAAACGGATTTGCGGCCACCGCTCACTCCTGCCATGAAGTGGCTCTCCACCAGTCCGGTAAGGATCTTCAGGTCTGCATTGACGTACAGACTGTTGATCTTCACTTCGCTGCCGCGCTCGGTCTTCCCCAGGAAGGTCAGGTTCGCATCATCCTTGCAGTCATGGTTGATGACCTCAATGTTGTTTGCGAATACCCAGGGATCGATGATTTTGTCAATCTCTTCTGCGGTCATCGGGCGGTGGGTTCCTGTTGCAATGAGTACCTTCAGGTTATCTGCCCGATATCCGACGGAAAGCAACGTCTGCAGGAGGGGAACAAGAATATTGCCCTCACCCTTGTAGGGGACGGGTCGGGTGTTGTCAGAGATGACGATGACTGCGTGTGCGTCTGCATTCTTTGCCAGCTTCTCTTTTGCAATCTCAGAGAGAGGCTTGCTTTTGATAGGATGTGCCAGTGCTTGCTCGACCGCTTTTGCAGGATCTGGGAGGGCAGGCGGTGCCTGCATTGCATAGCAAACAGTGGAATCGGGAAGTTGAAGATCCTTGTGCGCTGGATCTATGGGATTGTGTACATACATAGGTGCCTCCTGATATTCAAAAAAGAGACGAGCTTGGCTCGTCTCTCATCCGAAGATTGTATACAAAACGAGTACCCTCAGCTTATAGCTGTTGTCCCTTTGCGTCAACGGCTACGGCTGCATTGGCACTCTCGTTCACCAGGCCGCGCTTGAGTTCCCAGCGGTAGAAGAAGTCTACCAGGAAGGGAACCAGAATGGCTGTGACAATGATGGATGCAGCAACCTGGACAGTTGCTTTCTCAGCAAACGGCAACCAGGAAGGATCTACTGCAGCGATGGCTGCAGGGGTTGCGATGGAGTTGCCTGCACTGGTTCCGATGGCAGCACCAACAGCAGAGGTCCTTCTGGTCTTCTTGGGTACCAACCACTTGTAGATGAAGTAGGAGGGAACACCGGTGATGATGAGGGTCATCAGACCGAGGATGACACCCGGGATACCTGCTTGGATGATGGTCTGGAAACTCAGGCCTGCACCAAGGGGGAAGGAGAAGGTGAAGATGGCGATGAACATACCGGGCTTGAGGAAGTCGCGGAATTTCTCGTCAAGATTTCCAAGAATCATGCCCGCGATGATCGGTACGATGACGGCCACAAGGCTCATGAGGGGAATGGTTGCAACGCCTGCGATACCCATGAACATCATCTCGAAGAACGGTCCATCGTTCGAACTGATGACGGCAATTGCGCCAACGTCAGATTCATCACCATATTTGGAAGCAAGAGCTGTATAGAGTCCGCCGTTGGAGTTGGACATGGCGGAAATCATGGCAAGGGGAGTTACTCCGAGCAGTGCGCCGCCGGGTCCTGCCACTTTGGCAAAAAGCACGCCCAGAATGAGGCCGAAGAAGACCTTGCTGGAGTTGAGTACCACACCTTTGTACAGCGAAATACCGGCTGTGCGGAGGTTGATCTGGGCGCCACTGCAGAAGAAGAGCAGTGCAATGAGGGTCAATGCACCAGTCTTGAAGAACGCAGTGGTGAAACTGCCGATGCTCAGTGCTCCGGGGAAGAACGTGTTGAATATCACACCGAGAACCAAAGGGACCACCATCATGCCGCCAGGAATCTTGTTGATCGTGTCAAAAATCGGTACTTTTCCCATCTTCATGTAATTATTCTCCTTTTTCTGTGTCTTCATGACATCATTTACTAAACCTTATCACGAGCCGTTGGAATGTCAAACAAAATTGTGGTTATGTATACAAAAATCTGTACACAATCACAAACCTTTGACAAACCGACAGGAATTGGTAGTATGAGCGTATGCACACGAAACGCTTTGCCTTGCTGTCCCTGTTGCTTTGCCTGCTCGTATTGCCCTTGGCGGCCGATGTGCAGAGTGCTTTCTCCTATCTCCTTCCGCTTGACACCACCATCGGACATGTGGTGGACCCAGCAGAGGGAAGTGTCGAACTGCTTACCTCCCAGGCTCTGCAGTCATCATATGATCTTGCCTGGCTGGATCGGTATGTGCCGGTGGAGTTGCACCAGAGTTTTGTCTATACCTATGACCAAGTGCTCTCATCGCTGCTTCCTTGCAAGCAGGTGCTCATAGGGGAGGCAACGCTTCGCGGGTCTCTCTATGAGGTTCGGTTCCGCATCCTCGCAGACACGGCTGCCACCGGTTCCTGTGTCTGGTATCTGGAGGAACATGGCAGGATGTTCCTCCTCTCCCTTACTCTTGACCGACCATAACTTCTCATTCGTCAACGATTTTGCCTCGCGATAGCCAAAACCTTGTCTTGCCCCTCCCCAAATCAATGGTAGAATGAAATGACACCTATCATGATATTCAACAGGAGGTTTGCATGAAACAGTGGTTAGTGATTCTTATGGTCCTCTTGACGGTTCTCAGCCCGGTCATCGCCCAAGGCTCAAAAGAAGACGGACAGGCTGCGAAGGAACTGGTGGTGTACGCCAGTGTGGATGAGGCGAATGCGGTGAAGATCCTCGATGCCTTCACCAAGGATACCGCCATCAAGACAAGTTTTGTCCAGCTTTCCAGTGGTCCGGCCCTTACCAGGATCCAGGCCGAGAGTGGCAGACCCCAGGCAGATGTCTGGCTTGGTGCTCCCAGTGACAACCATGTCATCGCAAAGAAAGAAGGCTTGACGGTTCCCTACAAAGGTCCCGCTTTCGAAGCATTGGGTGCAGAGTTCAAGGATAGTGAAGGCTATTGGAGAGGGTTCTACATGAATCCGCTCTGCTTTGGTGTCAATACCACGGCCCTTGCAAAGGCTGGGGCAAAGGTTCCCACCAGTTGGGCTGACCTGCTCAAGCCTGAGTACAGGAACCTGATCCAGGTACCGACTCCGCAGGCGAGCGGCACGGCAACCACCATGGTCTACAGCCTCATCGAGATCATGGGTGAAGACGAGGCCTTTGCCTACATGGCCAAGCTCAACGCCAACATCCAGACCTACACCTCAAGCGGCACCGGCCCCTCCAAGGGCGTGAATGTCGGTGATGCTGCCATCGGCATCCAGTTCTCTCCCGCTTTCTTCCAGATGAAGGCAAACGGCCAGCCCATCGAGATTGTCTTCCCTTCCGAAGGCTTTGGCTTTGAGTTCCCCGCCGCTTCCATTCTCAAGGGAGCTAAGAACTATGAGGCTGCAAAAATCTTCATGGAGTGGTTGGTCAGCAAGAAGGGACAGGATGTCCTGAAGTCAACCGGAACTTACTTCTATCCGGTCATCGACGATGCAGAGATCGATCCTGTCATGCCCGCTTTCTCAACCCTTGATGTGGTGGGAGTCGATCTTTCCTACTACAGCAGCCGCAAGGCTGAACTGGTGGAGCGCTGGGTAAGCGAAGTGCTTTCAGCCAAGAAGTAACGCTGGTTTTTTCATCTCCGGCAGTACTCCTGCCGGAGATTCCTCAGTATCTACGAGGTCCTCATGAAACAACGCATCATAGCCTCATGGCACAACTTCATCCAATTGAGCAAGGACCCGCTGTTGTTGGGTGTCATTCTTTTGTTGCTCCTCTCCCTGGTTCTCTTCATCATCTACCCGCTGTACAAGGTAGTGGTTGTCAGCTTCCAGGTGAATGGGGCCTTCTCATTCAGGAATTTCACCGATGTATTGACCTACTCGAACGGCTACTATCTCAAAGCGCTCTTCAATTCGCTTTGGATGGGTGTGGCTACCGCTGTATTGGGTACTCTCATAGCTTATATCTTTGCCTATTCGCTGACTCGGGCCAACATCCCCGGCCGACGATTCTTCAATCTGATCGCCACCATCCCGATCATCAGTCCCCCTTTCATAGGGGCCTTGGCCGTCATCATGCTCTTCGGTCGGAACGGATTCGTCAGTTCCACGTTGCTGGGCATGCAGGACGCCAATGCCTACGGGGCGAAAGGGTTGCTGTTTGCCCAGGTGCTGACCTTTTTTCCGGTTGCCTACATCACCTTGCGAGGTGTGCTCGAATCCATCAGTCCCACCCTTGAGGATGCTGCCATGGATCTGGGAGGCAACAGGTTCACCATCTTTCGCAAGGTCACCCTGCCTCTTTCCATTCCCGGGATTGCTTCCTCCATGCTCGTACTCTTTGTAGAGTCACTTGCCGACTTCGGCAATCCCTTGGTGCTTGCAGGAGCTCAGTTTCCCATCCTTTCGGTGCAGGCCTACCTGGAGATTACCGGAATGGGCAACTTTGCCAAGGGTGCAGCGCTTGCCTTCATCCTGCTCGTTCCCTCTGTTTCGGCCTACATCCTCCAAAAGTATTGGGTGAGCAAGAAACAGTATGTGACGGTTACCGGAAAACCCACGCAATCGAGCAACGATGTGGTCAGTGCCAAGGCCCGGTGGATTCTTTTCGGGGTCTGCTGCCTGATAGCCTTTTTCATCATTCTTGTCTATGCAAGCATCGTCTTTGGGGCTTTTGCTGAATCGTGGGGCAATAGTTACGCGCTTACCTTCCAGAATTTCGTCTATGTCTGGCGTGTTGGTTTTGAATCGGTGCTCGATACCCTCGCAATTGCAGGACTGTCCACTCCGATGGCAGGAATCCTGGGTATGATCATCGCCTTTTTGGTGGTTCGCAAGAAGTTCTGGGGGAGGAAGTTCATGGAGTTTTCGTCCATGCTCAGCTTCGCTTTGCCTGGTACCGTGGTTGGCATCGGATATATTCTGGCTTTCAACAAGCATCCGCTCTATCTGACCGGGACGCTGTTGATCCTGTTGCTGAACTTCATCTTCCGCTACATCCCGGTCGGGGTGCAGGGAGGCGTGGCCGTGCTCAAGCAGATAGATCCTTCCATTGAGGAAGCTGCCATCGATCTGGGAGCCGACAGCAACAAGACGTTCCAGCGGGTGACCTTGCCTTTGATGGTTCCTGCTTTCTTCAGCTCCCTCATTTTCAGTTTTGTGCGGAGCATGACTGCCATCAGTGCAGCCATCTTCCTGGTATCGGCACGGTGGAAACTCATGACCGTCCAGATCATGAGCCAGGTGGAGAGCGGGCGCATCGGAGCGGCGGCAGCTTTCAGCCTGATTCTCGTGGCCATCATCCTGGTAGCCATGGCGGTCATCAAACTGATCCTGCGGCTGAAGTATCATACCACCAGTTCAATTCTCTCACAGTAGGAGCACAGCATGAGCGTAACCTTAGTCAACGTAACCAAGATTTTCACCGACCAGGATGACAAGAGCAAGGAGTTCACTGCAGTCGATGATGTCAATATTGAGATAAAGGAAGGGGAGATGGTTACCTTCCTCGGTCCGTCCGGCTGTGGCAAGACCACCACGCTCAGGATCATCAGCGGGTTTGAGAAGCAGACCAAGGGTAATGTGTTCATTGATGGGACTCTGGTCAATGACCTGCCTGCCAACAAGCGCAACTCCTCGATGGTCTTCCAGTCCTATGCCATCTTTCCCCACCTGACGGTGGAGCAGAACATAGGGTTTGGGCTTGAGCTGAAGGGGATGAAGAAGAGCGAGATCAAGAGTGAGGTTGATGTGATCATGCGGACCATGGGGCTTTCCGCCCTTGGATCCCGACAGCCCAGCCAACTCTCAGGCGGCCAGCAGCAGCGCGTAGCGCTTGCCAGGGCGATAGTCACCAAGCCGCGAGTCCTGCTGTTCGATGAACCGCTGTCCAACCTTGATGCAAAACTCAGGGACCAGATGAGGACGGAGATCAGGAGAATCCAGCAACAGTTTGGGATTACCAGCATCTATGTGACGCATGATCAGGATGAGGCGATGACGGTCAGCGACCGCATCATGGTCATGGACAAGGGCAAAATCCAACAGATCGGCACCCCGTTTGAGATTTACAGCAGGCCGACCAATCACTTTGTGGCCGATTTCATCGGAAGAGCGAACTTCTTCCCTTGCATGGTGAAGCGCGTTGCCGACGTGGTGGTTGTTGAGATAAACCAGAAACAGTACGAGTTTCCTTCGTTCAACAAGGACGTAAAGGCCGGCAAGCGGGCTACGGTGGTCATCCGCCCCGAGGGCTTGCATATCGAGAAACCCAATGAACAAGCCTTCTTCAACGGTACGGTAACCGAAGCGGTCTATCTGGGTGCAACGGTAGAGTATGAGATCAAGGTGAAGGGACGGTCCGAGCCGATAGTTGCAATCTCCTACAACCCGGTGAAAGAGGGGTTGTACAGAGTAGGCGATGAGGTGGGAGTGAGCTTTGAACCGATCAGTGCCCACGTAATTCTCTGAGGACCTGTTATTCTTGCTTTGCTATGACCAGAATATAGTCAGCTTCCAGCTCATCATCCGGTGAGCTGGTTTGTTCTGCTTGCTTCGCGTAGGTCAGCAGAAGCGGAAGATCTGCATCCAGTTCTTCCAGATTGAGGGTAACCGAGGTCTTTCGTGCCTTGACGGTGACTTGGATATGCTCCATATCCGCTTGGTCAAGCAGAGGTCCTTCCCACTCCTGGCCTTGTGGCTGGACTGCAGGAACCTTGCTGTACACGCCGCAGCCTGTACCAAAGAAGAGCAGAGATGCAAGTATGCACAGCAACGTGATCTGAGTTGCTCGTGTTCGCATACCTTTCCCCTCCTTTCCCGGAACAGTCTTTTCACTTGGTAAAACACCAAACCACTGAAAAGATTACAGCTCTCAGGCCTTTTGGATGCGCAGATGCGATGAGGCGTCCATCCAGCGGTCATCAACGGTGAAGATGATATCCGCATCACACCATGTGCAGTAGGAGACCAGTGCTTTTGTCATCTGGAGACGAATGGCATCGAGTTCGAGCAATGGACGCTCTTCGCCAAGATGGATATAGATGACTACCTGGAGACTCCTGCCACGCTTGGAGGCAAACACCTCTGAGCTGATGAAGTGGTGAGACCTCACAAAACGGTTGACAATTTTCTCCAGGGCTTGCTGGACCTGCTGTGATGGGGCGGCCCCGAGCAACTCAGCGCTGTAGTGCACAATGTCTTTCACCAGGGAGGGTGAGAGAAAGATGACGAACAGCAGGGTAAGGGCAGGGTCAATGTAGGAAGTAAGGAAAGAGAAACGTAGGTGGGAAAGAAGCATCACGAAGAGTATTGCGACCACCGATGCCAGGCTGAGCAGCGTATCAAGCATCCAGGCTTTGCTCTCGGAGCGAAGCAAGGGGCTGGCAAGTGTCTTTGCCTTTTTGCGCAACAGCATCCAGACGAGAAAGCAGACTACCAGGGAGAACGCTGAGACGGGTAGGGCGATGGGGACGGAGATTGCATAGCCCCCATGAGCCAAGGCCTTGGCGGCATTGACGCCTATGGTCAGGATCATGGTGAGCAACACAACCGAACGCAGGGTAAGGAAGAAGGGCTCAAACGACCCATAGCCGAAGGGGAAACGCTCATCGTCCTTCTTGAACAAGAGCAAGACCACTCTGCCCGACCCAATGATGAAAAGGCTTTGGATCAGGGAGTAAAGTCCATCGAGCAGAAGGGAGTTGGACCGTGCCCAGAACGAAGCGAGAAGACCGAGCACGCCGAAGCCAAGGCAGACGAGCGTAGTCAACCGAAGTAGTTGCAGTTCCTGTTTTTTGGTACTCATAGGTTGTGTTTTCGCATCCAGTCATGGCGTTCATTCGCCCACGATCACCGTTTATGGTCCTACGCATAGGACAGACCTATCGGTCAAATCAGGTGATATGCTGTATGCTTATGTTCGTATGATACCACAATTATCCATCTCCTGCAAGGAGACACGTGTCTGGCTTCTTGCCGCGGGTATGAAAATACAGTAAGCTTATTAAGACAAATTCCTAATTCTGATATTCCAAATTGAGGTGTCTATGTCACGAATTTCCTCTCTGCGATATGTGTTTGCAGTGCTTCTTGTGGCCACGCTTTTTCTTGGTTCCTGCACCAAGGAAAAATCGGTTGGGACCGAACAAACCGCAGAACCTGCTGCTGATGTTGTTGCCTCCGCCACCGATTACACCCAGGTGGTTGCTTCGGCAGTTCCCATTGAGGTGCGTCCGCTTCGTGACAGGGTCATCGGAAGCGGAACCGTGCAAGGGCAGCAGGAAGTGAGCATCAAAGCCAGAATCAGTGGCGAGATCAGGGATGTGTACGGCAATTTGGGTTCTCCCCTGCAGAAGGGAGATGTCCTGATTGTCCTTGATGATACCATTGCCAATCTTAATCTCAGCCAATTGGAGAACCAGTACAAGAACGCCCAGGGGGAACTTGCGGTCAATGAGCAGCTGTATGCCAAGGGTGCCATCTCCCTCTCGCAGCTCAATCAGAGCAGATCGAGTGCTGACGGCCTTGCCGCCCAGCTTGAGAATGCCCGCAATGCCCGTTCCAATACCAAAATCACCACCCCTATCTCCGGCAGCATAGCCGAACTAACCAAGCTTGTTCCAGGCGACCTGATTTCTGCAGGTGCGCAGGTTGCCCGCATTGTCGATCTTGAGCACTTGCGGGTCACCCTCGCTGTAGGACAAAACCAGCTCTTTTTGATCAAAGAGGGAGCGCGCGCCGAAATAGTGATAGAGACGCCCGTTGAGCGTATCACAGCCCAAGGCACGGTGAGTGCCGTGAGTGCTTCCAGTGACAGCAGAACCGGCAGCTGGACTGTCTATGTCGACTTTGAGAACCCCAGACCGGAAATGCTCAAGGCGGGTATCACTGCGCAGGTCACCATCTATCAGGACGATGCACCCCGGTACCAACTGGTCCCCAACCAGGCAATGGTCTACCGCAATGCAAAGACCTATGTCTTCCTGGCCGAGGGAGGCTCCGCCTCCTTGGTGGAAGTCCGTATTGTTGACCAATATGGTGACTATACTGCCATTGAAAGTATGGATGCAAAACTGAACCTTGCGGGCAAGCGTGTCTTGGTCAGTGGCCTTTCACGGCTGGTTGATGGCTCCTCCATCAGCACACAATAGGAGGGGATGCTATGGACGACGAGACGAAACGCCTTTCCATCGGAAGATTCTCTGTCACCAAACCGGTGTTGGTGAATATTCTCATGATCACCGTACTGGCCTTGGGCCTTTTTTCCTTGGTCCGCCTTCCCCAGGAGCAATTCGCTGAGGTTCCGTTCTACTGGGTGAATGTCATTGTTCCCTACCCGGGAGTGAGTGCCGAGGATATGGAAGCATCGGTGACCATACCCGTTGAGAATGCATTCCAGGGGATGGACCGGCTGAAGCAGATCAGTTCCACCACCAGCGAAGGGCTTTCTGTTGTCAGGGTGGAATTCAGTGATGGCATTGACGACCAACTGTTCAAATCCCTTTTTCAGGACGCCCAGACACGGTTCAGCCAGGTTCAGTTGCCCGAGGGAACGCTTCCTGCTGTGCTGGACGATTTCTCTTCCTCCGACTTTTTGCCGGTCATCGAGGTGGTCATCAGCGGGAACCTTTCCTATGCAGACCTTCGTGACCAGGCATTGGAGTTGCAGAACAAGATCCTCCGCATCCCGGACGTCAAGGATGCCGAGATCATAGGCCTGCCTGAGCGGCAGATCCAGGTCAACCTCGACCCGACAACCCTTTCCAGTCTTGGTTTGAGCGTGAATGAGGTGGTACGTTCCATTTCCGAACAGAACCGAACTTCTCCCAGTGGCAATCTTACCACCGACTCCCGCGAGTACCTTCTGAGAACGCTCGGCTCCATCCAACGTGTTGAGGATATCGGCAGCGTAATCGTGCGCCGGTCCAGCCAAGGGGAAGGGCTGGTCCGCGTGGATGATGTTGCCCAGGTGGTGGATGGCTTTGAGGAGGACAGTGCCTTCAGCCGCTTCAATGGCAAACCTTCCATCAGCCTCAAGATCACCAAGGTGGTGAAAGGCAACTCGGTTGCCATAGTGGATCGGGTCAGATCCATTGTTGATGAGGCCCAGAAGAGCAGTGGAGCCACCCTGACGTTGTTCAATGACTCTACGGTACAGATAGCCTCCAGCCTCTCGGTGCTTTCCACGAACGCCCTGATGGGCTTGGTTCTTCTTGTCATCATTCTTTCGCTCTTCATCGGGGTGCGCAACTCCCTGATCACGGCTCTTGGCATTCCTGTCACGTTTGCCCTTACCTTCCTGGTGCTCGACTTGTTGGGAGAAACCATCAACACCAACACGTTGTTCGGGTTGGTATTGGTGCTTGGTCTGATCGTTGACCATGGGATTGTCATCATCGAGAATTCGTTCCGACTGCAAAATCTGGGCATGAAACGTCATGATGCAGCCATTTTGGGCGTCAACCAGGTGGTGTGGCCGATCATCGCAGCCACAGGGACTACCGTTGCAGCCTTCCTTCCGCTGATGATCATTCCCGGCACCATCGGCAAATTCCTGCGGGTCATACCGCTGACGGTCACCATTGCCCTCATCGTCAGTACCATCGAGGCTCTCTTCTTCCTGCCCAGCCACTACGCTGAGTGGGGGCCGAGAGAGTCGGTGAAGGAGAAAACCTCCCGCTTTTTCGCTCCCTTGGTAGCACGCTATGTTGCCTTGCTCAAACGTCTCTATACAAGGAAAGGGCTCTGGCTCGTGGTGGCCCTCATTCTGCTTGTCGGTGTGTTCTCCTTGGTAGGTTCGCTTCGCCAGGATCTCTTCAGCGCAGAGGATTACAGCTATTTCAACATTGAGCTCACTACACCCCTGGGGTCTACGCTCGCGCAAACCAACCGCGTGGTTTCCGAGTATGAGGAGGTTCTTCTTTCCAAGGTGGGCAAGGGAGAGATTCTTTCCATCAGCACGAGTGTGGGTGGGGGTGAATCGGGTTCCCAGAACACCACCAAAGCCCAGATTACGGTCGATCTTGCTGAGATGGATGAGGGAAGGATGCGCAGCATCGAATCCATAATCGAGGAAGTGAAACAGGAAACCTACTACATTGGCGGTACGGAACAAGTCCTTTTCACCAAAGCCGCAAACGGTCCTCCGACTTCCGCTGATTTCAGTTTCCGCCTCTCCGGGGATGCCTATGAACCGATAGTTCGGGCGAGTGAGGCTTTCTCCTTGAAACTAGCCTCATTTGAGGGAGTGGCAAACGTACAAAGCGATTTTGTCCCGGGAAACCCAGCCTTGCGCATTGAGGTGGACCAGGAGAATGCGAGCCGTCTGGGTATCGGGGTCTCCACGATTGCCGGGTATCTGCGCAGTCGCTTCGAAGGCGTGACCGTTGGTACGTTCTTCCTGGAGAACGAGGAAATTGACATAGTCGCCCGATTCTCCCGTACTGGTGGGCAGTCTTTTGAGGATCTTGAACAGATCCTGATTCCCACCGACGATGGGCGTCTTGTTCCCCTTTCCAGTGTTGCAAGGATCCGAGGGGAGTCCTCCATCGGCACCATCCGCAGGGTTGAAGGCAAGCGTGAGATAACCATCACTGCCGATGCGTTGGGTGAGGTCGACCAGCAGGCAGTCAATGCTGGGATGGAAGCCTATTGGAGTTCAACGCTTGCTTCCCAATTCCAGGATGTTGATCTGGTTGTCGGTGGTGAGTTCAGCGACTTCTCAACCCTGTTGCTTGATATCCTTCGGGTGTTCATCCTCGGGATATTTTTGATGTATCTCATTCTGGGAACGCAGTTCAACAGCTACAGCCAGCCTTTTTTGATTCTCCTCTCCGTCCCGTTTGCTTTCATCGGGGTGGTCCTCTATCTCTTTGTTTCCGGTACCCCGCTCTCCACGACCGTCATCTACAGTGCGGTTGCACTTGCCGGCATTGCGGTCAACGATGCCATCGTCCTGATCAGCTTCATCAACGAGAGAAGGGCTGAAGGGGTGGATACCTCCGAAGCCGTGCTGGAGGCCGCGTCCACCAGGATTCGACCGATCCTGCTGACCAGTCTGACCACCATAGCCGGCCTGCTTCCCACAGCAGTCGGGGTAGGAGGGTATTCGGTAGTATGGTCACCCATGGCGAGCACGATCATGGTGGGCTTGGTGTTTTCCACCATCAGCGCCCTTTTCATCATTCCTTTGCTCTATGGGGCAATCTACGATCGCACACGGAGGAACGCGCAATGAAACCTGCCAAGCTTACTCTCCTTCTGCTCCTTGCTCTGGTGCTTCCCCTGGGAGCCTCCTATCCGGATTTCTCTGCGCAAAGCTCATTTGTGCTTCCAGAGGTAGCCTTTGCATCCCCCTCCCTCGAGCCCTTCCTTGCGCTCTGGGCCAAGGAAGAGCTCACGTCTCTTTCCTCCTTGCAACCGCAGTTGGAGAGGGAAGTGGAGGCCAACAGTCTCGATTTGGACCAGCTGCAGTATGTGGTCGGTCTGCAGCAGGCCCAATTGGACTTTGCCAAGCAGAGTGCGCGTCCCAAACTTGGCTTGAGTGCCACTCCGTACGCCTACACCGACAGTCGTCCGGTGGGCAGCCCGACAAAGACCCAAAGCTTCTCCGTTGGCGGAACGCTGACACAGAGTCTTCCCACTGCTGGAACACTCAGCGTGGGGGTGAAACAGAGCAGCTCCTACAATATAGACAAATCTGCCTGGACCCAGACGCCTTCGGTGACCGTATCGCTGCAGCAACCGCTGTTTGTGGGTTCCTCCCCGCTTGCCACCTCCTACCAGAAGGACCAGCTGGAGAAGCAGGTGCTGAAACTCTCCTCTGCCACGATGCAAGCTGATTCGCTCAAAAGAACGTTGGTTGTGCAGAATGCGCGGCTCTTGCATCTGCGCCAGAGTCTGTTGGAGAATCGCTATCTCATTGGAGAGCGTGCCCTGCTTGCAGAAGAGGCGGTCAGGAAGGCCGGCTTGGATCTTGAGCAAGGCCTGGTCAGCAGGCAGGTGTATGAAAGCAGGCTGCTTGCCTTCTATCAGCTTGCCTCCTCCTATGATGAGTTGGACCAGGAGCTTTCCAATCTCAACAGTACCTTGCAAAAGACCTTTACCGGTGATATCCCGGCTGAGGTCTCCATCGCTTTCGATTTCGACCCATTCTTGCTTGCCAAGCGCATTGAGGATACCGAACTGTTGCTGCAACGGTATCTGTCCAAGAGTGCTGCCTATCAGAATGCCTTGCTTGAACTGAGGTCGGCGACGTTGGACAGTGGGTACTACTCTCTCAGTGATGCACCGCAACTGCAACTTTCGTTCTCCCTCTCCCCCTACTATACCGGCAGCAACAGCAATGGTTTCTTCAACTCCTTCTCGGAGCTTTTCTCCGATGGAGACCCAGCACTCTCGTTCTCCATTGGGTTCAGTGCAACGGATTTGTTCAGACGCTCTTCAGCCCTTCAGCAAAAGAGTGCAGAACTTGCCCTGCTTGGCAGCAAGGCTAAGGTGGAGCAGGCATATGAACAGGCTTCTGATGACCTCGATCTCCTGGTGCAGGAGATTCGTTCGTACCTGATAGATCTTCTGATCCAGCTCGAGGACTACCAGCTGAAACGAGACATCCATGAAGCGGACCAGATCAGGTTTGAGGCAAATCTCATCGATTCAGCTGCACTCAGGCAGAAGGAGTTGGATTGGTATCAATCGGCGTTTGCTGTACTGACTACCCTGAGGGAACTGGAATTACGCGAACTGCAGATGCAGCTGCTCGGTCTACTGACGTAACTTCTGCTTTTGTTCCATCTTGTCGCGGTACATGGCATCGTCGGCAAGATGGAAGGCCTTGGAAAGTGACAATTTGTTGGTACGGTCGAGACAAGTATAGCCGCAGGCAATGCTGATCGGTGGTACCCGGATTTCATTGGTCTGGGCAACAGCGGCTTTGAAGCGTTGCAGCAGGATCAGGCAATTTGTAGGTTCTTGTGTCTCGACCAGGACGCAAAACTCATCCCCACCGACACGGAAGACTTTGCCTTTTGGAGCAAAAACCCGGGTGAGCAAATCGGCTACGCTTGCCAACAGTGCATCACCTTCCTGATGGCCCCATGCGTCATTTGTTTGCTTCAGGTTGTTCACATCGAAGACGAAGAGTGCCAAGGGATGAAGTCTCTGCTCAAGGGCACGCATTTCGTGTTCGAATGAGACGCGGTTTCGCACCTTTGTCTGCAGATCATAGTCAAAGCTTGCCTCCTGCATGATCAGATAGTAGAGCAGGAGAGCAATGGCTACCGTGCTGAAAATGAATATTTCCTCGTTGAAAAACAATTGATACAGGGTGGAAAAAATGGGCAGAAGATACACCATGGCCAAAAGAATGCGCGAAGGCACGATGATGGTGGCTTCAAGCTTCTTGAGGAGCATGAGCATCAGCAGGTAGTATACTGCCGAAATGATGGTAGCTGACAAGAAGAG
>Ga0172378_10001450_pt1 | contig 21883 bp, 16 predicted proteins | sample GrowelOW332metaG_FD_119755 | JGI IMG/M metagenome (GOLD analysis project Ga0172378, IMG submission 119755) | Groundwater microbial communities from an aquifer near a municipal landfill in Southern Ontario, Canada - Pumphouse #3_1 metaG | ecosystem: Environmental > Aquatic > Deep subsurface >... | reverse complement strand
TTTTATTTAAGTAAATACATTATTTTAAATATTTTGATAAATTTTCAAATGATATGTGATTTTGTTACATATTATTTTCTTTATTATAACTTTGAACAATACATACTTAAAATTGTGCAGACGCAAGATGTTAATTAAAATTTGTTATTTAAATTAAGTGAGTTAATTATATATAAAAATAACCACGATCTACTATAAAATGATCGTGGTTATTTAATATATTTATACTTATATAAAACTATAAGTCAAAGTTTGTTTCACCTTCGTAGGCTTTCCAGTATAATTCTTCAATTTCTTTAATTAAAGGATATCTAGGATTAGCACCAGTACATTGATCATCAAAAGCTTCTTCAGCAAGACCATTATCTAAAGCTTTCTTTAAATCTTCCTTCTTTATACCAGCTTCCTTCATAGAAGGTGCTATTCCGATTTTCTTCTTTAAATCTTCAACAGCCTTAATCAAATTATTGACTTTTTCATCAACAGTTTTTCCACCAAAACCTAAATAATCGCTAATTTCAGCATATCTTTGCTTTGCAAATGGATATTTATATTGAGGGAAAGCTGCCTGTTTAGATGGTTTTTCACTAGAATTATATTTAACAACTTGTGAAATTAAATAGGCATTTGCCATTCCATGTGGAATATGTAAATGTCCACCCATTTTATGAGCCATTGAGTGACAAACACCTAAGAATGCGTTAGCAAAAGCCATACCAGCCATTGTTGCTGCATAATGTATTTGTTCTCTAGCTCTCTCAGTTTTCTCGTTAATTGATTCTGGTAAATATTCAAATAGTAACTTCAAAGATTGCAAAGCTATACCATCAGTAAATGGACTAGCCATTGTTGAAGCATATGCCTCGAGATCATGAACTACGGCATCGATACCGCTAGCGACAGCAACACTTCTTGGTTGTGACATTGCATGTTCTGGATCTATAATTGCCATTGAAGGAGTAAATATATAATCAGTCAATGGATATTTTATATTAGTCTTATCATCAGTAATAACTGTAAACGGAGTTACTTCAGAACCAGTTCCACTAGTTGTTGGAATACATACTAATGTTGCAAGTTTTCCAAGTTCTGGCAAACTAAATATTCTTTTTCTAATATCCATAAATCTCATAGCTACATCCATGAAATTCTCATCTGGCTGTTCATAAAAGAACCAAATTAATTTCGCAGTATCCATAGAAGAACCACCACCGTAAGCTATAATTAGATCAGGTTTAAATTCTCTAACACTTTCCATAGCACTATTAACCATTGATAATTTAGGATCTGGTTGAACGCCAGAGAATACCATATATTTAGTGCCATTCTTTTCTAATATATCCTGAATTGGAGTAATTTTTCCAAGATCTACAAAAATCTGTTCCGTAACAATAAGAGCTTTCTTTTTATCTTTTAACTCTTCAAGAGCAAATTTAGTGCAGCCTTTTTTGAAATAAATTTTTGGTGGAACTTTAAACCACAACATATTTTCTTCTCTCATAGCAACCGTCTTGATATTTAATAATTGTTTTACACCAACATTTTCACTTACAGAATTCTTTCCCCAAGATCCGCAGCCTAATGTCAATGATGGTTCAAGTCTGAAGTTATAAAGATCACCGATACCACCAAATGACGAAGGTGTGTTAATCAAAATTCTTCCAGTATTCATAGTATCTGAGAATTTTCTAATTCTATCTGTGAATTGTTGATTTGTGTAAAGAATAGAAGTATGTCCCGCACCACCTAAATTTACTAGATCATGAGCCCTCTTAAGACCATCCTCAAAATCCTTTGCTTTAAACATACCAAGAATTGGAGATAATTTTTCTCTACCAAATGGTTCATCCATACTAATATCAGAAGCTTCGCCAATTAAAACCTTTGTTCTTTCTGGAACTTTAATTCCTGCCATTTCAGCAATTTTCACTGCTGATTGGCCAACTATTGCTGGACTCAAAACGTTCTTTGGGAAAGCAACACTTAACAATTTAGTTTTTTCAGCTGGTTTCAAGAAATAACAGCCTCTATCAATAAATTCTTGTTTTGCTGCTTCGTACATTGAATCAACAACTACAACAGTTTGTTCGGATGCACAAACCATACCATTATCAAATGTTTTACTCATAATGATTGAAGATATAGCTGTTTTAAGATCTGCAGTTTCATCAATTAATGCTGCAGCATTACCAGCACCAACACCAACGGCTGGTTTACCACAACTATATGCGGCTTTAACCATTCCTGGACCACCAGTAGCTAAAATTAAATCAACATCTGGATGATTCATTAATGCAGCAGATAATTCAATAGTTGGTTCATCTATCCAACCTAATAAATTGTCTGGTGCTCCAGCTTCTTTTGCAGCTTCAGCAACAACTTTTAAAGCTTCTATTGTTGATTTTTTTGCTCTAGGATGTGGTGAAAATACCATAGCATTTCTAGTCTTCAATGCAATTAAACATTTAAAAATCGCAGTAGCTGTAGGATTTGTCGTAGGTACTACGCATGCAATTATTCCAACAGGTTCAGCAAGTTTCATCATTCCATGAGTCAAATCCTCTTCTATGATTCCACAAGTTTTTTCATTTTTATATTTATTATATATGTATTCGGCAGCAAAGTGATTTTTAATAACTTTATCCTCTACTATACCCATGCCAGTTTCTTCAACGGCAAGTTTTGCAAGTCTGATTCTCTGAGTGTTTGCAAGTAAAGCTGTTCTTCTGAAAATTGCATCAACTTGTTCTTGAGTAAATTGAGCAAATTTTCTTTGAGCTTCTTTAACTTTCTTCATAAGAGCATCAAGACTTTCAATTGAATTAACAACATTAGTCATGTTTATTCTTAAAATTAGTTAATAACAGAATATATTTACAACAAATAAAAATAATATTAAAGCTTTTTTTGATATTTTTTGTAAATTGAATGATATAAATTATATATTTTCAAGATTTAATATTTTCTTAAAATAATTAAACATAACTTGTGCTGAGCTTCTAACTTCATTATTCCAATCTTCACCACCAGTTTCTGTAAGGCCATCCGTGATATACTTTACGGCTAAGAAGTCTATATTCTCAATTTTGCAAACTTTTGCTAATGCGTATGCTTCCATTTCAACAACATCAACTATTTTTTCAATTTCCTGTGTTGTTACGAAGTTATCACCACTTCCACATATTGCATTCGGCAAATCATTAATTAAATTTTTATGTTCCAAAATTAATGAAAATTTGTCACTTGGTGTTACACCTTTTTCATAACCAAATATTGAACAATCCATATCTCTTTGTGTGAATTTATTGCAATATACTAAACTTCCTTTTCTATATTTTTTACTACCACAACTTCCAAAATTTATGACATACTTTGGCATTTTATTTTGCAGCTTCATCTCAGTCAATTTTTTAAAAAGATTATAAGTTGCATTTATCTTTCCAACACCTGTGAACACAATATTATCGGTGAATTTTTCGAATAAACCTTCACTCTCTTCTTTACATGCTATACTAACTAAAAAATCTTCTTTTTTCATTTACTATTTTAATAAAATTAATTTAAGAACATTATACAAATTCTATATGAAATTTCAATTAAATTAAATATTTTATTCCTTTTTAATTAAAATTTCCCTTTTGCCCATATTATTTGGGCTACTTAATATTCCATTTCTTTCCATTTCTTCAACCAAATTTGCTGCCTTATTATAACCTATTCTTAAACTCCTTTGGATATAACTTATACTGCATTTTCTCTCGTTTTTAACTATGTTTAAAGCTTGTTTATATAAATCTTTTTCACTTTGATTAAATGTTAATAAGTCATCTCCCTGTGAATTATTTGCAATACCTTGATCATTTTCATCATTATTAAACTCTTCATTATTTTTTAATATATCATTAACATAATTTGGCTTAAATCCTTGAGATTTTATATATGTTACAATTTTTTCAACTTCATTATCTGATACAAATGGTCCGTGTGCTCTTATAATTTTTCCACCACCAGACATAAATAACATATCACCCATGCCAAGCAATTGTTCAGCTCCCTGTTCTCCTAATATTGTTCTGCTATCAATTTTAGAAACAACTTGAAAACTCATTCTGGTTGGGAAATTTGCTTTAATAACACCAGTAATAACATCAACTGATGGTCTTTGAGTTGCCATAATTAAATGTATACCTGCTGCTCTTGCTTTTTGTGCTATTCTTTGAATTGAGGCCTCAATTTCTTTTCCGGCAGTAATCATTAAATCAGCCATTTCATCAACAATTACAACGATATAAGGCATTTCCTTTTCTTCTATTTCTTTTTCTTCATAAATTGGTTCATCAGTTTCTGAATCAAAACCAACTTGCACTTTTCTTGTTAATTTTGTTCCATTTTTAATAGCTAAATTCAACTTATCATTATAACCAGCTATATTTCTAACTCCTAAACTTGCCATAATTCTATATCTATCCTCCATTTCTCTACATACCCATTTCAAAACAGCAACGGCTTTCATTGGTTCAGTAACAACCGGAGTTAATAAATGAGGTATTCCATCATAAACTGATAATTCAAGCATTTTTGGATCAACCATTATAAATTTACATTGATCCGGAGTCATCTTAAAAATTAAAGACATAACCATTGTGTTTATTGCGACCGATTTACCTGAACCCGTTGTTCCAGCGACTAGCAAATGAGGCATTTTTGATAAGTCTGCAATAATTGAATCGCCAGCTATATCGCTACCTATTATTATTGGCAATGGATATTTACTATTTCTATATTCACTTGATTCTAGCAAATCCTTTATATAAATAGTTTCTCTTTTTTTGTTCGGTAATTCAATACCCATAGCATTTTTTCCTGGAATAACAGATATTCTTGCAGAAACAGAACTCATTGATCTGGCTATATCGTCAGAAAGTCCTATAATTCTAGAGGATTTAGTTCCAGCCGATGGTTCAAATTCATGTAAAGTTATTATTGGACCAGCTTTAACACTTATCATATCACCAACAACACCAAAATCTTTTAGAACATTTATTAATTTGCTGGATTGTAACATCAATTCCTCTTTGGAAATTGAAAATTTGCTTTTATTTAAATTTTTATCTAACAGATTTGTGTTTGGCAGATTGTACATATTGATAGTACTAGATTCTTTAACCTGTATTTTATTAAATATATATTTACTTTCTTCAACTATATTATCAAGAATTTCTTTATTTCTTTCGTTTTTCTTGAAAAGTTTAAATATACTTTTTTTGTTATTATTACTAGTTATTTTTTTATCTTCATTATCAATAATATTCTCATTATTCATTTGATTATTCTGTTGTTCTTGTTCTTCATCAATTAGAATAAAATCGTTATCTTCTCCATAAAATATATTCATAAAAAACATTTTTACTTTTGCTCTAAAATTTTTAGTTGTGATTAATTTAAAAATTAGAGATATTAGACCAAAAAAAGAAAAAATTAGTTTTTTTAAAAATCTAAAAAGTTTAGTCGAATAAAATATCCACCATCTCTTATTTATATCTAAAATAAAGGAAATAGAGATGAAGAAAGCTATTAAGCAAATTGAAAAAAGTACTGATTGAGGTATATAATAAAAATTATCAATAATAAAATTTCCAAAAATATTTTCACAATAATTAAAATTACATTTTATGTTTGAAAAAATTAATTGATACATTACAGATGAACTAATCAGAGAAAAAATAAAAGCTATAGTTTTCTGTATTTTATTATATATTACATTATTAAAGATAATTTTAATTCCAAGAACTAAAAATATAAAAATAAATATAATTGATGAATATCCTAAAATTTGTAATATGAGATCAGATAGGCATGCTCCGAATTCTCCTAAAAAATTTGATACTTTTGGATTTGTTGAAACTGTATTAAAAGATATATCATTTTTATCATGAGAATAAATGGATATAAATACTATAATTGATAATATTATCCAAAAACTTCCCCAAAAACAATTACTTAATCTTGTTATTAAAGTTAATTTTTTATTTTTAAACTTCATCAACCAAAATATTATCTTTTATAAGAGAAGTATATTAATTAATAAAATAATAATCAATATCTTTATCTTGACTTATATGACTAACATTATAAAGTCTTATTGATCAAAATATGGATAATAATATGCGAGTTATTATAAAGAAAAATCATAATGATTGTTCAGAATGGGTAGCAAATTATATAAAAATTAAAATAAATGAAAGTCAGATTAGAAACAAAAAATTTGTTTTGGGTTTACCTACGGGGTCAACACCAATTTTGACCTATAAAAAGTTAATAGAATATTATAAAAATAAAACGATTTCTTTTAAAAATGTAATAACTTTTAATATGGATGAATATGTCGGTCTATCTCCAGAAAATGAACAAAGTTATCATTATTTTATGTGGAACAATTTTTTTAAAGATATAGATATAAAAAAAGAAAATGTAAATATTTTAAATGGAATGAATGAGAATATTGATGAAGAATGCAAAAATTATGAAGAAAAAATTAAAAATGTTGGCGGAATAAATTTATTTTTGGGTGGTGTTGGCAGTGATGGACATATTGCTTTTAATGAACCATCTTCTTCACTATCTTCAAGGACAAGAATAAAAACTCTAAATTCAAGTACATTGAAAGATAATTCAAGATTTTTTAATAATGATATAAACTTAACACCGAAAACGGCACTAACGGTTGGAATTGGTACAATAATGGATTCGGAAGAAATAATAATATTGGCAACAGGATTATCAAAAGCTAAAGCAGTACAAGATGTAATAGAAGGACCAGTTACGCATAATTCTCCAATTAGTATTTTACAAATGCATAAAAAAGCAATAATAGTTTGCGATGAAGAGGCAACTGATGAATTAAAAGTAAAAACCGTTCGATATTTTAAAGATTTAGAAAAATTTAACTAAATTTAAATTATATTTTAGAATCTGAGGCTATTATTACCGTAAATTTATACTTTAATTTATATAGTTTTGGATTAATATTCTCTTTCATAACTTTTTTCAACTATTTTATTTAAAATATCTTCAATTTATTTTTTGTTTTCTACTTTAAATTTATATTTTATTTCTAAGTTTTTCATAATTAACTTAATAATTTCAACATTAAATTATTTTATTTAAATTTATAATATTTATAAATACGTATTATTAATACTAATTTATGTATTTATAACTTGAAAAATATATATCAATTTTTTATATTATGACATGGAATGTAATAAATCAAATAAACAATATGTTTAAAATGGGAAATACCGTAGAATTTGATGACGATAAATGCATAAAATGTACAAAATGTGTAATGCGTTGTAAAAATTCTAGTGTCGGCTACCTTGAAATAAAAACAGATGAAAATGGAAAAAAACATTTATCGGCAGTGGATGGTAAGGAATGTATACATTGCGGGCAATGTACATTGGTTTGTCCGGTAAATGCTATAAGATCGCAACCAGCTTTAGATGAGGTTAGACAAGTATTAAAAGATAAAAGCAAGATTTTAATTGTACAGGCGGCACCATCGATAAGGGCGTCAATAGGCGAAGGTTGGGGCATGGAGCATACAACAGATGTTGAAAAGAAAATGAATACAGCATTTAGAATGCTTGGGTTTAATAAAATATTTGATGTAAATTTTGGCGCAGATATTACAACAATGGTTGAAGCTGAGGAATTAGTTGGTAGATTAAAAGATCCAAAAGCCAAATTGCCTATGTTTACGTCTTGTTGTCATGCATGGGTTGAATATGCTATGAATTACCAGCCACAATTGAGAGAACATTTAACAACGGCTAGATCTCCACATTTGCATAGTGGGGCAGCATATAAGACTTGGTGGGCACAAAAAGAAGGCATAGATCCAAAGGATATAATTGTTGTTTCTGTTATGCCGTGTACATCAAAAAAAGAAGAGATTCTTGAAAAATCTTCAAAAATAAATGGAATGAAAATTGTAGATTATAATTTAACTGTTAGAGAAATTATTCAATTAATTAAAGAAAATAATATAGATTTTCCGAATTTAAAAGGAAGTGAATCAGATATTTGCGGTGATTATAGTGGGGCTGGTGCAATTTATGGCGCAAGTGGTGGCGTTATGGAGTCCGCATTAAGAACGGCATATAAAATGATGACTGGTGAAGATTTAAAAGATTTTAATTTAAGAGAAGTTAGAACCGATACAACTGGATTTAAAACCGCTGAAATTGATTTGAAAGGTAGAAAAATTAAAGTTGCAGTATTATCAACACCACAAAATGTAACAAAGTTACTAGAAGAATTAAAAGTTAATCCAAATGCTTATCAATATGTAGAAGTCATGAGTTGTGCTGGTGGCTGTATAGGCGGTGGTGGAATGCCATTGTTACCAAATAAACCAGCTGATCAAATTGCTTTGATAGAACAAAGAAGAAAAGTTTTATATGAAATAGATCAAAATAAGAAAAATGAGAGAACAGCACATAGCAATCCAGTTGTAAAAGAATATATGGAATGGGTCAAAGCACAAAATAATTCAGAATTAGCGCATGAGGTATATCATACAAATTTTGATTGCGTTGTGAAAAAATGCTAGTGAATTTACAAAATTTATAGAGTTATCTTATATCAGATATAAACTAATGTTTTTACTTAAAAATAAATCTTAGTTTATATTGATATATTGAATATATTTAGTTTATGTATAAATAATCTATAATTCTTTGAATAAGTTCAAGGATATTTTATCAATTTTTCACAAAATTTTAATTTTAGTTTCAAGATACTTTGTAATTTCAAAATAAACGTATAAGTATTCTATTTCTATTAAAAAACAAGACTTATAAAGGCAAGTTATAAACATACGCTTGCCATTTTGTGTAAATTTTTTTGCAGAAAATATCTATAGATTAAGGATTTATTAAGCTATTTTAAATCATCTCTACTTGTAATAACTTTATCAATTAAACCAAATTTTAGTGCTTCATCTGGACTCATAAAATTATCTCTATCCATTGCTTTTTCAACGGCTGAAATTGATTTTCCTGTATGCTTTACATACATATTGTTCAGTCTTTTTCTTAAATCTAAAATTTCTTTAGCGTGAATTTCAATATCTGCTGCTTGCCCTTTGAATCCGCCGGATGGTTGATGAATCATTATTCTTGAATTTGGTAATGAAAATCTCATACCCGGTTCCCCTGCGGTTAAAAGTAATGAACCCATTGAACAAGCTTCACCTAAACATAATGTAGCAACTTTACACTTTATATATTGCATTGTATCATATATTGACAATCCCGATGTTACAACACCGCCTGGAGAATTAATATACATATAAATATCTTTGTCTGGATTTTCTGACTCTAAGAAAAGTAATTGAGCGACTATTAATGATGCCATTTCATCTTCAACTTCACCAGTTACAAATACAATTCTTTCTTTTAAAAGTCTAGAATAAATATCATAACTTCTTTCACCTTTTCCTGTTTGTTCAATAACCATTGGAACAAGTTGATTTACCATTTTTTCCATTTTGTTTATTTTTTTATTATGTTAAAATGATAATACAAACTAATTGATAATCAATATTTTTTTCAAAATGAACTTGATTAAATTAAATTAGTCAATAGTATTTAGTCCAAGGTATATTTTACATATATGATTTGGTTAATTTAAAAAATATTTTTAAAAACAGGAAGATAAGTTTTACTTCTAAAGAAAATTTTACATTCTTAGGAATTGTATTTTCACTAGTTTTTATCTTGGCTCCATCATTACACTTAAAATGGATATGCTTGTCTTTAGCTATGTTTAGTACTATAGCTAATGATTCAGTACAAACACTTGGAACATTTATGACATCAAATACAAAAACTAAATGGTGGAAAATGTGGATTTATATTAGTTTAATATTTATTTGTACGATAATATTTGCATGGTATACACACTATGGTGAAATTGATTTTCAAAGATTAGCAAATATTCCATATCAATCAGAAACTACGATTTTTCACATTTTAGCTCCTATTTTATTGGTTATTTTAACTTATAATAAAATTTCTGTGAGCACAACATTTTTAATTCTTTCTGTTTTTACTTCACAAGCAATGCTCGGAGTGATTCTATTTAAAACAATATTTGGTTATTTTGTAGGTTTAGGAGTCAATTATTTAATTTGGATTATATTAATGAGGTACTTTAATAAGCCAATGTCTGATTGTGATCTTGATTCAAAATTATGGATTGTTTTAGAATGGATGTCAACCGGGGTAGTTTGGTTGTTATGGCTTGTTAATAATGTTGAGAATATAGCTGTATATGTACCTAGAGTTTTATCAATTTATGAATTATTTTTATTTTTAGCTTTGGGTATTATTGTAATAGCTTTCATATTTTATAATAAAGGTGGACCTATACAGGAAATTGTTAAAGAAAAAACTGAAATGACAAATATAAAATATTCATGTATTTTTAATTTGACGTTTGCTACCATAATTTATTTTATTGGCGGTATTGGAAAAATTCCGATGGCTACAACATGGATATTTATTGGCGCGTTAGCCGGAAGAGAATTGGCAATGGCTGGTTTAAAGTCTGACTGTAGTTTAACATTTATAGAAAGATATAAAAAGGCTAGAAAATTTATTTTGAGTGATATTAGATTAGCTGGAATTGGGATTTTAATTTCTTTAATTTTTGTTATTATAAGTAATATAAGTAAATAGAATGGGACTTAATACAATTTATATAATTTTTTCTTTCTTATTTGGTGCTTGCTTCGGTAGTTTTATAACTATGGCTAGTTATAGATTGCCAAGAAATGAAGATATATTTTTTAAAAAGTCATATTGTCCAAAGTGTAATAAACCAATAAAATATTTGTCATTAGTTCCTATATTGTCGTGGGTATTTCAAGGCGGAAAATGTTCAAAATGTGGTGCCAAAATATCAATTAGGTACCCCTTAATAGAAATTATAACTTCTGGATTATTCGTTTTATCATATTTAAAATTCGGTGTTAATTATAATACTATATTATTTGATTTGTTGATAACAGTTTCCATGATAATGTTAATTTCAGATTTGGAAACGCTAATAATTCCAGATTCTATGCAAGTTTGTTTATTAATATTAAGTTTTATATTTATTTATATAAACAAATTAAATTTTATATACAGTGCAATGTCTGCTTTATTGTATTTTGTAGTAATATATATTGCTGGGTTTATCGTTGAAAAGTGGAAAAAGAAGAGTGCTATAGGCGGCGGTGATATAAAATTTATAACTATAGCTGGTTTAACATTAGGTCTAGAAAATCTACCATTATTTTTATTTATATCTGGTGTAATTGGAATAATTTTTGGATTAATATGGAAAAAAATTACGAAAAATGAATATTTTCCTTTTGGTCCTTCATTGATAATTGCCTATTTAGTATTATTTTATACATTATCTAATATATTTATCTCAATAAATTGGTGAGCAAAATTGATAAACTATTTAATATGTAACTTGCTCTAATTTAAATATCAAATCATAGTTTTGAAATAGATTTTTTTTAAGATTTTAGATTTTTTAAAATACTTATCGGCAATTATTATTTTTGATAAATTATTACATTTTTCTCAATCTTTCAATACGACTTTCTATGGACGGATGAGTTGAAAAAAGGTTGCTAAAATAATTTGTTTGTGAACTAGCAATATTTAAATCTTTATCCTTATCTTCTAATTTGTTATTTAGAGGTTTGTTGCTTATAATTGAACCTAAATTTAAATTAGATTTATGGTAAATTTTTTCAGCTGTTGGATCCGCTATACATGCAATTTCCATTGATCTTTTTTTGTCAAGTATTTCAATTTTTGAATCGATATTTATTTTTTCTAATGCAGAAGCTAAGGCACCAGGATTTCTAGTTATTAAAGCTCCAGCGGCATCAGCATTATATTCTCTAGTTCTTGATATTGCAAGTTTTATCAATGGTGCAACTATTAAATTAAAAATTAATAAAGCGATCCAAGTAAGAATCAATATTAGTGTAAGTAGATTGGCACTGGACTTCGAATCATTGCTACTTCTAGTATTAATCCTACCAAAAGAATAAAAAAATTGTCTTGATAAAATATCTGCTAAAAATCCAAAAACTCCAATGCCTGTAATTATTAACATATTCAATCTAATATCTCTATTTCCTATATGAGCCATTTCATGAGCGATAACGCCCTCTAATTCTAGGTTATTTAATTTTTTTATTAAGCCTTTTGAAAGCGCTATTGAAGAAGTTTTTGGTGTTCTTCCTGTTGCAAAAGCATTTAAACTATCATCATCGATTAAATAAGCTTTTGGTGTTGGCAAACCAGATTTTATTGCGACATCCCCAATAATTTGATATATTTTACTATATTCAATATTATTTTTTGGAATCTCGGTAGCTTCAGCAAAACTTAACATCATATTATCGCCAAAAAAATATGATATAACTAACCAGCTTAATGAAGTTATAAAAATTGGTATAGTTATTGAATATGTATATCCTAGTGCTGCAATAAATTTTAGATAATTTAATGTAACATTTTGATCCAAATAAAAATGATTTGTATATAACGATAATCCAAAATTCATTAACTCATTTGAATTTTGCAATAATATTGCAATATAAAATAATCCGAAAAACAACACGATAAATGAAATTGGAAACAAACAGACCAAGAGTAAAGTTTTAAAATTATTGCTCTTTATGTGGTCATAAACACTAATAGAAACCATAGTATTTAATTAAATTTAACTTTAGGAGCATCTTTTACAATTTCTTTTTCTTTTTCATCTAACTCAAAATATCTGCTTTCTGTAAAATGTAATAGGTTCGCCATTATATTTGTTGGAAAAGTTTTTATAGAAGTGTTGTATGATAAAACACATGTATTATAAAATTGTCTAGAAGCTTGTATTTTATTTTCCGTATCAGATAATTCTTGTTGCAACTGAATAAAATTTTCATTTGCTTTCAATTGTGGATAGTTTTCACTCAAGGCAAAAATTTTTCCCAGTTGTCCAGTTAATGTATTCTCAATACTTGAAATTTCCTTAGGATCAGCTCCCTTCAAACTGTCATATGCTGAATTTCTAGCTTTGATAACATTTTCCAATGTCTCTTTTTCATGTTGCGTATAACCCTTAACGACCTCAACTAAATTTGGAATTAAATCATATCTTCTTTTTAAATGTGTATCAATTGTACTCCATGCCTCATTCAATCTCATCTTTTTGCTGATTAAGGTATTATACATACCAATTATTAGACCAAGCAAAATACCTAATATAATCCAAATCCACATATGCTATATAATAATTATTATTTACTAGTAAAGTTTATAATATTTTTTAAAAAACACAAGAAAAATAGATATAATTATTAAATATTATACTCCCATTATTTTTTATATTTATTAAATTTTTTTGATGTTTAACAAAATTTAGTAAAATGGGCATTTTAAGAAATATTTTTAAAGAAAATAAAATAGAAAAAAATGAAATTAAATCTTATTATCAACCGCTTGGAAATGCTGTATGGTCCGATAGAAATTATGATACATTTTCTAAACAGGGTTATATGAGGAATGTAATTTCTTATAAATGTATTTCATTATTGGCAAAGAATGCAAGTTCAATTCCATTTTTGGTCTATGACAAAAATACAAATAAAGAACTAAAAAATCATCCATTACATAATTTGTTAAATAATCCAAATCCAGTTCAAAGTAGAAGCGAATTTTTTGAAAGTCTTTATTCTTATAGATTAATTTCTGGAAATTCTTTTATTCAATCAATATTTTTAAATAAGAATGAATTTCAAAACCCAAAAGAATTATATAATTTAAGGCCCGATAGAATGACAATAATTTCTGGAACTGCGGGTATTCCAATGGCATACAAATATAAAGTTAATTCGAAGGAATCTACATTCTTTGTTAATAAACTGACTGGGCAGAGTGAAATTTTACATATTAAAACATTTAATCCTTTAAATGATTGGTATGGTATGTCGCCAGTAGAACCAGCAAGTTATTCAATAGATCAACATAATGAAACATGCAAATGGAATCAAGCAATGTTACAAAATGGTGCAAAACCAAGTGGAGTATTAATGGTTAAGGGAAATTCCGAAAATCAAAATTCTTTAACAGATGAACAATTTGATAGATTAAAATTACAATTAAATGAGGAATTTTCTGGTGCTGAGAATATTGGCAAACCTTTATTACTTGAGGGTGGATTGGAATGGAAAGAAATGAGTTTAAGTCCAACAGATATGGATTTTTTAGATTCGAAACATAGTTGTGCAAGAGACATAGCCTTAGCTTTTGGTGTTCCGTCACAATTACTAGGAATTCCAGGTGACAATACATATAACAATTTAAACGAAGCTAGATTATCACTATGGGAAGAAACTATAATTCCAATGGTAGATAGTATATTAGATTCATTAAATAAGTGGCTAGTTCCGATGTTTTCTGATGATGTAGCATTATATTATGATAAAGACAAAATTACAGCTTTGTCACAAAGACAAGTTGACTACTGGAACAGAGTATCAAATGCAACATTTTTAAGTGATGAAGAAAAGAAAAAATTACTAGATTTATAGATTTTTGATTTATGTATGCCAGGTGATTTAAGGAATTTTACAATTTTAGTAACAAAATGTGCAGATATAATGTTTTTATTAAAATTGTAAAATATTCTTATAATTTTCGTATAATTTTTTGAGAAAGAATTTTATTTGCAGAAGGCCATTTACTCTATTTTTCAATATTTACCATAATGTACTATAAAATTATATTTATAAATAATATAAGTTTTTTAAAAATTTTATTATAAATGAATTTCAGAAATTTGCATTTATAAAAATAAAATTATATGTTTTATTCGACAGTATAATTAAATTATCTGCATTAAAGATATAAATTATTTATTTTATATTTTTTGTCGTTCAAGATTATGAAATCATCTATATTAAACAATTTAAATTTTTGTCTAATTTTATTAACTGTATTTTCTAGAACTTTAGTTTCAATTTCATTATTATATTTCCAGATATTTTGGAGTAAATTGTTTTTATCCGTTTCACCATTTTTATAAAGAAAATTTACTAGTAATGTTTCTTTGCTTCCAAGTTTTATATCTTTACCATTTATATATATTATATTATTTATTATTTTAAAATTTTTAAATGTAAGAATATTTAATTCATTTTTCATTTTATTTTTTATTAACTTAATTAAATAATATAAAGAAAATGGCCTTTTTATATTTGTTATATTATTATATTCATTATCGGATATATTAATAATGTTATTAAACTTTAATATATTGTAAATTTCAGACTTATCAACAAAATTAAAATTATCCAATATTATTAAATCAAATTCTTCTATATTAAGATTATCTTTGTATGGCACTATTTTGTAATTATTGCAACACAAGTTTATACAATCAATTATTGTATCATCACTGCTTATAACAAGTATTGTGTTATTATTCTTGTTGTTTTTTATCATAAACAACTCTTATATTAGCACCACAATTATTTAATTTATCAGCTAGAAATTCATAACCCCTTTCTAAATGATAAATTCTACTAACTTCTGTTGTACCTTCCGCACATAATCCAGCTAAAACTAAAGAAACCGAAGCCCTTAGATCACTCGCCATAACTTTTGCCGACTTATAACAATTTTCTTTTCCATCTATTAAAGCTTTATTTCCAATTACAGTTATATTTGCTCCCATTCTATTTAACTCTGGAACATGCATAAATCTATTTTCAAATATTGTTTCATCAACAGTAGATTTTCCATCAATCATCGATAATAAGCAAACTATTTGTGCTTGCATATCAGTAGCAAATCCTGGATAAAATTCAGTTATTATATTAACTGGTTTTAATTTTTTATTTCCTCTTTTTATATTAATGGTATAGTCATCTATCTTAGTTATTTTAGCACCAATCTTTGTAAGTTTGTCAATTAAATTTTCTAAGACTTCATAAAACTTAAGGCCAGTTAATGTTAAGTTGCCATCAGTCATGATCGCTCCAATCATATAAGAGGCTGCTTCCATTCTATCTCCCATTACACAATATTCAGCAGAATGCATTTCTTTTACACCCTCAATTTCAATGTTTGGAGTTCCATATCCCTTTATTTTTGCACCCATAGCTATTAGACATTTTGCTAAATCTTGAATTTCTGGTTCCATAGCAGCGTTGTTAATTCTGGTGATTCCTTCTGCTAAACATGCACCCATCATTATATTTTCAGTAGCTCCAACTGAAGGAAGTCTAAAATCAATATCTGCACCTTGTAATTTTCCATTCTTACATATGGCCTTTACATAACCATCTTCTATTTTTATATCAACGCCCATCTGTTGGAATGCTTCTAGATGAATATCAACAGGTCTGCTTCCTATAGCACAACCTCCAGGTAATGATACTTCTGCTTTTCCAAATCTTGCTAACAGCGGTCCAAGAATAACAAATGAAGCTCTCATCTGTGAAACAATTGAATAAGGTGCAACATAATTATTTAATTCGCTATTATCAAGTATTATAATTTTTCCATTTTTTGAATTTGATAAATCACCGTTAAGAACAAATTTTCCACCTAAATGCACTTGCAAATGGATCAGTGTAGTCATATCCAAAAGATTGGGAACATTACTTAATGTTAATGTACCTTTTTTTAAAAGAACACTTGCACAAATCATCTTCAATCCAGAATTCTTTGCGCCGGATATCCTAATTTCACCATTTAACTTAGTTTTACCAGTTAATTCTATTTTTTTTAACATAATTATCTCCCAATTTTATTGCATCTCCCATGGCAATTAGTACTATTTTAGATTAAGAATTAAATATATCAAGAAATTTTCTTAATTTCTGTATCTAAAATTATAAACTATCCCCATCTTCATTTTTTACCTTTTTATAAATTTTTTGAATTTCATTTTTGTAAACTAAATTACATGTTAAAATAATTATTTTAATTATTTGTTAAGCTGACTATTATTTTATTTAAAAATATAAAATACTTGAAAATATTTATAGAAGAAATATTATGGAGATATGCAATAATGAAATTTTAACTATGATATTTGCTTTTTTTGGTGTTATAATTTTTGGTTACTTATGTGGTTCAATTCCATTCGGCCTACTAGTTTCTAAGTTTGCTAAAAATGTTGATATAAGACAGTACGGATCGCATAATATAGGTTCAACGAATGTTACAAGAGTTCTTGGAAAAAAATGGGGAGCTTTAGCCTTATTATTAGATGGTTTGAAGGCTGTAATTCCGCTTCTATTAGCTAAACATTTATTTGGCGATTGTGAATATACATTGTCTTTAGTGATGTTGGCTACGGTCTTAGGGCATATTTTTCCAGTATGGTTGCATTTTAAAGGTGGCAAAGGAATAGCTTGTATACTATTTTCATTATTTGTTATAAATTGGATTCTTGGTTTAATATTTTTATTAACCTGGATTGTAACATTTTTATTATATAAAATTTCAGCGTTGTCAGCTTTGGTTGCGATGATCGTTACAACTGCTATGTCAATATTTTTTTCAAATATTTATTTTGTTTTATTATTAGTTTTATCAATTTTAACATTTTATAAACATATTGAAAATATAAAAAGGTTATTAAATGGTGACGAATTAGGTTTTAAAAAAAATGATTAAAGCAAAAGGAATATTAGATTTAGAGAAAAATTTTGATATATTTTTATTTGATGCATATGGCGTATTTTGGAGCGGTTCAAGTTTTTATAAAGGTGTATTAGATACAATGAAAAAATTGATAAATAATGGTAGAATTATTTATATTGTATCAAATGGAACAAAAACTTCTAAAAGTTCGATAGATGGTTATGCAAAATATGGATTGATAAAGGGTATTCACTATAATGATTTAATAACATCTGGTGATGTTTTAAAAAGTTATTTATTAATGAAGAAGCTTCATTTTAAAAAGAATAATAATCCGAAAAATGTTTATATTCTGGGGGAGTGTGGAAAAAATATTTTTGATGGAACAGATTATAAGGTTGTAGACGATATTAAAGATGCTGATTTTATTTATACAGCGGTTCCAAAATTAAATGAAAATGAGTTTAATAATTATTCAAGAAAAGATGAATTATTCGAATCAAATTATTCAAAGGAAAAATTTTGGAATAGTATATCTATAAATCCATTTATTAATAAATTAAACTTGGCAGTTAATAGCAATTTACCAACATTAAATGCAAATCCTGATTTTAAGGCAAGTGTTGGAACTACAATTCCAAATAAAGACATTTTTGCAATAAGAAATGGTTCTTTTGCTGAATATATTAGAAATCACAATGGAGAAGTAGTTGAATTTGGTAAGCCAGATTTAGCTATTTATAATTTTGTTTTCGACAAGATGAAGAAAGCAGGAATAAAAATACCAGATAAATCTAGAATATGTATGATCGGTGATTCATTAAGAACCGACATAAAAGGTGCAAATAATTTTGGAATTAAGTCCATTTTATGTATAAAAACTGGAATGACTGCTTATGAGATCCAAAGTGGCACAAACCTTGAAGATCTAATCAAAAGTGAAAATGTAACTGTTGATTATATAATTGATAGTGTATCAGGTATTTATTGACAAGAGTGTATCAAATATTTATTTTACTTTATTTAATAGGAAATTGTTTGTCCTTTGCTTCCCGTATTTTGTGGATTTGCTATTACTTTTGAATTTCCTTTATTGCTATTAGAAGTAACACCCTTTAAAGCTTCAGTTAATTTTCCCAATTTTTCAGCATTTTTTCCAGTACTTTCCAAACTATTCTTTAATTCTTGTGAAATACCATCTAATTTACTGATTTTTTCAAGAACTTCTTGTATTCCTACCTTTAATTTATTTTCATCAACTTTTGATTTATTTTGAAAAGCTTCCTGCATACTTTTATTTTCAGCCAAAAATTTATTAATCTCATCTTCATTTTTCCCTAAAATTTGACTATCTTGATCGTTTATTTCCGTTCCGATTATAGGATTTAAAACACTAAAAAAATTTTCAGCCATTTCCTTATTATTTATAGTTAATACTGGAGTTGCTAACTTATCTCCTTGCTCCTTTGTTGTAACCAAACTTGATCCTTTTTCATTTTCTGAAACTAGTTTATCTAATGATTTAACTTGCTTTTTATCCAAAACAAATACTTTATTTTTACATTTCTTAACATATGGAATTAGAGTAAAAGATAAAGCTTGTGCTGGTACTAATATGCAAGAAAAACTTCCGCCTAATGGAATTAATAATAAAGTATTTGCTAAAACTAGACCAATAAGAAAAAAGCTATTATTTTCTTTATAATGCCCCTGTGGCTCTTGATTAGTATCTGCTTGATCATTCAATTTGTTTTTTTTCTTTTTAGGTTCTTCACTACCATCTTTTGTGTTAGTTGGTTGTTCAATAGTTGGTTGTTCAGGAGCTCGTTTTTCTGGTTGTTGAACTGGCTCTTTTGGTTTTTCTAAATCAACAGTAGTAAATTTTTCCTCTGGAGTTTTTACAGGAATTGTATTGCCAGGAGTGACTATCTTTGAGGTATTGGGAATATTTGGCTTTTTTTCAAGGTCTTTTTGTTTATTTTTTTCTAGAGCTTGTGTACTTATGCTTATACCAGTGAGTTTAGCTTTTGTGACATTTTGATTTTTTTTATCTTCTTTTTCCATTTTAACTCCAATTAAATAAATCTAGGTTAATTGTATCATTATTTTTTTATTTTTCAATTATTTATTGATAAATTGTTTTTTCTATTCTAAATTTTTACAAGTGATACTTTAATAAGTATTAAAATGCTAAATGAAAATGATTTTATAAAGAAAATAAAAGAAAATATAGTAATTGAAGATGAAAAATTATTAATTAAAGCTTATAATTTTGCAAAAGAGGCTCATAAAAATCAAAAGAGAGACAGTGGAGTACCATATTTTGTTCACCCAATCGAAATAGCTATTATAGTTTCAGAATTTAAATTAGATGAAAATAGCATTATTGCTGGTTTGTTACATGATACAGTTGAAGATACTGAAGTAACATTAAAAGATATAGAAGATAACTTTGGAAAAGAGATAGCAAATTTAGTAGATGGACTAACTAAAATAGAAAATGCAAAATTTGAATCAAAAACAGAAAAAAATGCTGAAAATTTTAGAAAATTAATTTTATCAACCGCAAAAGATATAAGGGTTCTTATAATAAAGTTAGTTGATAGATTAAATAATATGAGAACTATTTCTGGTATTTCTGATAAGTCAAGGAGAGAAAGAATAGCTAATGAAACTTTAATGGTTTATGTGCCACTGGCTGAAAGAATTGGTATGTATAAATTAAAATTAGAGTTAGAGGATTTATGTTTTGAAGAATTATTTCAAAATGAAAGAAAAGAAATATTAGATAACATAAAAAAGGCAAAAAAAAATCAAAAAGACATAATTAGTGATATTATTAAAAAATTGCAAAAGATTTTAATTTTTGAGAATAAAATAAGCTGTAGAATCTTAGGAAGAGAAAAGAGACCATATTCAATATGGAAAAAAATGCAAAAAAAGTCTATATCTTTTGAGAAATTAAAAGACATTATAGCTTTTAGAATAATCGTAAAAAATATACAAGATTGTTACAGGGTATTAGGATGTATAAATTCAAATTACGTAATGGTTCCTGATACATTCAAAGATTATATAAGCAAACCAAAGAGTAATGGATACCAATCGTTACATATAGTTATAATTGGTCCAAGATTTATTAAAATGGAAGTACAAATAAGAACTGAAGAAATGCAAAAAATAGCAGAATATGGTATTGCTTCACATTGGATGTATAAACAAAACTTAAAGGATGAAAAGAATTTAGAACAGTATAATTTTATAAGACAGTTAGTTGAAAATCTTCAAGGTAGTGAATATAATCCGGAAAATTTTGAAGATTTAAAGTATGAAATTCACCAAGATGAGGTTTTTTGCTATACGCCAAAAGGTGATATAATAAATTTACCGATAGGATCTACTGGAATAGATTTTGCATATGCAATACATAGGGATATAGGTAATAGATGTTCCGGTATAAAAATAAATGGTGTTTTAAGCCAATATAAAACTCCTTTACAAAGTGGCGATGATGTTGAAATTATTACATCGAAAAATGTTCAAGTTAATGAAGAATGGTTAAGCTTTGTAAAAACAGCAAAAGCTAGAAACGAAATTAAAAGCTATTTAAGAAGTTTAAATCAAAAAGAATTTGAAAGAATAGGAAGAGAAGAAGTTGCTAATATAGAAAAAGATTTCAATTTAGAGATAAATGATAATTTTATCGAGAAAAATTTACAAAAATTTAATGGAATAAAAACAATTCAAGATTTATATAATTTATTAGCTCAAGGAAAGTTAAAAAAGAGAGAGTTTATAAAAACTTTGTTTCCCAATTTTGATGAAAAGTTAAATGAAAAATTTTTAGATAAAAATTCAAATTCAAAAATAAAAATAAGACAGTTTAATCAAAGTACAGGAATTCATGGACTTGATAAAAATGTAGCGTATAAATACGCAAAATGTTGTTATCCAATACCACCAGATGAGATTGTTGGTGTGATAAATACTGGAACTGGAATAACAGTTCATAGAAAAGATTGTCATATATTGAAAACGATAGACAAAAAAAATATTATTGATTTAGAATGGGATAATAATGAGAATTCTAAATATATAAAAAAATTAGTAATTATATTTGAAAGTAAACCAGGGCTTCTTGCAAAAGTTAT
>Ga0172378_10001449_pt1 | contig 21895 bp, 22 predicted proteins | sample GrowelOW332metaG_FD_119755 | JGI IMG/M metagenome (GOLD analysis project Ga0172378, IMG submission 119755) | Groundwater microbial communities from an aquifer near a municipal landfill in Southern Ontario, Canada - Pumphouse #3_1 metaG | ecosystem: Environmental > Aquatic > Deep subsurface >... | reverse complement strand
TAGTCCACTACGAAATCTTTCACTCCCGCTTCAAACCATTTGATTTTTGACCAATTGTAACCCCGGTCCGTACTTTTCAAAAATCCGCCCTGCTCCGTGCCGATATATACGATATTTTTCTGCGTCGAATCAATCTGGATCCGGTTGATCGGCTTGGCAAGTTCGGTGCTGATATAACTTTCCGACCAGCTCTTTCCGCCGTCCTCCGACTTCGCCAACACCCCGCGATTGTCATTCAGTGTCGCGGCGTAGACAATATTTGAATTGCCTTTCTCCACCTCGATGTCGTAAACGAGAGCGGTGCCCCGCAGCTTGTTGTTCCCGTCACTGATTTTGTGCCAAGAATTTGCCCCGTTTTCCGTCTTGTATATGCCGTCGCCCAGAGTGCCGAGATAGAGAGTTTGCGTGTTTTCCGGATCAATCGCCAAACTGCCGGTTTTGATCTGATCCAGCATCACGTCCGTTTGCCCGTCAATGGCGACTTTGTGCTCCCACGTCTTGCCGCCGTCAACGGTCTTGAAAATCCCCTGGCTGTCATTCCTCTCCGCAGCCGTACCGACGGTGCTCGAACCGCCCAGCCCCATACAGCCCGAGAAAGAAAACGCAACGACCAGAAGCGCACTCGACAAAAATATTTTTTTTATTTTACTTGGCATAAAAGTAAAGATTATTAAAAGTTTAGCACTAAATTTTCCACTGCAAGCCTGAGATTCACGTTCCTTTCCAAAATATCCGCGCGCGTCGACATTATTTTCTCTATGGCGGCTTTCGCCTTTTTCGTTTTTTCTTTGCCGCCCGCGCCCGCTTCCTCGAAACTTTTCAGCATCTCCGACCGGAGCGCGACAATCCATCCGTCCAAAATTTCAGCCACTTCTTCCTTCTCCAATCCGTATATGTCGGACACACTTTCCATTCTCGCAAAATTCCCCGAGTGGAAAAGTTCCAGCATTTTCTTCCTGTCCTCTTTCATCTTCCGCAAAAGTTCGGCGTCCCGAAGCAAGTCCACTGCCAGCCCGGGTCTCCCCTGCGACAGTTCCATAATTTCCTCGACATCGGCGCGCGGATCCTTGCTCAGCAAAAAGTCACGCAATTCTTGTCCGAAAACCGGATTAAAACTTAGAACTTGGCACCTGGATTTTATGGTATCGAGAACTTTTTTAATGTCCGACGCCACCAAAATAATTATCGAAGTCGCTCCCGGTTCCTCAAGCGTTTTGAGAAGCGAGTTGGCGGAAGACGGACTCAGAGTTTCGGCTTTCTCGATAACCGCCACTTTGTACGGAGATTTAAAAGGAAAGAAACTGAGGCTCTTTTGCATCTCCCGTGTCGCTTCCACGCCGATTTGCTTGTTTTCTTTGTCCGGAAAAATGTGGATTAAATCGGGATTTAAAAGCACGTTTTCGGAAACATCGCCCAGCAGGTCGGCGGCAAAAGCAAGCGCCAGCGTCATCTTTCCGACACGCTCCGGCCCCTCAAAAAGATATGCATGCGAAACACACCCATTTTTCAAAACCCTGTCCAAATAATGAACGGCTTTCGCATTTCCGATAAATTCTTTTTCCGCCAGCATAGTTTTATTCTTAATATACTCATCTTGCACAGAAACTATTTGTCATTTCGAAATGAGGTACTCCGATTGAGAAATCTAGGAATAATACTATGCAAATATAATCTTACTGTAAAAATAACATCAGCACAGTTTCGTGCATTTCCCAGATCTCTCAGTCGAGTACTCCTGCGAGATGACAAAATAAAAAGAACGTTATCCTGAAGCCAAAAATCCTAATGAGTGGGTCTGGAGAGCCACTTCTGCGTAAGGTGAGCTTATACACTTAAAACTACCACATTTCCGCTTCAAAATCAAACATGCGTCAATCTCACATTAAAATCTGCGAATAAAATGCCGTTTCCGAACAACGACGTACCGTTTACTTGTTTTCAAGGCATTTATCGACAAACTGTTTGAAGCTCCTTTCGAAATTTTCTCGAGAAAATCTTTCGGCAAATGTTTTGATTTCCTCCGCGTCATATTTATCCATATTCCGACCCATTCTCCTCACGCCGTCCGCCAGAATTTCCGGCACCGCGCTCTCGAAAAGCTCCCCCGTCTTCCCGGGAGTAACCGTCTCCAGCGCGCCGCCGCGACCAAAAGCGAGCACCGGCTTGCCAAAAGACATCGCTTCAACAATAGTGATGCCGAAGTCGTCCTCTCCGGGAAAAATCACGGCTTTGGCGCCGCGATAATACGCCGCCAAATGTTCCTCATCCTGAAACCCCAAAAGCTTGATATTTTCCTTCGCCGAATTTTCCAATCGCTTGCGGTCGCTCCCCTCGCCGACAATAACCAGCGGCAAACCCGTCTTGTTGAAAGCCGCAATCGCAATGTTGATTTTCTTATAAGGGCTGAGGCGCGAAACGATAAGATAATAATCTTTTTCGGAAACGCTCGGCAGATTTTTCATCTTGTTGAATTTCGTGAAATCAACGGGCGGATAAATCACCTCGCTTTCCCGACCGTAAAATTTTTTTATTTTCCGCGCCGTGTTCCGCGAGTTGGCGACATAAAAGTCCGCCCTCTCCGCGGCGCTTCGGTCCCAAATCCGCATCAAGTGCAGGACGGGAACCACAAAAAGTCTTTTTATTTTTCCGATATGATTTTCTTCCAGATAATTGCGATACCAATCCCAAAGAAACCGCGTGGGCGCATGGCAGTAAGAAATGTGCAGCGTCCGCGGTCTCACAATAACCCCTTTGGCAAACGCCCCCGACGAAATAACCAAGTCAAACCCGCTGAGATCAAAAGTTTCCGCCGCCGTCGGAAAGAGAGGCAGCAAAAACTTTTTTCGCTTCTTCAAAAATTCCGGCAGCTTGCCTAAAAAGGAAACTCTTATTTTCGCATCGGGAAAATACTCGTCCATTTTCTTGTCGTACAGCAGCGTATAGATCGGCGCATCGGGATAAAGATTATGCAAAGATTGCAAAACCTGTTCCGCTCCGCCCCAATATGTAAGAAAGTCGTGCACGATAGCTACTTTGAGTTTCTCATTTTTATTCGAACCTTCCATATTGTAAAAGTTTAAATGGATTATAGCGATTGTTGTTTTCGGTAAAGCAAACAAAGCCAGAGTTTACGCGTTAATGTTGTTTGCGAGGAGGTACTCCGACGCAGCAATCCCGGGTCATACGCAGTATACGGTTCCAATCCCCGACACAAAACATTTTTCACAATTGCGTCTCGTGTTCCTTTATCAAATCCGCCAGACAACATCTCTTGCCGCGAAACAATCACCTTTGTCATTCTCGTAAGAATCCCTTGTCCCCTTATCGAATAATCATATCCCGCCGATTTTGTCTGTGTCATCCTGAGGTACTCCGAAGGATCCCGTTCTGTCCCGCATAGGATAAAAATTCTTCTCTCCACTATTGTTGCGTTCAGAATGACAAATTCTTTACAAGCGATTTCTACTCCGTCAAAACCTTCCATGTCTCCCTCGCGCATTTTTCCCAACCGAATCTTTGCAAATTGTCATAACCTCTGCGAATCAAACCCTCTCTTTCTTCTCTATTTTTAAAAAGTTTTTCCAGCGCCAAAGCGATCTCCGATTCGTCCTCAGGCTCGACCAAGAGCGCCCCCTCCCCGGCAATTTCCGCAAGCGCGGACGAACGGGAAGCGACAACCGGCACGCCGTAACTCATCGCCTCCAGAATCGGCAGGCCAAAACCTTCCGCAAGCGTGGGGAAAAGAAAAATATCCGCATTTGCATACAACTCTCTTTTTTCCTTTTCGGAGACATAGCCTTTTTCCATAATATTTTTCCCATATTCGGACCGGGCGATCGCTTCTTGAATTTCTTCATAGCCAAAACCTCTTTTACCTGCCAGAATCAATCTCACGTTCTTCCCGCGCGCCTCGGACGTCTCTTCCAATTTTTGCATAAACGCATCAAAAGCGCGAATCATCCGCGCCACATTCTTGCGGCGCTCCAGCCTCCCCACAAAAAGTATATCAAATCCGTTTTTACTTTCCCGCTCTCCGGCAACCGGCATAATTGATGCGCCGTGATATATTACGCTTATCTTCTCCGCCGGCACTTTATAAAATTTCATCAAATCTCTTTTGGTATTTTCCGAGGGAACGATAATTTTTGCGGCAAATAATATCGAGAGCCGCGTGTTTATTTCCAAAATTATTCTTTCTTTCCGAGCGTAACAATCGGGATGGTTTTTAAATTCCAAGCCATGGACAGTCACCACACTTTTTCGCGGATGCAAAAAAGGAACGGAATGCGCCGGCACGAAAAACGCGTCAACCGGATTGCGCCGAAGTTCGCGCGCGAGGTGCCACTGCGTCCAAAGAAAATCGCCCCGAACCTCCCGCAGCGAAAAATTCGAAGGCAACGCAAAATCCGCTCGTGTCCCCTGCTTGACATACAAAAAAATTTCGCCCCCGGTCGTATCTATTCCGCTCAGATGCCTCAAGAGCTGATGGGAATATTCTTCCGTCCCGGTCTTCCTTCCTGCAAAAGCTCGCGAAGCGTCTATTCCTATCTTCATAAAAATTATTTTCTTGATATCAAATTTCGCTTGTAAACGTCCAAGTTGTCAAGCACGATGCCCGTCCCCCGCACTACGCACAAAAGAGGATCGTCGGCAACATAGCATGGCACGCCGGTTGCCTCGGCCAGGAGTTTGTCCAGGTTGCGCAGCAAAGCTCCGCCGCCGGAAAGCACCATTCCGCGATCAATCACGTCGGAAGAAAGTTCGGGCGGAGTATTTTGCAAAACATTTTTTACCGCCTTGACCACTTCCAGCAATTCTTCGCGCAAAGCCTCCGTAATTTCGTTGGAACTGATCTGAATAGTTTTGGGCAAACCGCTCACAAGGTCCCGCCCGCGAATTTCCATAAACTGGTCTTCCTCCAAGGGCAGCGCGCTGCCGATTTTAATTTTGATTTCTTCCGCGTTTTTGTCTCCCACCGAAACATTATGCTTCTTGCGTATATAATCGGCAATGGCTTCATCAAACTTGTCGCCGCCCACGCGCACGGAAGAAAAAGCCACGATTCCGCCCAAAGAAATGACCGCGACTTCCGAGGTTCCGCCGCCGATATCGATAATCATATTGCCGCAAGGAGTGTTGATGGCAATGCCCGCCCCGATAGCCGCCAAAATCGGTTCTTTAACGACGTAAGCCGCCTTGGCCCCCGCCTGCAACGCCGCATCGATCACCGCGCGCCTTTCGGTCGAAGTGATTCCCGCCGGCACGGAGACGATAACCTCCGGCTTGAAGAAGCGAAATTTGCCACTCACTTTTTCGATAAAATATTTCATCATCGCTTCCGTTACGCGATAGTCGGCAATAACACCATTTTTGACCGGTCGGCTGGCCATGATGGAGTCCGGCGTCTTGCCGAGCATCTTCTTAGCCTCGTTACCCACCGCAAGAATGCGATTTTCGGCTATCGACACGGCAACCACCGATGGCTCATTCACCACTACGCCTTTTTGCGGGACAAATACCAAAATATTAGCTGTTCCCAAATCTATTCCGATTTTCTTTACAAACATAAATTTTATTTAAAATATTCAAAAATTCCCCACTCGTCCGCCTCCAAGCTTCGAGGCTACTGATTCAGTTTAACTTTTACCGGCTTAATTGTCAATTTGCCTTGAATTTGCTAGAATGCAGGCAGGAACTCTATCAAACTTACGCGCTTGATATTGTCTGTCATACAAAGGAACTGATGCTCCGGGCGACACGGCAATTCCGACACCAAAGCTTGACCGGCTTTATTTGTCATCTCGAAGGAGTACTCGACTGAGAGATCTGAGAAATGCACGAGACTTTGTTTGTATTATTTTTACAGTAAGATTATATTTGCATAGTATTATTCCCGGATTTCTCAATCGGAGTACCTCATTTCGAAATGACAGATATTTAATACTGTCCGCCATTATAAGGGACCAAACGCGTGAGCCTTAATCAATTTAAACTGATGCATGAAAGATAAAAAATTAAAACTATATTTTTTCCTTTGTATAAGCGCTTTCTTTTTGCTCTTGGCTGTGACTTTATATTACAGTTTCGGATACAATTACAATCCGCAGACGGGCGAGAGCTTTCAGGTAGGCGCTATCGTTCTGCGAACAACTCCCAAGGACACCACGATTTTCAAAGACGACGAAGCCGTGGAAAACAGCGGATTCTTGGGCGGGGTGCTTTCTCCTTTTGTCAAAATCGAAAATTTGGATCCTTTTATCAACTATAAAATCAAAGTCAGCAAAGACGGCTTCAACGAATGGAGCAAAAACGTAACAATTGAATCCGGGCAGGTGGCAAAATACGAAAATATCGTGCTTTTGAAAAAAGAGTATAAAAGCTCGGCCGTGCTCGAAAACCTGACACTACCGACTGACGGCAAGGTCTATTCGGCCGAGAATAAAAATGAACTGCTTTTTCAGGGCACAATAGGAGCCAAGTCCGGACTTTTTCTGGTGGACATCCGCGACGAAAAATACAATCAAGTACTCGACGATGCACAGCTCTCGCTGATGGGAGAGATCCGGGAAGTAAAATGGACCGAGGACGACAGTCGCGTCGTTCTCAAAACCGCCGCCAATACGTATCTCATCGATCTGAGCGATGACGGTCACGTCTATCTTATTTCCGCCGACGTTGCCGAGGCTTTGAGCAGAACCCCCGAAGCCGCCATATATCTTTTCAATCACTTCATTATCTTCGGCAAAGACAGCGCCATTTTTTCTTTCGACTATGTCAGCAAGGAAATCAAACAAATAGCGACGAACATCAACAATTTTTACGTTTATCAAGGCACTCTTTTCTTCTTCAAAAGCGACGACGCCTCCGCTTCTCCCGTCCTATATTCCGCCAATTTGGACAATCCGGATTACAGCGTACTGCGCGTGAGCACAATGCCCGAAGGCTATTCCAAAGATGCCGCCTTCTCGCTCCAGAGATACGGCAACACACTGATTATTCTATCCGACGGCGCGCTTTATTTTGTTGACCGCACCGCCGAAACGCACAAAATAAATTCCGGCGTAAAAGACGCGCGCTTCTTCTCGCACGGCGAAAGAATTCTTTATTACAGCAACAACGAAATTTGGATTTACTATATCGAAAACAAAACCTCTCAGCCGATCAAATCCGCTGGCGACAACGAGCTCCTCACCCGCTTCAGCGGAACTCTGAGCAGTATCTATGTCTATGCCGACGAAGAGCATCTCCTTTATCAGGAAAACAGCTCTCTCAAGTTTACCGAAATGGACAACCGCGACAACCGCAACACTTTCTTTCTGATGGACAACGCTTCCGGTCAAAAAATCTTCTACCTCGGCGACCAAGACTTGATATATTTCATCGGAAGCGACAACAAATTTTACAAGATCAGCCTGAGAGAAGAATAATGCTAAATTGACTTAATATGAACCACAAATCCGCCTTTATCTGTCATTCCAGAATTTCGGTACTCCGAAATATCCGGAATCCCGTAGCTATGCAAGGCAAGTATTGTATTTCATTTTTACAAGTGAATTTTGTATTATGTATTATGGATTATGGATTATGAATTTCGGATCACACCAGAGATGGTGTGAACCACGCAGGACAAAACGTTTTTGCGTTGCATTTCACACCATTTCTGGTGTGGTCCGAATGCAAAAAGACATTTTGGTCTGGATTTTCGGATCACGTCAGAAATGATGTGAACCATGCATGGTTCGCTCAAAATAGAAAAACACACCCGGACCATTCCGGGTGTGTTTTTTATTAAAGAGATATTGAACCGATTGAAACGATTAACGCTTCTTCCATTGCGGGGCGCGGCGGGCTTTTTTAAGTCCCGGTTTCTTGCGTTCCACTTCACGCGGGTCGCGTGTCAGATAGCCGTTGGCCTTCAGAACGTGTTTGTACTCTTCGTCGATAAGCAGCAGGGCTCTTGAAATGCCCAAGCGAATCGCTTCCGCCTGACCGACAATGCCTCCGCCCAGAACTTTTACCGTGACGGTGTATTTGTCCTTAAGCTCGACGACATTAAAAGGGGCGTTCACTTTTTCGATTAAGGTTTTGTTGTCGGCAAAAAACGATCCCAGATCTTTCTCATTGACAACAATCCCCGGCTTTTCTCCCTTTTCATATACGCGCACCTTGGCAACCGCAGTTTTTCTCCGGCCGACGGCGTAAAAATATTTTCCTTTTTCGTTTACCATATCAAATGAAATTATAAAAATTACTTGGCTAACTTGTCAGCGTAAGGATGCTTCTCGTCTTTGTAGACGTGCATTCTCTTCATCATCTCATTGCGGAGTTTGTTCTTTGGCAACATCCCAAAAACCGCCATACGGATCACCTCGCGAGAATCTTTGATAATCTGATCCTGAAGCGCGATTTCTTTGAGTCCGCCCATATATCCGGTGTGCGAGTAATAGATTTTGCCGGTCCCCTTCTTGCCGGAGAATTTCACTTTGTCCGTATTGATTACGACAACATTGTCCCCCGCATCGATGTGAGGCGCCCAAGTGGCTTTGTGTTTGCCGCGGAGCAGCGTGGCGATTTTGGTGGACATCCTGCCGAAGTTATCGTCACTGGCGTCGAAAACGTGCCAATTGCGCTCTATTTTAGTGTTCTGATTCATAATTATGGAAATATATTAATAATGGCCTTTATACGAATTCGATGATGGACATCTGCGCCGCGTCGTGGTTTCTGGTTCCGGTCTTTATAATACGAGTGTAGCCACCGGGCTGGTTCTCATATTTTTTGGCGATCTCGCCAAGCAATTTCTTGGCCGCTTCGTCGGCAAGCATTCCGTGAATGATCTTGGCAGCCAAAAGATCCTGCTTCTTCGCCCTGGTTATGAGCTTGGCGATGTGCGGTGCCAATTCCTTGGCTTTTGCCGTAGTGGTCTGGATTCTTTCCTGCAAAATGATCGCCTCCGACAACTGCTTCATCAAAGCTTTTCTTTGAGCGTGGTCTCTCTTGAATTTTCTGCCTTTAACTTTATGGTTCATATCTCTTATTTAACTCTAAAAATTTGGTAAATATTATTTCTTAAGCGTAAGCCCCATCTTGCCGATCGCTTTTTTGATTTCCTTGATTCCCTTATCTCCCATTCCCGGCAAGTTGCTGAGATCTTCTTCGGTCTTGCTCACGACCTTACCCACAGTTTTGATTTTATTCTCAGTCAGAACCTTGAGCACGCGGGAACCGATATTGAATTCTTCCAGCGGAGTCTTGAGAACGTCCTGTTTTTTCTCTTCCGCGATGGCCTCCAACTTCTCCACTTGCTTTTCTTCCTTGCGATTCTCTTCTTTTTTGTCTTCAATAAAAATATCTTTCGGCGTTTTCTCCGCTTCTTCTTTCGCTTGGGCAAAATCTCCGAAGAGGTCGAAATGACGCACCAGCAACATCACGGCCTCCTGAAAAGCTTCTTCCGGAGTTCTGCTGCCGTCGGTTTCTATCTCAAGAGTAAGTTTGTCAAAATTGGTCATCTTGCCCACGCGCATATTCTCCACCTTGTAGCTCACGCTTTTGACGGGAGTGAAAATGGCATCCACGCTGACAGTCCCGATTTCCGCTTTATCGCCTTCCTGCTGTTCGATTGGAACATAGCCGACGCCTCTCTCGATGCGAAATTCCATATCCAATACGACTTTTTTGTCGGTAATGGTTGCAATGTGCGCGTCTTTGTTTACCACTTCAACATTGTCCGCCTTGGCAATATCGCCGGCAGTCACTTTTCCTTCCTTGTTGGCCTTCAAAGTGAGTTTGACCGGTTCGTTGGAAAACATTTTAAACCTAACTTTTTTCAAATTAAGCATAATCTCCACCGCATCTTCCAGCACGCCGGGGATAGCGGAAAATTCGTGGTTCACTCCCGAAATTTTCACGGACGTGATGGCCGCCCCCTGCAAACTGGACAGAAGCACCCTGCGCAGAGCGTTTCCCAGAGTCATTCCATAGCCCGGATAGCAAGCCCGGATCTCGAAAACGGCATAGTTTCCATCCTGCTTGATAATGATAGGTCTTTCCGGCAATGTAATTTGTTGCATAATTTTTATTTTAGTTAGATCTTAAAATACGGCCAAAATTAAATCTTGGAATAATATTCGACCACTTGGTTGATATTCACATCAAGCTCGGCCTCTTTCTCGCTCGGCATGGCAAGAACCTTAGCTTCCAATTTCTTCTCGTCGAAATTGATCCAAGAAGGAACCTGCGCCCCTTTGAGGGTTTCGCGAACGTTTTTGAAATATGTGGAAGTTTCTTTCTTGACAGTAATCACATCGCCTTCTTTTACCATAAAGGAAGGAATATCGACTTTCTTGCCATTGACGCGAAAATGCCCGTGATTTACCAGCTGTCTGGAAAGCGCGCGGGAAGATCCCATGCCGGTGCGATAAATAACATTATCGAGCCTTCTCTCCAAAGTAACCACCAAAAGACTGCCGGTATTACCTTTCATCCTGGTGGCTTCGTCGTAATATTTGCGGAATTGTTTTTCCATCAATCCGTAGATTCTTTTAACTTTTTGCTTTTCTCTGAGCTGCATGCAATATTCCGAGACTCTCATTCTTCTTTCTTGCCCATGCTGTCCGGGAGCGTAGGCTCGGCGGGCTAGACCGCACTTGACGCTAAAGCAGCGTTCTCCTTTGAGGAAAAGCTTCTTGCCTTCGCGTCGGCATTGCTTGCATTGTGGGCTTGTAGTTCTGGCCATAATAATTACTTATTTATAAATTACAAAATTGCTATACTCGACGAGCTTTCGGCGGACGGCAACCGTTGTGAGGAATCGGAGTTACGTCCGAAATCGACAGGATATTAAGTCCGTTGGCGGCAATGGCGCGGATGGCGGAATCTCTTCCGCTGCCGATGCCCTTGACGAAAACTTCCACTTCCTTGAGTCCGACCTTTTTGGTCTTCTCCAAAAGGGAGTTGATGATATTGGTCGCGGCATAAGGAGTGGCTTTCTTCGCCCCCTTAAAACCCAAAAGACCGGCGCTTGACCAAGAAATGACTCCTCCGTTGAGGTCGGTCAAAGTCACCATCGTATTGTTGTAGGTGGATTTGATATGCATTTGCCCTTTGACCACATTACGGCGTTTGGTTCCTTTGGGTACAGCCGATGCGCCTTGCTTCTTGTCGGAACCCTTGGCTCCGATTGTTATCACTCTTCTTTTTCCCATTTTATTTGAATACTATTTACAAAATTAATATTGACGAAACAAAATCAGGTCTTTTCCACTTTTCTCTTTCCGGATCCGGCGGTTCTTCTGACATTGCCGCGAACGGTTCGGCTGTTGGTCTTGGTCCTCTGACCGCGCGCCGGCAGACCCTTGGCGTGGCGAGTGCCGCGATAGGCGCCGATTTCTTTGAGCCGCTTGATATTCATCATCAAAATACGATTAAGCTCGCCTTCAACCTTGTAGTTGCCTTCGATAAATTTCTGGATCTTGCTAACCTCCTCTGAAGTTATCTCGTGACCCCGCTTATCGGGGCTGATACCGACGCCCTCCAAAATCTTTCGACTGCGATACAGACCGATGCCTTTGACATAAGTAAGAGCGATTTCTATTCTTTTTTCTTCCGGAAGGTTTACACCTAAAATTCTTAACATATTTTTTAAATCAAAAAAATTTATGAAAATAAAAACTACCCTTGCCTCTGCTTGTGCTTCGGATTAGAGCAAATAACATGGACTCTGCCTTTGCGTCTCACTACCTTGCAGTGGTCGCACAATTTCTTGACTGATGATCTGACCTTCATAACTTTGACATCTAAATTAATAATTTATATCTAGCCGCGCCGCACGATCCTGCCTTTACTAAGATCGTAAGGACTTACCTCGACAATCACTTTGTCTCCCGGCAAGATCTTGATGTAATTCATCCGCATCTTTCCCGAAATATGCGCAAAAAGTTCATGCCCGCCCTCAATCTGCACCCGAAATTTTGCTCCGGGCAGAGTTTCAATAACCGTTCCATCCAATTGTACAATCTCTTTCATAAACTATCGGGCTTTAAGGATAAGAAAAACAATGGCTAGAGCCTTTCTAGCTTGTTTAGATGCTTATCTTGGCAATAGAGATAAAAATACGCTCAATTCACTTTTCCAGTCTACTATACGGAACCGTTTATGTCAAGAGTTATTTTGGCCTGACCCACCTGCACTTCCTGACGCTTACCTACTGCTTTCTAAAAACTGTCTCGTCCTGGAATTTGCGCAACATAAATCCAACTTTGTATCCGGACCCCACACCAGAAATGGTGTGAAATGCTACGCAAAAACGTTTTATTCCGCGTGGTTCACGCCATTTCTGGCGTGATCCGAAATCCATAGTGCATAATGCAAAATTCACTCGTAAAAATGAAATACATTGCTTGTTTTGCATAGTTTCGGGATTCCGGATATTTCGGGGTACCGAAATTCCGGAATGACAGATAAAGAAAGATCGATTTTATCTTTTGATTTGGCTAAAATAAGCGATAATAAAGATGAACTCTCGTACAATAACACGGCATATATTGAAACGCGTGGACAAGGTTCTATTTTTACACTCCAGATGTCACTTTTATATCAATCTTGTCAAAAGATTCCGGCACGCGATTTACCCAGAAAGGCCAGAAGTTTACCGAGACTGACTTGATGCCGCTCATCTTGGCGAAATAATCATTGAGTTCCTGCTTGTTTTTGCCGGCGATTTCTTTTTTAACTTTTTCTTGGTCAAGCTCAAAAGCGAAGTTTTGACTGGCAGAAACATTAACGGATAATTGCTTGTCCTTGTCGATAAGATCCCCCACCTTGTAATCAAGGCTGCTATCCACCGGTTTGGCATTGACAAAAGTGTTGAGAGCAAAAATCTTTTTGCCGGCAATTTCCGCCACGTCTTTCTTTTCTATGGAAAGGGCGGACTTTTTCACCGAGAGCGTCATATCGAAACTGTCAGCTACGCCGTCCACCGCCACGGAACTTTTCGCCTCCACCGTCCCCGTGTTGGTCTTATTGTCCAAAAATATCGCGCCGTCGCCGGTCTGCCCGGAGACTTTATCGTCATTTTCTTTTTGCACTGAAGCGAGGAGTGTCTCTTTCGCTTTGTCATAGTCCGCCTGCGAAACAAAAAGAACTTCCTTGTCCAAGCCGCCCGCCATCGCCTGTTCCGATCTGGCGTAAAGGCAGGAATATTTCCAACTTCCTTGCTCCTGGAGCTTGGGGATGGTAAAGCTGGTGGCGGCAATATTGTAGGATTCCCCCGCGTCTTCAGCGACGACCTTTACCGTTTCCTTGCCGGCAACAACATCATCTTCCGGTTTGGTAAAGCCCGCGATATTTGCTGCCGCCGTTATCTTGAAAATTTTTCCGTCCTTGGACTGAAAACGCGTGCCGGACACCAAAGTCTGCGGTCCGGTCGAGCATTCATTATAAATGACGATATTGCCGGTGGCTTTCTCGGTAACTCTCTTCTTGCTGGTCGTGGCAAAGGACTGGGTCTTTTCGCTTTTAATCTCAGTAACCTTAACGGGAATTTTGCCCGCGTCCGCATCAATGGCGGTAAGTTTTTCGTCCAAAATCAAAGTGAGATCGCCCGACACTTTTTCCTCCTTGAGGGCGACTGCGATGTCCGCCTTGGGAAGAATGAAGAAAAGCGCCAGCCCCGCCGTCAGAACGCAGCCCAAAATGAAGATGGCAAAAAATCTCGAACTGATTGTCGGCAGTATGGAAGATTTCTTTTTTCCGAATTTGGTCTTTTTGGTGTCCTGATATGAAAAATCAAAATTTTTTGCGTCGTATTCGGAAGCAAACTGTCCGCGATCACCAAAGACGCTTTCCGACTTTCCCCCTTTTTCCGCCAATTTTTTTTCCGCCAATTTCTCCCAATATATTTCATCTTCAGTTTCCTCTCCTGCCTGCCCGCTCAAAGGGTCTCTCTCCCTGTCGGTCTCATCCATCAAAGGCAACTCGGTTTCTTCAAAAACAGGTTCGTCCGTTTTCTTCTCGTTCGCGGAAAGAACTTCGTCGGAAAAATATTTTTCGCGCGCATAGCCTTCAGCGGTTTCATCCGCAACTTTGGGCTGTTCTGTTATTTTTTCCCGATTGAAATTGCGCAAGTCGACAGTCTCCCCCTTTTTTACCATATCCGACATCGGTCTTGTTGCTCCAACCGCACCGTGAGCGACGGTTTGGGCGCGCAAGACACGCTCCTGAGGCTTGGAAGAAACATCCGGCAAAGACGAAGAAGTTCGGACTAGTGAAGACGGCAAACTGTCCGAGCCGAGAATGCCCGCCTTGGATATGGAAATCTCCTTGCCTATACTCTCCGCTTTCTTCTGAAGAATTTTCAGATTGGTCATATCCTGCAAAATGACAGACTCGGGCGAAATCACCAAAGTCACGTTCCCTTCGGGGACGTTTTTTATTTTATCGATAATCTCCACGATTTCATCATTTTCCGCTACATAAACCGTAGCTTGTTTTTTTTCATCCTCCATAAAATTTTTGTCTCAAATATTTTTTAAACTATTTCCGCAAGAAAATTGTTTGCGATGTCTTCCTTGTCATCGGTACCCTCCAGGCACAGATGCGCCAACCCCACCAGAGTAATGTCTTGAAAATCATCAAGCTTCCGTGTCTTATCCGTATTGCCGGCGATATGGTCGAGGCGAATAAAATCGAGCTTGACCTTATCTGAAAAAGCGATGTCTGAATTATCCAAATGATTAAGCGAATTGGCAAGTCCCGGCAACCGGCTGCCTCCGCCATACAAGAAAATTTTGCAAGGCAACAAAGACTTCGCACCCGCATCTCCCAAAATAAGTTCCACGCCCGAAAGCCACAAGTCGACATCTTCCGCCAGCATTTTCTCGATTTTTGTCTTCTCATCCGCGACGAACCTGTCTGCCGCATATTTGATTTTCAATTCTTCGGCAATCTGTTCGGAAATGTTAAGTTTATTTGCCAGCCTTCGGGTAAAAAGTCTTCCGCCCAAGACGAACATCCCGGCACTTTGGATATTGCCGTTCTTGATCACGGCCACATCGGTAATATTGCCCCCGACATCTATCATTATCGCGCTGAAACTGAGAGAATCTTCCGCCCCAATCGCTTTGATAACCGCGTACGGCCCGTAAGCGACTTTCAAAAGCCGCACTCCCAATCCGTCGGCAATGTCGTTTATGATTTCGAAGTCTGAAAAGGAAACGTAGGAGCTCGAAATGCCTATCTCGATATTGCCACCCTTGAAATTCAGAGGATTGATGATTCGATACCCGTCAATGCTGAAATTGATTATGTCGGCACTGGCAAGCTTGATGCCCGATTTTTGCTCGCGATAAGTAAGTCCGCGCGTAATGTCTTCCAAGGATTTTTGATGCGCGGCGCGAACCATATTTTTGAGTTCCGCAACGTCGATTTTGCTCTGAGGATCTTCCCTGACCGTCTTGAAAGAATTGGTGTGGATCTTGATGGTATTGCCGGAAAATCCTATCACCGCTTCTTTGGGAGAAATATTTGCCATCTGCTCGGCATCGGCAACCGCAAGACGCAACGCCTCCGTGACTTTTTTGACATCCGTGATTTTCCCTCCGACGACATTTCCCGTTTCCTGCTCGGCCCGCCCCACCCCCAAATTGGTAACCGTGTCTTCCTCATAATCGACATAAGAAACCAGCGCTTTTGCCATTTTCGTCCCCACGTCCAAAGACAAAACATATTTTCCTTTGTTTTTCTTGCTGATTATTTTTGGCAGGAAACTCATTTGATTTTCTGTTTTTAGTATTTTTATTAAACGCGCAAAAAACCGCACTGGCGGATTATATACTCCCGTCCGAAGTCATATTGTTGATAAGCACCTTGTGCGGGCTCTCAATGATGTCGATGATGAATTTATCGAACATATTTTTGCGATACTTGTATTCATCGTTATTCATATAGACATAGCGCAACCCCCGCCCCACTTCCGATTCCAAATCGGAAAGAAAATCCAGGAGCTTTGCCTTGTTTATAACATCGCCCACAATCAGGATATCAACCCTACCCTTGTCGGAATTGATGAGCGCGCCGGAAATCAAGACCAGCTTCACGTTGCCGACTTTTTCGACGCGGCTCTTGATCTTGTCCGACGAGGACGGCGTGGCTTTGAAAAAAAGCCGCCTAAGCTCGTCCAAAAAAACAAAACGCGTATTTAAATTGTAGTAAGTTTTCTGACTCTTTTTTGAAGACAGCACAAAACCGATCTTTTCCAAATTGGTGATTTCCTTGCGTATGGTCGCCGTGTCAGTTTTGGTTCTTTCCGCAATTTCGGAAAGCAAATATTTCTCCTCGGCGTTATTCAAAAACAAACGAATGATCTTCACTTCCGCTTTCGAATGGAACAGTTTTTCTAAAATTTCAGACATAAGGAAAAAACAAAAAAGATTACAGACAGTTTCTAACCTGATTATACAATTGTTTCGATTTGATGGCAAGGGCAACCCTTTTTTGAAGGCGAATCGGAAAAAAGGACAGTTCTTACGCATTTTAAAAGGACTGTTCTTGCCGCGCCTCTACCGCAGGTAAATAACATAATATTTATAGGACTTACGCGTCTAGATTGTTGTTGCGAGAAGGTGCTCTTGTCATAAAGAAACGATCAATATTTGTCATTTCGAAATGAGGTACTCCGATTGAGAAATCCGGGAACAATACCATGCAAATATAATCTTACTGTAAAAAACAATACCAATAAAGTTTTCGTGCATTTCTCAGATCTCTCAATCGAGTACTCCTTCGAGATGACGAATGGAGTTAAGTCAAGCTCCGGCATAGGGATTGCCGCGTCGCCCGAAGTACCGGCTCCTCGCAATGACAAACAGTATTCCTAATTTATAACAAAGCAAGGACAGTCCTTTTGATTCCGTAAGGACTGTCCTTCTTTTCTATAATCCCCTCTTGTCTTTCGCCAAAGACTGCAATGTGTAGAGTTTGTAATACGCGCCGCGCTTTTCCAGAAGCTCCTCGTGAGTGCCCTGCTCGACGATCCGCCCCTTGGCAAGAACCACGATGCAGTCGGCGTGGACGATGGTGCTGAGACGGTGCGCAATCACGAAAGTGGTGCGATTTTTCATCAGGCGCTGCATCGCTTGCTGCACCAGCATTTCGGATTTGGAATCCAGCGCGGAGGTCGCTTCATCCAAAATCAAAACTTTTGGATTCTTCAAAACGGCGCGCGCGATGGCAACACGCTGTTTTTGTCCGCCGGAAAGTTGAACGCCACGTTCGCCGACCTGTTCTTCCAACCCGTTGGAGAAGTCCTCAATAAATTTTTTCGCATTCGCAATCTTGAGAGCATTATCGATTTCCGCATCCGTCGCGTCCGGTTTGCCGTAAATCAGATTGTTGCGAACTGTGTCATTGAACATGCTGACGTCCTGCGGCACGACTGCGATGTTGTCGCGCAAATTCTTGAGTCCGACCCGCGCAATGTCCGTCCCGTCCAAGAAAATCTCGCCCGAAGTCGGAATGATATATTTGGAAATGAGATCTACCAGCGTCGATTTGCCCACGCCGCTCTCTCCCACCAGCGCCACCATTTCTCCCGACTGAACCTTGAGATTGATATTGTGCAACACTTCGCGCGTCTCATTGTAGGCAAAGTAAACGTTCCGAAATTCCACGGCGCCCCGGACATTGTCTAATTTAATTTTGCCTGTTTCGTCATAATCTTCCGTTTCTTCTTCCAGCAAAGAGTAACCGCGGCGCACGGTTGCCATCCAGCGGCGCCAATGACCGATATGGTCCCCGACTCTTTGCAACGGATTCTTCATCATACCCAAATAACCGATGAAGGCGACAATTTGCGCCACACCGATACTTTGATTCTTGTAAAGAAGAACTATAATTAGTAAACACGACACGATCATCAGCGAAACAAAAACATCCTGAACAAGAAAAGTCCTGCGACCTACCTGCCAGAATTTCTCGAAATGTTCCATTACGTTGCCCTGCAATATGGCAGATACCTTGTCATTTTCAAATCTTTCCCCGGAATTGGCTTTCACTAATTTCACGTTGGCAACCGAATCATTAAGCGTTCCGTAAGCCTCCTCGTAGGACTTGTTGACATTCATAATATGCTCGCTGATGGGCTTGGAATATTTGGCGCTGATAATGACAAAAACTATTATATACGCAACAAGAACGAACAATAAAATCCAATTTATCAAATAACCGATCAAGAACAGGACACAGACCATCATCAAAATATCTCCCCCAAACCAGAAGACAATGTTGTCCAAGACATTTTCCAGAGCGCCGGAGGCTTTGGTGTAACGGGAGGCCAGCTTGCCGCTCTTGTTTTTGTTGTGATACGAAAGTTTGAGATTGATGGAGTGTTGATTGACAAGCAAGATAAAATCATTTACGCATTTAGTCGCAATCCTGCCACAGTTTACAAAAAGATAACGCATCGTCCATTCATAAAAATTCTGCGCGCAAAACCAGATAAACAGCCATTTGACGATCACCTCAAGGCTCTCATTGGCAATGATAAATTCAACTATTTTTCCGTAAATATACGGAATAAAAGCTTCTACCAAGGCACCCAAAAGCACGACACAAAAGGTCGTGTAAAATTCCTTTTTATATTTCGAGAGAAAACGCCAGAGTATCCGCACGTCTTCTCGAAAAGATTCTTGCATAAAAATTCTTCATTAAAAACAATGTCCGGCAGGGACATTTTTACTTGACTTTTATTGTATCACAAATGTTTGATATGTCAAATTAAGGAACCACAAACGGAGTAGCACGGCTTTAGCCTGCGCCGCTGTCCAACGCAGGAAGAACAAACGCTTACAATCGTTCCATTGCTTGGGACAACCGCGCAGGCTAAAGCCATGCTACTCCGCGTGATACTCCGTGAAATAAATCGCCGGATTGTCTATCTCTCATTCGCAACCAATCCGTCTGCGATTTCGACGATATCTCCCGCGCCCATCACCAGCAGAACGTCGCCCGCTTGTATTTTCTCGTCAATAAGCCTGCGAGTTTCTTCGAGGTCTTTGGCATAAAAAATATGCCCCTTTAATTTTTCATTTCTTTCGGCGATATCTTCCGCCAGATTAAGAGAGTTTACCGCCTGATCTTCATCTTCTTCGCGTCCGGCGACGTCGTAAATTTCCGAAAGGATTACCTCATCCGCCGAGTCAAAACTCTTTAAGAAATCTTGGTAGAGTCCGCGGGTGCGATTGTGCTGGTGCGGCTGAAAAACAGCCACGATCCTCCGCTCCGGATAAAATTCTTTCGCCGCAGCAATAGTCACGCTGACGGCGGTGGGGTGGTGCGCATAATCGCTGATAATCAGGGCGCCTTTGTATTTTCCTTTTACCTCAAACCTGCGCCAGATGCCGGAGAAACTTTCAAGTGATGATCTGATTTTGTCCGCGGAAATTCCCAGATAAGTCCCGACCGCAATGGCGGCAAGGGAGTTGCGGGCATTGAATTCTCCCGGAATTTGCAGAGAAAAATTTCCCAAACTTTCCCGCCCGCGCATCGCCTCGAATTCAGTTTTGCCGGATGCTATTTTGAAATCTCTGAAATAAAAATCGTTGGTATCATTCTTGCCGAAATAGATGACCGTGATTCCCGGTTTTTCGGATTTGATTTTTACCGAAACTTCGCGCGCGTTTTCATCGTCGCCGTTGCAAAAGAGCACCCCGTCCGCCGGCAAGTGCCGCGTAAAATCGAGGAATGCCATTTTCATTTCTTCAATATCCTTGTAGCAATCGGTGTGATCAAGCTCGACATTTCCCAGCACGATAATTTGCGGATAAAGACTCATAAAATTATGGCTATATTCGCACGCCTCCGCCACAAAATGTTTGCCGGCTCCGATGCGCAGATTGCCCGCATAGCGCGGCACGATGCTTCCCACCAAGACCGAAGGGTCAATGCCGCCGTCCTCCAAAACGCCCCCCAGCATCGCCGAGGTTGTAGATTTGCCGTGCGTCCCGCAGACCGCAATACCGCCTTTACCATTGAAAATCAGCCCCAAAGATTCGGCATAAGTAATGGAGCGGATGCCTTTTGCCACGGCTTGCGCCAGCTCCGGATTGGTCTTCGGGATCGAGGCGGTATGAATAACCAAATCAATATCGTCGGTTATATTTTTCGCAATCTGGGCATAACTAATCCTGATGCCCGTTTTTTCCAGATCTTCCGTCACCCGAGAAGGCTTGATATCCGACCCTTCAACTTCTTTGCCCTGAGCTTTCATATAGCGCGCAATGGCACTCAGTCCGATGCCGCCGATGCCAATAAAATATATTTTCTTAAGTTCTTCGATTTTAATTTTTTCCATATTTGTTGTTTATAATATATTTGATAAAACTAAAACGGATTTGAGGGTCATATGCAATACGTGGTTCCAATCACACATCACAGGCAGCCTCTAATATATCCGATATATTTTGCATTATGGACCACGCCAGAAATGGCGTGAACCACGCAGGATGGAATGTTCTTGCGCGGCATTTCACACCATTTCTGGTGTGGTCCGGATATACAAAAGGGATTTCTGATGCAAATTTTTGGTGTCCGCTATAGAGTCCTGTATTGAGTATGACCAGCTTTATTTCGCCCATTTCAGAATTTCATCCGCCACCACATCCGCCGCTTCGGGATGCGCCAGCTTCCTGGTCTCGCGCATCATCTCCATCATTTTCAGCTTATCCGTAAAAAGGTTGCGTATGACATCAAGAAAAAGATGCGGCTTGAGATTTTTCTCATTGACCAAGATTGCCGCGCCGGCTTCCGAGTAGAAAAAGGCGTTGCGATTCTGGTTGTCACTTTCGGAATCGGACATCGGAATCAAAATACTCGGTTTTCCCACCAGCATTATCTCCGCCACGGTATTGGCACCCGCCCTGCTCACCACCAAATCACAGACGGCATAAGCGTTGGCGAGAGACTGCTTCATAAAGGGAAATAAGTGATAGTCTTCCAAAAAAGGAATGTTCAGCTTCCGAATATATGCCTGAATTGCTTCATGATCCGTGATTCCGCACTGATGGATTACTTCGTATTTTTCCAAAAGTTCCGGCAGAATTTCCACAACCAATCCGTTGATCTCGTGCGCCCCCTGGCTGCCGCCCATAACGAAAATCACCGGCTTGTCGCCGTCAATCGAGAATTTCCGCTTGCTCTCTTCGTAATCGGCCGTCGCTACGGATGCATCCACGGGATTTCCCGAAAAAAATACTTTGGAGGCGGGATAAAATTCCTTGGTCTGCTCAAAGGAGACAGCAATTCTTTTGGCAAAACGAGAAATAAATTTGTTGATGTCGGAAGGCACCACGTCCGATTCGTGCAAAATAATCGGGATCATAAATATTTTTCCCACTATCGCCACCGGCAACGACACATAGCCGCCCTTAAGGAAAATGATATCGGGCATATAACTGAACATACCAAATACAACCCGTTTGAAATTCCTGAGAGAAGTTAGAAGATTCGTTTTCTTATTTTCCTGACCGTGATCAAGAAGCTGGAAATTTATGTCGGTATTATGAACGAAAGTTCTCAAGATATCGCTTTCGGTACTGACAAGCATAAACTCCACCGTTTCATGAATGTTATCCTCTTTGGTTTTTGCCCGAAGCGTCTCATAGACGGACACCAGTGGAGCCAGATTTCCTGCGGTAGATTCTCCCGCGAGTAAAATTCTCATATGTTTCGGTTATTTATTTAGGACTTACAGGTTTAGCTGGTCATTGCAAGAAGGTACTCCTGTTAAAGGAAACAATCAATATCTGTCATATAAAGGAATTAGCAATAGTGATATACTTAAGGGCAGGAGGAAGAGACTAAACTGTCAATGGCTTAGAGCCACTCGAAATACTATTGTCTC
>Ga0172378_10001447_pt1 | contig 21916 bp, 13 predicted proteins | sample GrowelOW332metaG_FD_119755 | JGI IMG/M metagenome (GOLD analysis project Ga0172378, IMG submission 119755) | Groundwater microbial communities from an aquifer near a municipal landfill in Southern Ontario, Canada - Pumphouse #3_1 metaG | ecosystem: Environmental > Aquatic > Deep subsurface >... | reverse complement strand
CCACCGGTTGTCGAAACACCACCGACAACACAGGATGCAATGGCATCGAGTTCATAGCCGTTCCCATAGTTGTTGGTTGCTCCTCCCGTACGAGCCGCTTCCAAAACTCCAGACAAGGAGATAAGGAATCCGCAAACACCAAAGAGTCCAACCAAGGTCTTGGTGATGTTGATACCTGAAACGGCAGCAGCCTCAGGGTTGCCTCCCACTGCATACACATTCTTACCAAATACCGTCTTATTGAGTACTATCCAGACTATGACGGAAACCACAGCAGCAAAAATAATGATGACCGGCATGAACCCAATCGATCCAGATCCAAGGTAGGTGAAATCAGCGCGAAGGCCTCCGATAGGTTGGCTGTTGTTTGGAGCCATATTGAAATAGATTGAAGTCACTCCGTAAATGATCAACATGGAACTGAGCGTGGCGATAAAGGCAGGAACCTTGAACTTCGCAACAATCATACCGTTGATCATTCCAAAGAGGGTACCGACAAAAACTGCTAACAGAATGGGAATAAGAATGGGAATCTGACCCAATTCAGGATAAAAACGCCTGACATAATCGGGAGTCTGCAAAAAAGAAGCTGAAACAACTGCAGCCATACCGACCAGTCGGCCTCCACCAAGGTCAACGCCACCGGTGAGGATGACGAACATCATTCCCAATGCCATGATGATTTTCGTTGAACTCATCATGAGAACATCCCGGACAACCCGAATGCTCAAAATCCTAGGATTGATGATGGCGATCACGATTACCAACAACAACAGAACAAGAAAAATCGCCTTGTCCATAACGAACTGTTTCACAGTCCTTTTTCCCAATACCATATTTGCAAGTGTATTTGTGCTCATTGTATGCTTCCTCCTAGCCTACGTACTTCGTGGCCAGTTCCATGATTTCTTCCTGGTTGGTCGTTTTGCTGTCCACCGTACCGGCGACACGCCCCTCACTCATCACTACGATTCTATCTGTCATGCCGATGAGCTCAGGCATTTCTGAACTGATCATGATGACTCCCTTTCCTTGGGCAGCCAATTCACTCATGATTACATAGATTTCATATTTTGCCCCGACATCGATACCTCGAGTTGGTTCATCGAGAATCAAGATATCAGGAGTGGTAAGCAGCCAACGGGCAATGAGAACCTTTTGTTGGTTTCCACCGCTCAGGCTCTTTATCAGGGTTTTGGCTGAAGGAGTCTTGATATCCAGATCCTTGATGCTCTTTTTAGCATCAGCTGCCATCTTTGCATAATTGAGCAATCGGTTCTTGTCTTTATAGGAAGAGATATTGGCGATAAGCAGATTGTCCTGCACGGAAAGCACAGGGAAAATTCCCGTTGCACGCCGTTCTTCAGTCAGCAAAGCCATCCCCAGGCGCTTCCCTTCATAGGCATTGTTACAGGTCTTCTCTTCTCCTTTGATAAACAGCTTTCCCTCGCTATGGAGCCTCAATCCGAAGACAGCCTCCATAACTTCAGTCCGCTGAGCACCAACAAGCCCTCCAATTCCCAATATTTCTCCTTTATGGAGTGTCAATGAGACATCCTTGAAGCTTCTTGGATTTGGGGAGGTATAGTTTTCAATGCGTAACAGCTCTCCATCAGGATTCGAATTTCGTAGAGGAAAACGGTGGGTAAGATCCCGTCCAACCATTCGCTTGATGATCATGGCGGTCGTCAACTCAGAAGCCGGCCATGTTCCAACGTAATGACCATCACGCATGATTGTCACTTCATCGGAAATCTTGAGAATTTCTTCCATTTTATGGGAAATATAGATGATGGCAACTCCGCGCGCTTTCAAAGAACGAATGATGGTAAACAAATGATCGACTTCATTCTCTGTAAGTGAAGAACTTGGTTCATCCATAATGATGATTTTTGAATCGTAAGAAACGGCTTTTGCAATCTCAACACTCTGGGCTTTCGACACTGACAGAGTCTTGAGCAAATCAGTCGGTTTTATAGAAGTCAGATTGAGCTCTTTCAAAAGCTCTGCAGTCTTGTCATACATGGTCTCATGATCAACAAAAGGACTCTTTGGACCACCCTTGCGGGGAAACCTTCCCAGCCAAATATTCTCCATGACTGATCGATGGGGAATAAGATGAAGCTCCTGGTGAATCATGGAAATTCCCAGATGCAAAGCTTCCTTTACACTTTCAATCTTTACAGGTTGCTCATTGAAGGAAATATCCCCTTCATCCATGGAATACAGCCCAAACAGGCATTTCATCAGTGTGGACTTGCCTGCACCGTTTTCGCCCATGAGAGCATGCACCGTTCCCGGTCTCACTTTCAGCGTGACATCATCCAAAGCCTTTACACCGGGAAACGACTTGGAGACATGGTTCATCTCTAGTATGTACATTACAGTCCCTCAAGATACTGGCACTCCAGCACCTCTCTCCTTGAAAAAACCCTCCGGATTGATTACGAACCCGGAGGGGAAATTTACATCCAGTAAGATCTACTTGAACTGCTTGTAGTTCTCTTTGGTAACCTTCTGGTAAGGAACCCAAACATACTTGCCATCAGTGATGGTATAGCCGATGGAAGCATCGGTGGGAGTGATTCCTCTGGCCAGATCATAGCTAAGCATGAAGGTTGCACGGCCCTGGTTCACTGCATCATTGAGAACGGTTCCCAGAAGGGTTCCTTCCTCAAGAGCCTGAAGAGCAGGAGCGGTGGCATCAACGCCTACAACCGGCATGAATTTTCCATCTCTGAAATAACCGGCAGCCTTGAGAGCTTCAATAGCACCAAGAGCCATATCATCATTGTTTGCAAAAACAGCTTCAATCTTGTCGCCCTGTGAAGCGATGAAAGCAGCCATCTTTTCCTGACCCTTAACACGGTCCCACATGCCGGTATCTTAGCAAGCTTCTCAACCTTGATTCCATTATCTTTCAGATTCTTGATGGAATATTCGGTACGAAGTTCAGCATCCTGGTGTCCGGGCTCGCCCTTGAGCATGACATACTGGAGAACGCCGTCATTATTCTTGTCCATGGTTGCCTTGTTGGCCTTCCAATAGTCGGCAATGATCTGGCCACTCATGGTGCCGGATTCTTCAGCTCTTGCACCAACATAGTAGATCTTGTCCCATTTAGCCATATCTTCGGCCAAGGGCTCACGATTGAAGAATACTACGGGGATATTGGCTTTCTTTGCCTTGTCGATGATGACACCAGCAGCAGTGCGGTCAACAGGGTTGATCTGCATGGCTTTTACACCCTTGGTAATGAAAAGGTCAACCTTTTCATTCTGGGTGGCCTGAATGTTCATGGAATCGACAACATCAACTTTTGCTTCGGTTTCTGCTGCAGCTGCGACAATGGCATTCTTGACACCGGTCATGAATGTATCATCGAACTTGTAGATTGCGCTTCCGATTTCGATAGCACCTTTTTCAGCTTGGCCCTGTGCAAAAACAGGAGCTGCAATGACGAGTGCCAAACACAGAACGATAGACAGTTTTCTCATATAATCCTCCTAAATGGATTTTCTCTATACCAAGTTTTGCACGATGTTTAGTATCGGTACATGCAATTTTTTATGCACAATCTTGGTTTTTTTTTGATATGAGAAAAAAACTGTCATACAAGTTTCATTTGAAAGCTGAAGCAAAGAATACTGAAACTTTTTTCCTTACAAGTACTTAGATACATTCCGATACATAATCAAGCTCAAGAAAACGCTTCAATTCATCAAATCCAACTTGTAAGGAAACGGTATTTCGTAAAGGAGAAGAACCTGGTCCACTACTCTCTGATTCAAAGAAGTGGGATTGCTCAACAGTAAAAATTTGCTCTCCTCCAGAAGGAGGAAAGGCATGCATCCACGTCCAGCCTTCTTCTTTGATATGATCTTCAAGATGACACTCCAAAAGACCTGCATAGGATACAAGAAAAGGATCCGCTCCCGGATGCCATGGACGCCCAAGATACACACTCGATTTCTCCACTCCCTGTTTTTTCATGAAGTTGCAACGGTGAAATAAAAACCCTGGTCGATCACTCTTGGTTGATGGGGCGCAGACATACCCACTTCCATTGGAAAGGATGGTGCATCCTTCAAAAAGCGCAGTACCTGCTCCAAAAATAAAATCAATGTTCCCCTCAATGGTACACCCTTCGAGGTGATGGTACCCTGCATCGAGCAGCAACGTATCCTGGTACCCTATAAACGAGCAGCCAGACAATTCGGTCTTGTCAGCTGATTCAGTGGTCCTGAAAGCCACTGCCTGCAATCCTTTCACTTTCCCGGGATTGTCCTTGACCGCACCAGAGTGGGCAGGATAATCAAAACCATTGGCAAATGTAAGATTTTCAGCCCTGAAACAAGGGGCCTTGACCGTTACCGAGGCGGTGGCAAACGTTCCCATTGGGTTTCCGTTTTTACGAGTCAAAGCAGCATCGTCAAAGGTGATGCAAGTATCAGAGGCTGAAACCCCTCTCAAGGTGATTTCAGGTCGATCGACCGTCACTTTTTCATAGTACGTACCACGTTCCAGGACAAGAACCACTCTGCCTTGATACTGAGCGGCTTCTTGTAAAGCTTCTGTTATGCTCTTTGAGCTGTTCACTTCAATGATTTGTTCGCGCATATGCTCATCATACATGGTTTGGCTTGGAAAAAAGCGACTATTGTTTCTCTCTTCCATACAACAATACAGGGTCTTTCCTTGCGGAAAGACCCTGAAAAGCACAATATCATTCGAAAAACTGAAACTCTTACATGAGAGGACCAAGTTTCTCGTAGAAGCTCATGCGGTTTTTAGCATCTGCTTCAGCCTTGGCGAACAAGGAATCTGCATTCTCGGGATTGGTCTTATACAAAGAAGTATAGCGAACCTCACCCTTGATGAAATCCTGGAAGGACCCAGTTGCGGGCTTGGTATCCCAAGAGAACTTCTTGCCTTCTTCCATTGATGGATTGAAGCGATAGAGCGGCCAGTAACCACTGTCCACTGCCTTCTTCTCTTCCACCTGACTGAAACGCATGTTCATTCCGTGGTTGATACAAGGAGCGTAGCAGAATACGATTGAAGGACCATTCCATGCAACTGCTTCCTGAAGAGCCTTCTGGGCATGCTGCCTGTTGGCACCAAGAGCGATGGATGCAACGTACGCGTGACCATAGGTCATGCACATGAAGCCCATGTTCTTCTTGCCGATTTCCTTACCAGCATTTGCAAACTTTGCAACCGCTGCGATAGGAGTAGCCTTTGAAGCCTGTCCACCAGTATTGGAATATACTTCAGTATCGAGTACCAGGATGTTTACGTTTTTGCCGGAAGCAACAACGTGGTCAACACCACCGTAACCGATATCATAAGCCCAACCATCGCCACCAATGATGAAGACAGTCTTATCAGCGAAGTAATCCTTCAACTCATCGATCTTGGAAAGGACATCCTTCTGCTCATCAGTCTTTGCAGCAGCAATAGCATCTGCGAGAACAGCCTGTACATCTTTTTGAGCCTGTACAGAAGCATCGGAAGCTTCACTCCACAGTGCAAGAGATTTCTCAATGGCACTCTTGAGAGCATCGGTGGTACCGAGTTCAAAGAGACGATTGATGTAAATCTTGAGCTGGTTGCGGTTGGAATCAACAGCGAGCCTCATACCAAGACCATACTCAGCATTGTCTTCGAAAAGGCTGTTGCCCCATGCAGGACCATGGCCATCAGAAGTACGAACCGTGTAAGGAGTGGTGGGGAAGGTACCGGAGTAAATGGAGGAACAACCAGTCGCGTTGGCAACGATCATGCGATCACCGCAGATCTGGGATACCATCTTGACATAGGGGGTTTCACCACAACCGGCACAAGCACCAGAGAACTCAAAGAGAGGCTGCTTGAACTGCAGACCCTTGATGGAAGTCTCCAACGTACCGTCGAGTACATCGTAGGGAAGCTGTTCGAAGAATTCAGAGTTGATTTTCTCACCCTTGGCTCTTTCATCAGCAATCGGACTCAACTCAAGAGCCTTGTTCTTTGCAGGACAGGTCTCAATACAGACACCACAACCCTGGCAGTCTTCGGTATAGATCTGAATCTTGAACTGAAGGTTGCGGTCGTTCTTGGTGTTGGACTTGAGTACATTGAAGGACTCAGGAGCACCAGCAAGGTCTGCAGGATCAATCTGCTTGGCTCTGATGGCAGCGTGAGGACAGGACTGTACACACTGGTTGCACTGGATACAATTTTCGGCAATCCAATGAGGAATGAACGGTGCAACACCTCTCTTCTCGAACTTTGCAGTTGAGGTGGGAAGGCTTCCGTCGAAGGACATCTTGGAAACAGGAATCTCATTGCCCTTAAGGTGCATGACAGGTTCCATGATGTCTTTTGCGAAATCAGAAGCATCCTCAGGGATGAGACGTGCAGGCTCAAAACTCTTGGTGATCTGAGCAGGAATGGCAACCTGATGCAAAGCATCACTTGCGCCATCGATTGCAGCCCAGTTCTTCTTGACGATTTCTTCGCCCTTCTTGATGAAGGTTTTCTTTACATACTTCTTGATCAAGTCGATGGCTTCAGCTTCAGGAAGCACTTCGCTGATCTTGAAGAAAGCAGCCTGCATGACGGTATTGATACGTGAACCAAGACCAGCAGCCTCTGCAATGGCAAGAGCATCGATATTGTAGAAACGGATCTTCTTGGCGATGATCTCTTCCTGCATGTCGCGAGTGAGGTGCTCAAATACTTCGTCAGAAGGAATCTGGCTGTTGAGGAGGAATACACCACCTTCTTTGAGCGGACCAAGCATGTCGTAACGACCGATGTAAGCAGGGTTGTGACAAGCCACGAAATCTGCATGGTCGATCAACCAAGGCATATCCAAGGAACTGTTGCCGAAACGAAGGTGACTGACTGTGATACCACCGGACTTCTTGGAGTCATAGGAGAAGTAAGCCTGTGCATTCTGGTCAGTGTTGTCACCGATGATCTTGATGGAGTTCTTGTTTGCACCGACGGTACCGTCAGAGCCAAGGCCCCAGAACATGCAGGAAACGACACCAGCAGGAGATACGTTGATCTTGCTGTTGATGGGAATTGAGCGGTTGGTGACATCGTCATTGATACCGACGGTGAAGTTGTTGAAAGCAGCACCGGCAAGGTGATCATAGACAGCCTTTGCGTGGGAAGGAGTGAAATCCTTACTGGAAAGACCGAAACGTCCACCAATGACCTTGATGTCAGTACGACCCATCTGGCTCAAAGCAGTGATGACATCCTGATAAAGAGGTTCACCAAGACTGCCGGGTTCCTTGGTACGGTCAAGTACTGCAACGCGCTTGACGGACTTGGGAAGAGCAGCTACAAAAAGTTCTGCACTGAACGGACGATAGAGACGAATCTTCAGAACGCCGGTCTTGCCGCCCTTCTTGTTGATGTATTCGCTTGCCCATTCCATGGTATCTGCACCACTGCCCATGACGATGACGACATCAGTAGCCTCAGCATCGCCGACATAGTCGAAGAGGTGGTACTGGCGGCCAGTAAGAGAAGCAACCTGATCCATGTACTTCTGAACCATTTCTGGAATAGCAGTATAGTAGGGGTTAACTGTCTCACGACCCTGGAAATATACGTCTTCATTCTGAGCAGCAACCTTAAGCATCGGTTTCTCAGGTCTCTGTGCACGTTCACGGAAGCGTCGGATGTAGTTCTCATTTACCAGGGGTTTGATGTCCTCGTAAGAGATTTCTTCAACCTTCTGCAACTCATGTGAGGTTCTGAAACCGTCAAAGAAGTTCAAGAAAGGAACCTGGGCCTCCAAGGTGGCCAGATGTGCAACAAGAGCCATATCCATGGTTTCCTGTACACTGGAAGCACAAGTCATTGCAAAGCCGGTGTTTCGGCAAGACATGACGTCGGAGTGATCACCAAAAATTGACAGAGACTGAGCCGCAAGGGATCTTGCAGACACATGGAAAACGGTAGGAATCATTTCACCAGCAATCTTGTGCATGTTCGGAATCATCAGCAACAAGCCTTGACTGGCTGTGAAGGTGGTGGTAAGAGCTCCAGCGGCCAGAGCACCATGAACAGCACCTGCTGCACCTGCTTCTGACTGCATTTCCATAAGCTCGACTTTTTTACCCCAAAGATTCTGACGTCCGGTACTGGCCCAGGAATCAGCGTATTCACCCATCGGCGAAGACGGTGTGATTGGATAGATTGCGGCTACTTCACTGAAGGCATAAGCAATATGCGCGGCAGCGGTATTTCCGTCAATTGTAACCATTTTTTTGTTACCCATTTTGACACTCCATAAAACAATATTTGATGTGGCCCAGTAGGGGTCACCCTATGCAAAGCTAAATAATCGTGCGTATTTTCCCAAGAAATAATGATAAACCAATACGACATCGTTTGCAACCTTACAAGAATTGATTTGTTCCCAACGCTTGCACATAGAGTACAATATTATTTCTGTAAGAAACGTTGCAGGTAAAAAAATCCCATTCCAAGTACCAGACATAGAAAGGACATCAAAGACCATAAAAATTCATAGCTTTCTCCCACCAACAACAATCCACCCACTGTAGGCGCGAGGGCACTACCAAATCCCGCCGCGATATTGGTGACGGCATTGAATCGTGCACGATATCGGGGAGGTGCATACGCATTGAGAAATACATTGGCATTGGTCGCCATCAGGATCTCTCCGAGTGTCCAAATGAACGTAGCAAGCAAGAATGCCAAAAAGTGAGAACAAAAAGCATACATTCCATACCCCACAACATAGAAAACCATGGCAAGGTACATATTCTCCAACTGACTTTTCCTATGCGTCAATCGAGTCAATATCGGAGTAAAGAAAAGAACTGTTACAGCATTGACCGTCATCAGAAACCCGAAGTTCCCAGCACCTGCAACGACTCCAAACACCTCGGTGAATTGCAAGGGGAGAACGAAGGTGTTCTGTGCATAGGTAAAGTTATAAATGGAGAAAAACAAAAGAAAAAGAAGAAGGATTTTGTTCTTGAACAACACTGAAACAAAACCTTTTTCAGATTTTGGTGAAGCAGAGATGAACACATCGCTACGCAACAAGGGAACCTTGATCCACAACACTATCGTAGAAATCAACAAAAGCCCCGAAGAACCTGCAAACAACAATGGCAAAGACCGCGCATACAAAAACGCAGCGGCCATGGGGCCTAAGGCAACTCCAATGTTGGTACCTAAATAGAGCAGGGAAAACGAGCGTCCACGGTCTGATTCCGATGAGAAATCGGCGACCATCGAGCTGGTTATGGGGTGGGTGGCCCCACGAAAAGGTGAGCCTAAAAGTATGAGCAATGGAACCAAAGAGAAAAACGCACTCTCAATGAAAACAGCACATAACAGATAACTCACACAGATCATCAACTGACAAAAAACCAGTACATATTTTCTGGCAAGCTTGTCAGCCACCACTCCTGCAGTCAACTGGCCCACCATGGTTGCAATAATGGTGAACGTAATGAAAATTCCTGCCTCGTGATCACTCATGCCCAGTTTTACCGTAAGGATGAGGACGAGCAACATCTGCACGAAATCACCAAAGCGATTGATGATGCGCACTGCAAACAGCGTATAAATACTTTTATCGAGTCCAGCATACAAAGAAAACCCCGCGTTCGAAAGGAAGCGGGGTTTTGATTCACCACTATTCACGTTCCCATATCTCCTACGAGAGGGTACGCTTGTATGGTTAGTTGGTCAACACTCACTATGGCCGCAAGAAAAACATTTCTTACAACCTTCGATATTAACAAACGTCACATTCCCACAAATTGGACAGATGTCTGGCTTCACGCTGTTTACCTTTGAGGTAGAAAGCCCCAGATCCAATTGTCCAGCATCTTCACTCTCATCTTCTTCATCAGGGAGATTGGATACATGGGTCTCAGATTCTGGAGAGCCAATATGCTGTTGGAGTACCTGGGCAACGGCATCAGGAAGACTCATGACCCGATTCTTGCCAAATCCCATCGGACGTCCACTTCCGATACCGGCAAGCTGAGCGATGATGGCTTTTGCCCTCTGATCCGGAGTGAGGGGAGAAGGCATACGGAGCATCAGACTGATCAACCGACCAAGACCTTCTGCATCAGCTGCAACATCTGAACCAACCTTGGCGACATTGATGAACACTTCAAACAAATCACTGGATTTCGGTCCATCGCAGTTGACGGTGATGTATGCAGTCCCAATCGGAGTAGCTTTGCGATAGGTGGTTCCCCGAAGGACGGTGGAACGTACACGAGGCTTTGGATCAGCAATACTCACCAATGTCTCCGGTTCCACTTCTTTCTCTTTCTGCTTTACGGTCAGAACCTGGGTATCTCGTGAACCATCACGGTAGGTAGTACCACCCTTGCACCCCAAGTCATACAACAACTCATAGAGTTTCCCGGTCTGTTCAACCGTGTATTCTTTGGGAGTGTTTCCGGTTTTGGATATGGAGGAGTCGACCCATTTCTGGATGGCAGCCTGCACCTTCACGTGTCCTTCCGGCGCTAAATCCATGGCAGAAACAAAGTATGCAGGTTTCTTTTCATTCGGATGGGATTTCACCCACTCGTCGTACACCTGGACTCGTTCCATATTCGTACCCATGCGTCCGGTTCTTTCCCACTCCCAGAAGTAGTAGGGTTCGATACCAGTACTGGTATTTACCATGGTGCCTGTGGTTCCTGTAGGAGCCTGGGTAAGCAACGTTACGTTGCGCAATCCCTTCTTACGGACGGATTCCCGCAAAGCTTTTGGCATTTGCTTCATGAATCCGCTCTCCAAGAGTTTTTCTGCATCGAAATACACAAAACTACCCTTCTCCTGGGCAAGCTCGCAACTCTCTTCATACGCCTCAACACAAATGAATTTGTAGATTTCATCGATAAAAGAGAGTGACTCCTCACTGCCATAGGCAAGCTCCATCTTGATGAGCATGTCGGCAAGCCCCATGGTACCCAAACCGATACGGCGTTCGGATTGCTGCTGTTTCTTGTTTTCTTCAAAGAAATAGGGAGTATCGTCTATGACGTTGTCCAAGAACCGTACTGCATTTCTTACAGTTCTTCCCAAATCCTTGTACAGGACCTTCTTGTCTTTAACGAATTTACTGAGGTTGATGGACCCTAGGTTACACACACCCCAAGGAGGGAGGCCCTGCTCACCACATGGGTTGGTACTCTGTATCGTGCTGTAGTAATACGAGTTTGACATTTTGTTATAGCGATCAATGAAAAATACTCCAGGTTCCGCTGAAGCCCAAGCACTTTCGACGATGGCATCCCAAATCTCACGAGCTTTCACCCGTTGATACACCATCACTTTATGTCCAGCTGCTTTCCATGCATTGATATCGCCATCCCAAAGCGTATTGTACTCAGGATCTGTAGTATCAGGAAAATAGGTTTCCCATATACCGTCATTGCGCACAGCATCCATGAAATCATCGGTGATACCGACACTGATATTGGCATTGGTAATTTTGCCCATTTCACGCTTGCTGTTGATGAAGTCGAGAATATCCGGATGCCAGACATTGAGAATCAACATCAAGGCTCCTCGTCGAGAGCCGCCCTGCTCAATGAGCCCGGTGACAAAGCTGAAGAGACCGCCCCAACTGACAGAGCCACTGGATCTTCCGTTTACTCCCTTCACATAGCTGTGACGGGGCCTTAGTGAGGAGATATTCATACCTACCCCACCGCCGCGGCTCATGATTTCGGTCATTTGCCCCAAGGAGGCAATAATTCCTCCACGGCTGTCCTTCGGGGAGGGTATCACATAACAGTTGAAATAGGTCAGACTCTGATCGGTTCCAGCACCGGTAAGAATCCTGCCGCCAGGGACAAATTTCCAGTCCTCCAGAAGCCAGTTGAACTCTTTTTCCCATTTGTCTCTTACCTCCTCTTTCTCTTGTGAAGCTATACCTTTTGCTACACGAGCGAGCATTTGAGCAGGATCGGTTTCTATGGGTTTATCCACTTCTTCTCGTTTGACATCAATGATGGTACCATCGTCAAGTTTGACGGTAATGGCATCTTCAACACCAAGCTCTGTGACTACTCCAATCTCCCTCTGGCCAGTTTTCGAATTGCTTACAGCAACAACGATGTCACCGACTTGCAACGTCTCTTTGCGTACATCTTTCAACGCATAGCGGTCAAGGAAAATCTTTCGTCCCAGTGGACTCAACTCATTTTTCACAGCACTCATGTAATCCCTCTCTATATAAATGTCAGGCATGATTTTATATGGAAAATAATCAAAAAAATACCTGATTCTACGTTCAAAGATACCATGGGGGAATAAAGTTTGCAAGAAGGAAAACAAAATATATAGCGTGTATAAAAATTACATAACGCTATATATAGTGTTATATAGGTATTATACCATTCATGTATCGAAGTGAAATCAAGCACCCCAGAACAGTACTTGGATTCTCAAAAAGGAACATCGAATAAAACCCACAAGTTCTTTTCCTCAATAGGAGAACCTGACTGAAAACCCAAAAAAGGAGTATACAAGTTTTTCAAGAAGAAGAGGAGAAAACCAAAGGGAACACCCCTTGTCTTTTTCCTCTCCATCACCATTTCTAGTGTCTTTCCAGCAGAATTTTTATTTCCATCATCGATAAAACTTCAACAAGAAGATCTGTCTGGGCCCAAAAAAGGGAGTCTTCGGTAAGACTCCCTTTCGATACACACCCCAACGGGGCAAAAACACTTAATAACCCATCATCACCATGGCATCAGCTACCTTCTTGAAACCAGCAATGTTGGCTCCCTTCACATAGTTGATGTACCCATCTTCATCCTTGCCTTCCAAAACACATGCTTCATGGATCTTCACCATGATTGCATGCAGTTTTTCATCGACCTCTTGGGCACTCCAAGCAAGATGCATGGCATTTTGACTCATCTCAAGTCCAGAGACCGCAACACCACCGGCATTGGCCGCCTTTCCAGGACCGAAAGGAATCTTCTTCTCAATGAAATAGGTTGCGGCTTCTGCTTCACAACCCATGTTGGAAGTCTCCACCACATAGCGCACCCCATTGGATACCAACGTCTTGGCATCCTCAAGGGAAAGCTCATTCTGAATAGCGCAGGGGAACGCCATATCGACAGCAACTTCCCAAGGTTTCTTTCCAGCGACAAACGTTGCACCGAACTTCTTTGCATAGGGCTCGACCACATCATTGTTGCTCGTTCTCAAATAATTCATGAACGCCCATTTCTCTTCAGTACCAACCCCATCAGCATCATAGATATACCCATCAGGCCCGCTGATGGTCACTACCTTGGCTCCGAGCTGTGTAGCCTTTACTGCAGCACCCCAGGCAACATTACCAAAACCACTGAGCGCGATGGTCTTGCCCACAATGGTGTCGCCATGAGCCTTGAGCATCTCATCGGCAAAGTACATGGTCCCGAATCCGGTAGCTTCAGGACGGACCAAGGATCCCCCGAAGTTGATGCCCTTGCCAGTGAGAACGCCGGTATTTTCATCACGAATCTTCTTGTATTGGCCATAGAGGAAACCGATTTCTCGAGCCCCTACTCCAATATCACCAGCAGGAACATCAGTATCGGGTCCAATGTATTTCTGCAATTCCGTCATGAAGGAACGACAGAAACGAAGAATTTCAGAATCACTCTTGCCACGTGGATTGAAATCACTTCCACCCTTTGCACCGCCCATGGGCAACGTGGTCAAACTGTTTTTCAATGTCTGCTCGAATCCAAGGAATTTCAACGTACCCAGCGTAACACTGGAGTGAAATCTCAGACCACCCTTGTAGGGCCCGATTGCATTGTTGAACTGAACCCTGTATCCACGATTCACCTGCAAGGATCCAAGATCATCTTCCCATTCGACCCTGAAGGAAAAAACCCTATCAGGTTCGGTCATTCTTTCTAAAATCTTATTCTTTTCATAGACAGGATTCTCATTCACCACATCAATGACACTCTCGATAACCTCACGAGTTGCCTGGATGAATTCCGGCTGGGCAGGATTCTTCCTTTCCAGTTCCGCCATAAATGAATCAAGTTTGTACATACAACAATATCTCCTTAGGATCGGATGTAAATCAACACGTCTTTTAAGGAAAAGGGTAAACCTGAGAAATGAATCTGTCAACTGATTTTTATTGGGATAAGCATTATATTTTCATTATAAATTGCTTGATTTATCAATTATTTCTATTATTTATGCCCTAAATAACAATTTTCCTTTCTTTCTAAAAATCTATTCAAACCTGTCTATGGCATGATAAACTACAGGATATGTATAAACTTGACCCCACATGGTTGCCCTTCAGCAACCTCATGCTGAAACATATCTACAACGTGCTGCTCATCTGCAGCGACTACGATCGATTCCTTCTGGAAGAAGATGGACGGGTAGAAGAAGAACTTTATATTGAATACACACAGTTGGGTTTGAACAACCCTCCAAAAATCACCCATACGAATTCTGGTGAAGAAGCTTTACAGCTCCTCTCCAAACGCACCTTCGATTTAGTCATCACGATGCTTGATCTTGGTTCAGAACCAGTGGAACAACTTGCCACAGCGATCAAGGAAATCAACAGCGATATGCCTATCATCGTCTTATCACCCTCTTCCAGCCATCGAAGAAACAAACTCATCAAAGGTTCCGACTGTCAGGCCATCGACTACTTCTTCTACTGGCAGGGAGACCCCACCATATTTTTAGCCATGATCAAGCTGGTCGAAGACCGGATGAACATCGATCACGACACCAAGGAAGCCGATGTCCAGGTAATCATCCTTGTCGAAGATTCCATCCGCTTCTATTCGTCTTACCTACCCATGATGTATACCTGCCTGATCGAACAGAACCGTTCCAGCATTCTCGAAGCCCTGAACAACTGGGGAAAAACCTTGAGAATGCGAGGAAGACCTAAAATTGTTCTGGCAAGAACCTATGAGGAAGCTGAGAATCTCTACAATACCTACCGCCACAACATCTTAGGTGTCATCACAGACCTTTCCTATCTACATGAAGGCAAACAAGATGCCCAAGCCGGCTTGAAACTCTGTCAGATGATCATTGCAAAAGATCCGGAAATCCCTGTTCTCATCCAGAGCACCGACAACTCGATCAAAGAGCAAGTGGAAGAATGGAACGCAAGCTATATTTGGAAATTGAGCTCAACGCTGCTCAGTGAACTGAATAGATTCATGAACACTCACTTTGGATTTGGACCATTCATCTTCAGAGACCCCAAGACCTTCAAGGAAATCGCCCGGGCAGAAACCATGCGTGACCTGCAACGGTTGCTCCCTTCAATCCCCAGTGAAAGCTTTGATTACCACTGCAGAAGAAATGAGTTCTCCCGTTGGCTTCGAGCTCAGAGCCTCTATGTCCTTGCAGCAAAAATCAAAGACCTGCAGATACCAGAGCAAGGCAATGCCTCTGAAATACAACAACAACTGATCGACATCATCAGAAATTACCGCTCTGAACGCACAAAGGGAGTCATCGCCCAATTCAGCAGGAACAACTACGATGAAACTCTTTTCTTCAGCAGAACGGGAAACGGCTCCTTGGGAGGCAAGGGAAGAGGATTGGCTTTCATCGATATGGAGCTCAGATCCAGTGGGATACTGGAAAAGTATCCCGATGTGTACCTCTCCATTCCAAGGACTGTCGTCATCACCACCGACCAGTTCACCCAGTTTTTGGAAGAGAATGACCTTGGAGACATTGTAGTCGGAGACCTTCCTGACGAAATCCTATTGAAAATATTTCTCTCCAAACCCCTCAATTCAGAGTTGTTGCTCAACCTTGCAGAAATCGTCCAAGTAATTCGTCAACCAATTTCAGTACGTTCCTCCTCTTTACTGGAAGACTCTCATTTCCAACCCTTTGCAGGAGTCTACGAAACCTGCATGATTCCCAATACCGGTAGTGATTCACAAAGGCTTTCAGAACTCTGTGATGCGTTACGCTGTGTCTGGGCTTCAACATTTTTCAAGCATGCCAAGGAGTATCTCAAAGCCACCGACCATATGCTTGAAGATGAAAAGATGGCAGTGGTCATCCAACAGGTCATCGGCAGTGCCCATGGTTCCTACTGGTACCCCAATATCAGCGGAGTCGCCCGTTCCTTGAACTACTATCCCATAGGTGGTGAAAAACCCGAAGATGGAGTAGGGATGCTCTGTTTCGGCTTTGGAAAATCGGTAGTGGACAATGGTTCGGTATTTCGCTTCTCCCCTACGCATCCCAAGCGTCCTGTACAGTTCCTGGGAGGTAACCAATCCAGTTCCCAGAACAGTTTCTATGGCCTGAATCTCGAAGGGGGATACCATCCACTGGATGCAGATGGACCTGAGAACCTCGAACTTCTCTCTTTGGAGGAAGCTGAAAACCACCCCGAATCCCTGCGCTACATTGCCAGCACCTATGATATGGCAACAGGAGCCCTGAGTGAGAGCATCCGGGCAACAGGGCATAAAGTACTTACATTCAACGGAATACTTAAATATGATGCCTTCCCGCTAGCTCCGATTGTCAAAGACATATTGGAATTGGGAACCCAGGCGATGAGCACTCCCATTGAAATTGAATTTGCCGTCAACCTCAACCGCAAGGCACCTAAAAAACCTGAATTCAGTTTGTTGCAGATTCGCCCCATCGCACAGGGCAATGAAGAGAGTGACGTTACGATAAGCCAGAGGGAAAAAGACGCCGCTGCTGTCTATTCCACCATCATCATGGGCAATGGAAAGCTTGAGGATATCGTAGATGTGATATACATCAAGGAAGAAAATTTTGACGTTTCCAAAATGTCGGACATGGCAAAAGAACTTGATAAACTCAATGCCACCATGGTGCTTGAGGAAAAAGATTATGTACTCATTGTAGCTGGCAGGCTTGGATCGTGTGACCCTTGGTTAGGCATTCCCGTTTCCTGGTCACAGATATCCCGTTCCAAAGTCATCATCGAAACCGGGTTCCCTGGGTTTCAGGTAGAACCCAGCCAAGGAACCCACTTCTTCCAGAACATGACGTCCCTAGGATGCATCTATATGACAGTGAATCCTGCTTATAAAGCAGGAAAACTTGACTTTTCCAAATTCGCAGGCTGTCCTGTCGTTGAAGAATCGGAACACTTCATGCATATTCGCAACGCAAAACCGCTCACCATCAAGGTAAACGGCTTCAAGGGAGAAGGAGTGCTCTGTATATAGGACACTACTCTTTATGGGCCTGATACGCAGAAATCCAGATTTCAGTATGGCGATGCACAATACTGACTGCAGTTTCTGCATCCCTATCCATGATGGCTTTATGCAGACTTGCATGCACCTCGCTTACTCCTTCATGGATAGGATTGATGGTCTTGGTAAAGAGCTCTATGACAAAGGTATAGATGTTTTCAACAATGCTGTTGTGGGCGAATCGAGCAAGGAGACGGTGGTAGCGTAAATCATACTTGCCTGCGGTCTGTCCCGAGGCATCAACTCTTGCCAATTCAGACTGGAATTTTTCCATGGTTTCATCAAGAATCGTCAGCTCTTCATCGGTTGCAGAAGAGATGACCAATTTGACGATTCCTTCCTCCAACAACTCACGGACTTGGGTCAAAGAGTGATAGTCACGGTCTTGGACGAGAATCTGAAAGAGTTGGGGATCGAACAAGCGTTTGTTTGAAGCACTGGAAACATAGGTTCCATGACCTTGTTTGATCTCAACCACCCCATAAGCAGATAGAATCTTCAACGCTTCGCGAACAGTTCCTCTACCCACCTTCAGACTTTCAGCAAGAGAGATTTCATTGGGTATCATATCGCCAGGAGCTAATTTCTGTTCAATCAACAACTCTTTGATTTTCTCAATCACCCCATCAACAGCAGAAGGTCTTGCTGCATTGACCGCAAATATATCTTCCATAGAATTCACACCATCCCCTTACACCAACAGGACAATCATACCAACTCACTGCAAAGTGTTCAATGTCATACCTGTGATGTCAGTCCTTATAATCGTCTCGAGAAGGTGCAAAACACTCAATAAGCTCAGTATCTTCCAAGAGCTCTGAACCATGAGGATCCATGGAGGCAAAGTAATAGGCATCGCCTGCTTTCAAATCCAACACTTCTCCATCTCCCTTGAGAAAGAGGATGTGTCCTTTTACGACAATACCACTTTGGGATTGAACATGAGTATGCATTTCCAGCTTCGAACCTTTTTGTAGATAAAAATAACACATCATGTTGTCATCATCATACGTGAGGGTAACCCTATCGATCCCCTTTGCCCTGCTCATTCGTGGATCAGAAGACAAACTTCCTCTATGCTTCTTTCTGGTATCCGACTTTTTTCGTCTGTCACGAATCAACGCGAGCAGTTCGTTCCATCCTTTTTGAAAAGAGGTTCTAAAAAGCTCGACTCCACCATACTCATAGTATTCAGATTCAACCATTCCGGTAACCGAATAGGCTCTTTGGTAGTCGGGAAGCTGCTCAATAAGGTGTTGGATCTCTGTTTCACTGAGATTTTCATCTATACGGGACTCAACCTTCTGGTTCTTTTCAATCAGCGTCTCAGCGGTTCCTTTCCAGTTTATGGTTATGCTGAGGTCTCCCCCCACCAATTCAGTGAAATCCTCAAGTTTTCTTGCTCCGCCGCCAATCATGATACCGGGATAGTTACGTTCCTTCAAAAGGGCATATTCTGCTTTTGCGATGGAAAGACCAGCATACTTGACCAGCGAAGGGGGAAGCTTTAGATGGTTTGCATCAATGACACGCTTGAAATGATCGTCCAGGATACCCGTGATATGGGTGACATAGAACGGGGGGTGGTTTTTGCTCTTTTTGGAAGCCTTTGAATAGGCTTCGCAGATGGATACCACCTGAGAAAGTGCCATCACCTCAGTTGCCATAGTTGGAATATTCCGCTCAACCATGGCACTGATGGCTTCGATGCCCCATTCAGTTACGGGAATCTTGATACAGACATTTTCTCCTATCGTTCGGTTTTCCAGACCTTCATCGATGATTGCCTTGGTATTGGTTTCTGTGAATGGATCACCTTGGATGGTTACCAAGCCCTCTGTACCTCCACTCTGCTTGTACATCGGAAGAAACAGATCCGACAACCGTTCAACCATCATCTGCTGAACTTTGGAAGCTACAACAGAATCGTTGTCTTCATAGGGAACAAGCAGGTCGATCGCACGCAAGACGCAGCGATAATCCTCTTCGCTTGAAAACAACTTGGAGACATAGCTGGGATTTGTGGTACATCCGATTGCGCCACTGGCAATAGCTTGCTTGGCTTGTTCAAGAGTCGGATTGTTTATCCAGAATCTTGTGGGAGTCTGTTCTTTTACGTTATGAAAATATGTGTTTTCACTCATCGTTGTTTCCTCTCTTTATCCAAAGATCATATTGGGAAGCCACAAGGATATTTGTGGGATATACGTCAGAACCACCAAAGCACATAAAAGTGATGCAAGATACGGAAGGACCGCCTTGAACACCCTACCGACGGGAAGATTCACAATCGGACTGAGCATATATACGCTCATCCCGACCGGGGGTGTTATCATACCGATCATCAGATTGAAGACCATCACCAACCCAAAATGAACAGGATCCACACCTGAAGCTACCAAAGGTGGAAGCAGAATGGGAGTCAGAATCATGATTGCTGCAGTCGATTCAAGAAACATGCCGGCGATGAGAAGTATGATGTTTGCCAAAATCAGCAGAACGACCGGATTGTCAGAAATGCCCAGCATCATTGCCGAGGCTTGCTGGGGCAGCTGTTCTACAGTGAGGACCCATGCGAAAATAGCGGCTGACGAGACAACAAACAAGACAGAAGCAGTTGATTGAAGCGTTTCCTTACACGTCTTGATAAAAGAGGCAAAGGTCAGTTCCCTGTAGATCAGGCTGAGAATAATGGCATATGCAACAGCTATGGCAGCTACTTCAGTAGGAGAGAAATACCCAGAAAGCATACCCACCATCATGATCAACGGCATCAACATGGAAGGAAGACCCCGTTTGATGATGGTCACCAGTTCCTTCTTTGCAATTTTTCCCTCGACACCCCGAGGATAATTATACTTGCGGGCAAAAAATCCTACTTGCAGCATCAAAGCAGCTGCTATCACCAGGGCAGGTAAAATGCCGGCGATAAGCAACCTCATGGAAGAAGTCTCTGCTGCTGCACCATAGATGATGAGAGGAATGCTGGGAGGGAATATAGGTCCGATAACAGCAGAAGCTGCAGTGATTGCAGCAGATGATTCCCGAGGGTAGTTCTGCTTGTCCATCGCCTCGATCTCAATATTCCCCAGTCCTCCCACATCGGCGAGAGCAGCTCCTGAGATTCCTGAGAAAATCAAGGAAGCTACGATATTCACCTGAGCAAGACCGCCTTTCATACGCCCCACCAGAAGTTTTGCGAACTCAAACAAGCGTTCGGTGATTCCTGAACTATTCATCAACTGGGCAGCCATGATGAAGAGAGGGACGGCCAACAAAGGGAAAGAGTTGAGAGAGGCGACCATCCTTTGAATCAGCTGGCTGATGGGAATATTGTTGAATAACAGATAGATGGCTGAGGGAATCCCCATGCTCACACCAATCGGCAGACCGGTCATGATGAAAAGCAGGAAGAGACCTACGACAAGACTTCCGCTCATAGATTTTCCTCCTTCTTAGTAAAGACCATCCAAGTGTTATATATCGACCCAACCACCATGAAAACCATTCCCATGATGATCGGTATATAGAAAACAATATTGGGCATGCCTATAGCGGGAGTCTTCACATTCCAGTTCCGCTCCATGATGGTGGTGATCGCCACCAGGACAAATACTCCAAAAGCACCACAGAAAATCTGGATTATCCCATCAAAATATTTTTTCACCTTACCCTTGAGATGCATCAATAAGATATCAACGGTAATATGTTTGCTTTCAAAGGTGAGTGTGGGAATCATCAGAAATACCAATGAGACCAAAGAAAATCGAGCAAGTTCCTCAAGTTTGATGGATCCGGCATGAAACAGATTGCGCATGACGATTTGGATGAAAACGGAAGCAAACAACAGCAAGAGGAATACTATGGCACTTCCCCGATAGATTTCAGTCACCTTTTTCAGGATTTTATTCATACGTTCATTCCTTATCTAAACAGGTAAGGTGATGCGGCCGACAGCCGGCCGCATCCTCTAGGCAGATAGATTATTTGATTGCGTTGATCATGTCGTAATACTTGCCCCAAGCAGCACCAAAACGCTGGTCGACGACTTTGTTTACTGAAGATCGGAACTCATCAACCTTAAGCCCGTCAGCAGCAGTGATGACCGTCATTCCTTTGTCCTTGAGTGTCTGGATATCCTTTTCCTCACTGTTTAGAACATAATTTGAAGCCCAATCACGTGTCTCTCGAGCAACTTCATTGAAAATCTTCTTATGTTCTTCAGAAAGGGCCTGATATACTTTCTCATTGATGACGACAGGCTCACTACCCATGATGTGATCGGTCAACATTGCATATTTCTGTACTTCATAGATGTTGCTGGTAACCAACGTGCTCACAGGATTTTCCTGTCCGTCAGCAACACCTGTGGAAAGTGCAACAGGTACTTCAGCCCAGTCGATGGGTACTGCTACCGCACCCATTCCTTCTACTGCAGCAAGATAGATGGGAGAAGGAATTGCACGGATTTTCTTACCTGAAAGATCTTTGGGAGAGTACACAGGGAAGTTTGAGGTCAACTCACGGGTTCCAAAGTAGAATGAATAGAGAATGCGTACACCTCGGGTGTCGATGAGTTTCTGGTTCAGTTCCTTCAAAGCAGGAGAGGTTTCAGGATCGGTTGCTTTGAGCAGGTG
>Ga0172378_10001446_pt1 | contig 21919 bp, 16 predicted proteins | sample GrowelOW332metaG_FD_119755 | JGI IMG/M metagenome (GOLD analysis project Ga0172378, IMG submission 119755) | Groundwater microbial communities from an aquifer near a municipal landfill in Southern Ontario, Canada - Pumphouse #3_1 metaG | ecosystem: Environmental > Aquatic > Deep subsurface >... | reverse complement strand
AGTTGGTTCGCGCAATGCTTCGGATATTTCGCTTCAGTTTACTGATAACATAGCCCTTATGGCAAGCAGGGATTATAAGGTAGTGGTAAGTGGTTTTGCCAAAGGGGTTGACAAACAGGCGCTAAACTCTGCTATCAAATATAAGGGCCAAAGCATCATTGTTCTTCCGCAGGGGATTATGACCTTTGGTTCGGGATTTAAAACCTATTACAGGCAAATAGTGGATGGTGATGTTTTGGTGTTAAGTACTTTCTTTCCCAAAGTACCATGGCATGTAGAACTTGCCATGGCTCGCAATCCGATTATTTACGGTTTGGCCTCCGAAATTTATGTGGCCGAGTCAGCCGAAAAAGGTGGTACCTGGTCAGGTGTCGCAGATGGTTTGCGTAAGAACAGGGTTATTTTCGTGCGTAAACCCGGTGATCACGAAAAAAATGCAAATAACCTATTGATAGAAAAAGGTGCGATTCCTGTTGATTTTGATGGCACCCCTATAGCATCATCTAAAATAACAAAGCGGGAATCCGCTCCTGAGTTATTTACCGAAGCAGAAGTAAACTATAAACATCCCATTCTCGAGCTTTTAAAAACAGGGAATTTTACCATTAAAGATATTAAGTCCAGACTTAAAATTGAATGGAGCGATGATAAATTGAGAAAATATCTTAGAGCACAAAAGGAAGTAGAAGAAATAAAAAAAACACCACTTCAGTTTACCCATATTGGCATGCCTAAACAACAGGAGGATCGGCAGAAATTGTTATTTGACTAATTTTCAGTAGGTAAGTGATTTTAACCAATCTTTTCTTTAGAAAAACAGAAACCTTTCATACAACCTAGGAGGCTCCCTGTATCTGGTTTATAACGCAGTCAACCTGGCCAGAACTGGCAATCGAGAAAGGTGCTAAAACGCTTCTCATTCCGGTAAACTCACGCAAACAACTCAACGATCTCTCCGACGAAATGATCTCTAAAATCAATATTCAGTATTATACTGATTTGAAGGATTGTTTGATAAAGGCACTACAAGAATGAAATCCATTCAAACTAATCATTTTGATGAAATCTGAAAGATCGTACTATCCAATTTCACCATCGTATAGCATACCGGCATCATTACTTGATATACCGATACACCATTTTCTTGTCCCTTATAAAGAGTTCAGCTTCTATTTCATATCCTTCATGGAATAAAATAGCTGAATTGGGGATGTCACCAAAGTCAGGTTCATGGAATACCAAAGCCATAGTAACCAACGATATCTCTCCTTATACCATAGTAGCAGGAGTTCCGGCAAAAGGGATGCCCATATGAGATTAATGTATACTAAATTCCAATTCGCTGAATAATAAATTAGCGTTCAAAAAAATAACATAAAGCTTGTAATTAAAATTTTTACTGAATTGTTTTTTTGAAATAAAAAACCTTATTACATTTACTGCCTGATTGATGGAACAGGTATCTTGATTTGTTGATTTATACCGGGCAAATAACTTAAGCCTCACCTCCCCTGTTCTCACGTGATGGAGATTTTAAAGCGGAACCGAAAAGCTAATGAGTAGGACAACAAAAAAATAAAAACACCATGAGAATTTTTACCAAAACATTATCAGTACTTGTAATCCTTACTATTTGTTCAAGTTGTGCATCCATTGTAAGCAGAACTAATTGGCCCCTGACTGTAAATACAGACCCCGCCGGCGCTAAAGTAGAGATCACAGACAAAAAGGGAATTACCGTATTTAAAGGTACCACACCGATGACAACGTTACTAAAATCAGGAGCAGGCTACTTCTCTTGTCAGTCCTACAAAGTAAAAATGACCCTAGAAGGATATGGCGAACGAATCATCCCCGTTGAATGTACCCTGAATGGCTGGTATATTGGGAATATATTTATTGGCGGATTATTAGGTATGTTAATTGTTGATCCCCTCACTGGTGCCATGTACAGACTTGACAGAGAATACATAAGTGAAACCTTGACAAAAGACACAGCAAATATGGAACCATCATTAAGAATCATGAATATGAATGACATTCCTGATAATTTAAAAGCACACCTGGTCTGTATAGAATAAGCTGTGATCAAAAAGGTAGGAAATCACCGTTTCTGAAGTTTAGAGAACGGTGATTTCTATTAACATAAATCTGATAGTGCATGGATTTATGGATGTATGGACAACACGCAAAACCACCATTGATATTGCGGCATCAGTACTTGATATACTGATACACCATTTTCTTGTCCTTTATAAAGAGTTCAGCTTCTATGTTATAGGCCTCATCAAACAGAATGGCTGAATTGGGGATGTCACCAAAGTCAGGTTCATGGAATACCAGAGTGGAAGAATCTGTTTTTATCCAATAGCCGGTTAGATGCTCTTTACTCAGGTATTCGCTTACGGTATCATAAAAGGCTGTATCACTTTTCTTCCATTCTGTTTCGTCATTTCCGTAAAAATCATGGTGCAAGTCATAATACTTAGTTTGCTCTATCTGTTTGATCAGTTTATTCAAACCCTTATTGGTAAACTTCAGCGTCCGTTGCTTAATATAATCCTGACCAAGAAAGTTTGTATTACCCGACACGCTGGTCCAGGCAGGAATAGTGATGCCCAGATTGGCTTCAATTTTTTTTATTCTTGCTCTTCTGCAACTGATGCTGCCGAGAATGATGATCAATATTAAAATCAAAGTAATGATACCGTAGCGGCGAATGTTATTCTTTTTCATGTAGAATTTTTAAGGTCAAAAATGAATGGTAATATTAAAACATTTTCACTGAACTACCAACAATAATGAATAAATAAAACTATACAACTATTCGTTGGAACTTTTAATTGTTTAATCCACAATAGTTTGAAAACAATTGGGTTTATTGTATTTTTGATACGTCATTTGAGAGATCCTGAATGGGATAGTGTTCAATCGGTTTGTAAACCGAAAAAGGTTATACAAAATATTTATTTGTCTGTTGTAATTGTTTTACCTTTACATATCAAATATTAAACATAAAAATGCGCCACATGAAAAAAGCTCTATTCATCCCTTTGTTTATCATCGCTCTAAGTGCGCTGTCGTTGGAATTAAAAGCTCAGACGTACCGGCCTTTGACTGAACCGGGTTGTGAAGGCTCACCCTTTGAATATGTGAATCCTGAAACTACACTGATGACAATAGGACAGGTTTTTGATTTTCAACCCGGCGATGTATTCCATACGAAGGATCTTTCAGGGCAATGTCTACCTAATGGCGATAGAATTACCATCTCCGGCAGGTACTATTCATCACGATCTGACACAGTATTCTACACCAGAATGCATAACAGATATTCCAGTATGGTGAGCTGGGAATCGGGTGAGCCTGAGCTTGTTTATTCTTTTGGTACGTTTACCGATACTGTTTTATATTCCAACCTGCAGTCACCTATAAGCGATTACGATGCAAACTTTACAAATGATTATTATATTAGGAACGACAGTTCGCTTTGCACGACACTCATAAATGGTTATAATCTGATTGTTGGCCCGGGTTTTGAGGATGACAACATAATCAGGGAATATGGTAAAGGACTGGGTTTGACGAAAGCCTACCTTTACAGTGGAACCGGCGGAGCAGTGCAATACAGCGAGAAATTGGTGTATTACTATAAAAACGGGACCTACTGCGGTGAAGAAGATGTAACGGCCACGAAGGACATCGCGAAAAGCCGTCAGCTCGAAGTGTATCCTAACCCCACCCGGGACTGCCTGTACTTCGATCTTCCACCCTTTACAGGCACAGCACTCTTTTCCCTTTATTCAATCCAAGGCAGTGCAGTAATCTTCGGCCAAGCTATACAAGGTACTAACCAGATCAGCACAGCAAACCTTACCCCCGGCATCTATAATCTGCGCGTAAACCTTGAACATAGATTGATGGAGTCAGGGGTTGTAATTGTCAGGTAAAAATAATTCTGCCCCGGCATCTGATCATTAACCTATTAAACTAAATCTGATAGTGTATGGATTTATGGAAGTATGGGCAACACGCAAAACCACCACTGATATTGAGCTTAAACAAACCATCATGCTCATACGTATAGCTGCTTTTGGCGCTATATGGGTGTCACTTTTAATCCGGTTTAGTGTGGCAATATTAGCGTAACGTGCAGCTCACTAAAGAATACAATCCTAAACTGCATAAGTATTAATCATTTTTCGTATTTTTCCGCTCAATTCATAGCAATATAAAGCATTATGGTGTGGAAGTAGCAAAAGGAAAGATTAGTATTTCATTTATTGATATTGAAGTGCAACCTGCCACCAATAAGGTGCTTGATTTTGGCTGTGTTCGTTTTAACGACCCTGCAGGACTGGATCATGCAGAATTACACTCGTCACACCTGACTGATTTTATCAATTTCATAAAAAATACTGACTTCTTATGTGGTCATAACCTATTTAGCCATGATTTAAAGTACTTAACAAACATTATACCACCGGAGCATTTTGAAAATTGCAATTTCATTGATACGCTGTTATACTCCCCCTTGCTATTTTCCACCCGACCTTATCATCATCTATTAAAAGATGATAAAATCAATTCTGAAGAACTGAATAATCCTTTAAATGATTCTTTAAGTGCGAAGGATCTTTTGTTTGATGAAATCCTGGCCTTTAAACATCTGGATGCTGAGTTGAGGTCGATCTATTATGAATTACTCGGTAAGCTTTACGAATGGAAGGGCTTTTTCAATTATGTGAATTATCAGTGCAGTAATGATAAATCAATGATTGAAGGCTATTCAAGTACAGAAGATTTAATCATTCGAAGATTTAGTAATGAGATATGCGAGAATAGTAATCTTACCTACATTATCCGTAATAAGCCTGTTGAATTGGCTTATTGTCTTGCATTGATCAATGCACACGACCGTTATTCAATAACACCTCCCTGGGTTCTTAAATCGTATCCTGAAGTGGAGAAAGTAATGGTTCGTCTGCGCAATAAGCCTTGTATTACAGGTTGCCCCTATTGTGATATTGCATTGGATATTCATCAGGGGTTAAAGAAATTTTTTGGCTTCAACTCTTATAGAAGTTATGCAGGGGAACCCTTACAGGAAAAAGCAGTTAAAGCAGCTGTTGATGGCAACTCCCTGTTAGCTGTTTTTCCTACCGGTGGTGGAAAGTCATTGACGTTCCAGGTCCCGGCTTTGATGAGTGGTGAATCGGCCAAGGGATTGACGGTGGTGATTTCTCCACTGCAGTCATTGATGAAGGATCAGGTTGATAATCTTGAGAAGGCCGGGATTACAGAGGCTGTTACTATAAACGGATTGCTTGATCCGATTGAAAGAGCTAAATCGATTGAAAGAATAGTGGACGGCTCAGCATCCATCCTTTATATTGCACCTGAATCCTTGCGATCAAAGACTCTTGAGCATATATTACTTGGAAGGAAGATTGTACGGTTTGTTGTGGATGAAGCACACTGCTTTTCTTCCTGGGGTCAGGATTTTAGAGTCGATTATTTGTATATAGGTGATTTTATTAAATCGCTTCAGCAAAAGAAAAACCTTACCGAGAGTATACCGGTTTCATGTTTCACAGCAACGGCTAAGCAAAAAGTAATTGACGATATATGTCAGTATTTTAAAGAGAAACTGGATATTGACCTTGAAATTTTTTCTTCAAAGGCATCGAGAACCAATTTAAGATACCAGGTATTTGAACGTGGCAATGAAGAAGAAAAGTACCATGCTCTCAGGAGCCTTCTGGATGAAAAGGATTGCCCTACCATAGTTTATGTGTCACGTACCAGAAGGGCCTATGAACTGGCTACACGTTTATCAAAGGATGGTTATATAGCAAGACCATACCATGGCAAGATGGATCCAATAGAGAAATCTGAGAACCAGAATGAATTCATTGCAGGTAATGTTGACATTATGGTGGCAACTTCAGCTTTTGGAATGGGGGTTGATAAAAAGGATGTGGGCATGGTTATTCATTATGATATATCTGACTCGCTCGAAAACTATGTTCAGGAAGCCGGTCGGGCCGGAAGAGATGAATCAATTTATGCTGATTGTTATGTGCTTTTTAATGAAAATGACCTGGATAAACACTTTATTCTGCTCAATCAGACTAAGTTGAATATCAAAGAAATTCAGCAGGTTTGGAAGGCCATCAAAGAAATTACCAGATTAAGGGCAACCGTTTCAAACTCAGCCCTTGAGATAGCACGTAAAGCAGGTTGGGATGATGGAATAAAAGATATTGAAACCCGGGTAACTACGGCCATTGCAGCACTTGAGGATGCCGGTTACATCAAGAGGGGACAAAATTCACCAAGGATATTTGCCAATAGTATCCTCTCACGAACTGCTCAGGAAGCCATTGACAAGATAAACGCTTCCACCAGGTTTAATGAAAAAGACAAACAATCAGCTACCCGTATAATTAAAAACCTTATTGCTGCAAAAAATAGAAAAGCAGCTAGTGATGAGGTTGCAGAGTCAAGAGTTGATTATTTAGCTGAAAATTTGGGTATGGTTAAAGGTGAAGTGATCAGGATTATTAATCTTTTAAGAGAAGAAAAAATCCTCGCTGACAATCAAGACTTATCAGCCTATATTCGCAGAGGTGAGAGTAAAAACCAATCGATAAGAATAACCGATACTTACTCCTTACTCGAAAAGTTCCTAATCAATTTCATCAGTCAGGAAGAGAAGATATTTCACCTAAAAGAACTTAATGAGAAAGCACTACAGAGCGGAATTGACAATTGCACACCCAATAAAATAAAAACGATCTTTAATTTCTGGGCTATCAAGAATTGGATCAAACGCCAAACTACCGATTATCAAAACAACAGAATAAGCGTATTAGGTCTTATTCCTGAATCGGAAGCCAATGAAAAACAGGAAAAACGCCACAACCTGGCAAGATATATCATTGACTTTTTATATAATAGAAGCACTGATCCGGATGAAGATAAGGACAAAGAAGAAATACTTGTGCATTTTTCAGTTCATGAACTTAAGGAAGCTTATAATAACAGAAATGAGTTGTTTAAAATAGCTATTGATATCAGTGATGTAGAAGATGCATTGTTCTACTTATCGCGCATTGAAGCACTTAAAATTGATGGGGGATTCCTGGTTGTTTACAACAAACTAACCATTGAAAGGCTTGAATCAAATCTGAGAAAGCAATATAAAACCGAGGATTACCAAAAGCTTTCGCAGTTTTATGAAAATAAGGTCCAACAGATACATATAGTTGGTGAATACGCCAAGAAGATGATTACTGATTATACGGATGCGCTTCAATTTGTGGAAGATTATTTTCGATTGAATTATCAATCGTTTCTGAATAAATATTTTAAAGGTAGTCGCCAGGCCGAAATAAGCAGGAATATCACACATGCTAAATTCAACCAATTGTTTGGAGAGTTGTCAGCAACTCAACTTGCCGTAATAAATGATCAGACTGCAAATTATATTGTGGTTGCTGCCGGACCGGGTAGTGGTAAGACAAAATTACTGGTTCATAAACTTGCATCCTTAATTTACATGGAAGATGTTAAGTACGAGCAACTTTTAATGCTTACCTTCTCACGTGCGGCAGCCACAGAGTTTAAAAAACGTCTGTTCAAATTAATTGGGGATGCGGCTGCATTTGTTCAAATAACTACCTTTCATTCATACTGCTTTGACTTGCTTGGTAAAATTGGCACGCTGGAAAAATCCTATTCGATAATCAGTGATGCAATTGAGAAGATTAGAAATGGTGATATAGAACCAAATTCAATTACGAAAACTGTTTTGGTAGTGGATGAAGCTCAGGATATGAATGGTGAAGAATATGAGCTTATTAAAACCCTGATGGAATTTAATGAAGGAATGCGTGTAATTGCAGTTGGGGATGATGACCAGAATATATTTGAGTTTAGAAAATCAAGTTCAAAATATCTGACCAGCTTTATTAATGATAAACAGGCTATAGTACATGAATTGCTGACAAATTTCAGAAGTCGCAATAATCTCGTTGAATTCTCTAATCAATTTGCTAACCATATCAGAAATCGATTAAAGAGGAATCCGATACATGCAAATAGTGTTGAAAATGGTTTCATAAAGCTTATCAGTCATGAAGATAATAACCTTGCCGTTTCACTTGTCAAAGATTTTTTACAGACGGAACTACGGGGAACGACCTGTGTACTTACAAAAACCAACGATGAAGCTCTCCAGGTAACCGCCTTGCTGTTAAAAAACAGAATAAATGCACGGTTGATTCAATCAAATGAAGGATTCAATCTTTACAACCTCCATGAAGTACGATATTTTCTTGATAAGTTGGACTTTTTTGATTCGAGCAGGCTTATCAGAGAAGAAGAATGGAATGAGGCAAAACGAAAATTGTTGAGTGAATTTGGCTCGAGTCCTGATCTTGAGATTTGCAAGAAAATGGTTAAAGACTTCGAGACCATTCATTCCAAGAAGAAGTATAAGACAGATTTTGAAATTTTCATCAAGGAATCAAAGCTCGAAGATTTTATCACAGCCAACGGCGAAGTTATTTTGGTCTCGACCATGCATAAGTCAAAAGGAAGGGAATTTGATAATGTGTTCCTGATGCTCCAAAACTATGCCATTCAGGATGATGAAGACAGTAGATTGCTCTATGTAGCGATGACCCGGGCAAAGGAGAACTTAACGATACATTACAACATTAATCCATTCGACCAAAGTCTTGAGAGAGCATTAAGGGCCATTAAAGTGCCGGGCTTACAGCGTTACCATGACGAGGCAAACCGGGGCATTCCAAATGAACTGGTTATGCAGCCAGGCTTTAAAGACGTATGGCTGGATTATTTTGCCGGCAAGCAATACCAGATAAATCGCCTCAAAAGCGGGGATCCATTAAAAGTGACGGGTACTGATGGTTATGATTTAAATGGCAGACCAATCCTTAAATTCTCAAGAGAATTTTCAAAAACCATTGATACATACCAACATAAAGGCTACAAAATCACCAAATGCACGGTCAACCATATTATCTACTGGATCAAAGAAGGCACAGAAAATGAAATTAAGATAGTTCTACCGGAAGTTTGGTTTGAAAAAGATAAGTGAATATTTATAAATTTGTTATCAAACGTCGTCATGAAAACAATCCTCCGTTTCCCGTTATTGTATCGAAAAAGTTCATTGTCATAGCAGCCATTAATAACGGCGTATAGGCAATCAAATCAGTCCATAGGAGTTCAGTGCACTATTCATTTGAACGTTTTTGAAAGAATAGGTTTAAACAATGAAAAAGGCTGCTGAATAAACCACGAGATTTACCAAAAGCCAAAGTGTTGGTACTTACCATGGATGAAGACATTCAAACATCATTGGTCTGATAAAATTTACCATAGAACATCAACTTATTGATTTTATTAAAGAGTCCTGGCCGCTCTGAATACGAAATTTCCAACAATTTTAACGTTACAGCACAGGGAATCATTGATTTTTACAAACATTTGGACACGTTTGAGAAGGCAAGACTTATTTCAGATCATGTACCGATTTACATAAAGTTTATGATCATCTGATTGCAAAAATTCAGTAAACCGCTGTAAGCAGACAAATAGGTTCTAAAATTTTTCGTGATTAGGATGTCTCTTGCTTGGTTGCATTCAAATATTAAAGAAAACTAAATGACATCATGATGACTTCTAGTTAGTTTATTATTTCGGTTAGACCTAAATAATGAGTATGTCATAAACATTACATTAGTGATTGGTGATGATTCGCTAAAAATTTCGCTTAAGTGAAAAAACATTCCAACCGTTCTCTTTGACCGTTTGCATGGCCGGTTGTTGCTGCATGATAGCCCCTCCCCATTGATTAAAGTCGAAGATATGGGGATTTTCAAACCACTGTTGTAGGTCCATCGTGATTTGAAATGACAAGGTGTCCTGATCCTTCATAGTAAAATCTGAGCCCGGCAGGCTAACCGTGAAATAATTCTGGACAAATGCATAGATGGAATCAGTATTGTAGCTGTTATCACGATAAAGCTGGCCAATACCCAAATGGAAATCAAATGGTTGGTTAAATCCTTCGGGATTTTTCCATTTCCCATTGATCATCATGTAATGATAACCGCCACCAAGGACTTCAGGCCAGGTCATATTGACCTCAGGCGGATTCACGAACATAAAGGATTGGTTTTTTTGCTGTGGTATGCCAAAAATAAAGGATATGGAATCATATTCCCCGACTGGGATTTTATCAAAAAACTGAATAGTCTTGGTATCCGGAATGTTTTCATCAATATAAAAAATGTCCTTCCATTCCCCGATGACTGTTTTGGTCCCGTCGTTCCGATAAAATGTCACATCAGATATAAAATACATCACATCGGTAATCAAATACTGATTTCCGGCCGCATTTGAATAGATCAATTCATTCCGCTTAAGAGGTTGATCCTTCACCTGATGATTGATATTGAAGACAATTTTTCCGGATGGAACCACAGGTTCAGTAGGTTCTTTATCCCGACAGGCCGACAAACCTCCTGCCATGATCATCACGAGCGAGAATTGGCATAAATAGCGTAAAAATTTCCTGTCAGTCATTAAAATTTCAAGATTAAAGTAACATAAAATACGCGTCCCGGCTCATATAATCGTTCCATACTGCCGATAATCCTCCGGTTAAGGTGTTCGTAATAAGGGGTATCAAAGATATTATTTATTCCTGCTATCAGTGATGCAAATTTAAAAGGAGTGTAAGTTGCCGATACTGCTGCGGTTGCAAATCCCGGCGTTTCCAGTTCTCCATACGACTGAGAGATGCGATTCTGTTTACTTACCAGCCTGACGTTCATGCGGGGGATAAGGGTATTATTAAGGAGTTTATATGAAAATTGAGCAGCGACTTCCAAAGGCGGTATTTCAGACAGGGGATCATTTTTCACGATCTCCTCCCCTGTGACCTGGCCATCAGATACTATATATTTAACTGCCTCAGGTTCGGTACCGTATGTAGCTGCAGCATTCAGCAATAATTCCCATTTTTTTTCGGTTGGTGAACGGTAGGTTGCTTCAAATCCTTTAAGATAAACCAGGTCAGTGTTTACGAACTGCTTGACGCCCGGCGCCCCCTGAGTGGATGGGGTGATCACCGATGGAGGTATAATTTCGCCCCTGATATAATCCGTTACAAGTGAAAAGAATCCGCCAACAGAAAAAGTACCCATTTCAGGATGAACAAAATCAAAAGAGGCGTCAGCCTGCTGGTTCTTTTCAGGCTTTAAGCCGGGATTGCCCAGGTAATCAAAGGCATCATACTGCACAGGCATCAGTTTGATAAACCGTTCCATCATCGACGGGCTGCGGGTTCCTCTTCCAATGGCTGCATTAAAATACCAATAACCTGCAATCTGCTTTTTAAGGCCCAGACTGAAGCTTACATTCAGGGACTTTGAATCTGTTTCATCAAAATAATGGATTCCATTTTTTACAAGTTTAAAGGTATCGCATGATGAAGCCTGATTATAGTCAAGGCGCAGGGCGGCTGCCATATCTATGCCTTTCACCGGGATCTTATATTCGGCGAAAGCCCCTGCATTATTATAAAGAGCATGCAGCCAAAGGTTGGTATTTTTAACAGAAACGAATGTTTCACCACCCATTTCCATCTCCATAGTCATTCTCTTTTGCCCATCCTTGTAAATATGTTCATAGTCAATTCCTACCTGTACGTTCTGGCTACCCACTCGAATGATTCCGGTAAGTTTACCACCGGTATTCTTCGCATCTACCGTGGCAAGAGCCTGCATCTTTTTAGCTGCCGGCCTTTTCAAATTGTCCATAACATGATGAACAGACGAGAAATAGCTTTGGAATTCAATGGATTTCCATAACCTGCCTGCATTTTGAGCGGAGTAATTTAGAAATGCAATATGAGTTTGATCTATTTGTTCATCCATCGGCAATGCCGGGTACATCACATCTTTTCCCTCGTCATAGGTATATGACAGAGAAAGCTGTTGATTTTTTTTGATCATATAACCGGCTGCTGCCGAACCATAAATTCTCTTGAAAGAACTGTTACAGGTTACCTCATTCCCGGTTTTGTAATTTCCATAACCTTTGTAACCGCCGCTAACATTGAAGAATATTTTATTATTACCTCCAGCAAGTTCTATATGCTCGCGTTGCCCATTCCAGTTTGATTCAAAACCATATAAAACCTCGCCATGAATTCCGGGTTGCTCGTCAGGATGCGGCAATCGGGTGATCAAATTTACCATTGCTCCCATTACAGGTCCGTATTTCAGCACATAAGGGCCTTTAATAATTTCAATTTTACTGATATTCTCACTTTCCACATGACTCGCCACAGGATCCATACGGTTTGGACAACCACCTTCAATCTTTACGCCACTGTTCAGAAGCACTGTAACCTGGTTGTATTTGAAGCCGCGAATAACAGGGTCAATGGCGATGCCCCCTTTCCTGATACCCGAAACATTGGGCTGTTGCCTGAGTAAATCGCCTATGTCCCTGATAGCTTCAGTATTCAATGTAACCGGAGTAATGATACTGACGGGATAGGCATTCAGGTTATTTCCGAAAACTTCAACTTCTTTCAGATACATAGTATCACGGGTAACCGTATCCTGGGCTGACAATTTACCTGAGGACCATAGGGTGATTAAAAATATCACTATGCATAAAACCTTACATGAAGCAGCCCTGATCATTAGCTTGTTCATACCTTGTGCTTTAATTATTTTAATGAAATTGCTCATTTAACAATCGGTTTATCATCGCCTGACCCGTATGTTACTATCCGAAACAACAAACCTACATAAAAAATTCCAAATTACACAATCGGGCGGCTTCTGCAAGGGGAATTCAGAGAAGCCAAAACAAAGGATTATTTTCTTTCTCCAATAAATAGTAAATAATGACATAACTTCTTGATTTTCACACATTTTTTTATTATCTTTAAGGATTGACAATGGATGAATGCCTTTAGATGTTCAGGATTATCTACTTAAAAGCTTTGGTACATTGTTTTTCAGAAAGGCTGTAATCCATATAGATAGCAAACAGTATATATGTAAACAAAACCCATCACTAAACTATAAAGGCTATGAAAAAGCAACTACTTATCTGTATTTTTTGGGGTATCATGTTATCCGGCCAGAGTCAGTTTGTTCCTCAGCCACTTAATTACCCCGGGCAAGGTTACTGGCCAGCGTATATTTCTATTTCAGATCCGGAACATGTATGGGTAGGGACCACTCACGAATTTAATATTCCTTATTCCTACTCGATTAAAACATCAAATGGTGGTGTATCATGGACACATGATTCGATACCGGTACCCGGAGAACCATATTGCACTTCAATATGCGAATGGGATAAGAATACATGCTTTTTTGTTTTCACAGATGTTACAGAAGCAGGTGGTAGTATTTGGAAAACTACCAATGGAGGCAGTACATGGTCATGCATGACTACAAACCAGTTTGATGGCAGTTTCGCTAACTTTTATCATGCCTTTAGTGCAAATGCAGGGGTGGCTATGGGTGATCCGAAAGATGGATATTTTGTAATACAAGTTACCAACGATGGCGGTGAAACCTGGACCAGGGTTCCATCAATAAGCATACCTACCCCTCTTGAAGGTGAATATGGCATGAATGACAGTTATTCTGCTGTTGGCAATTCTATCTGGTTTACCACAAATAAAGGCCGGTGTTTCAGATCTTTTGACCGGGGACAACACTGGGATGTAACCCGGGTAGTTGATGTATCCGGAGGCTTCTTCGATGTATGCTTTTCGTCAGAGCATAAGGGAGCATTCTTTAGTATGAACGATTCAACCCGTAACATAGCAGTAACCATTGACGGAGGTATCAACTGGGATACTGTTAGCATTCCACAAAGTTATTATATTCTAGATATGAGTAGTGTGGGAGGATTTGATGGAGGTTTTGTTTTTACCGGATGGAAAGATTTAACGGATGTTTTCTTCACCCCTGATATGTTTACAGGTATCGTGAAAATTGGTTCATCCATTATTTCCAGTGGATCAGTCGCATTTCTTGACGCTTCAACAGGATGGCTTGCAGGAGGCGAATCAGGAACAAACGAGATATTCAAATACATGGGAGTCCTATCGTCAGCAAATCAGGGATCAGCCATAAAACATACAGAGAAATTGTTGATCATGCCAAATCCCACGTCTGATAAAGCACTTTTGAAATTACAAAGCGATGATGTAGGCACAAAATTCCTCACTTTGCTTATTACCGACATGTGTGGAAAGGTTGTCAAACAACAATCTATATTATCTTCAGAATGGGCAAAACTGGATGCTTCTGATTATGATAATGGCATATACATGGTTTATGTATTCTCAGGGAATGAGATGCCACGTTGTGTAAAGTGGGTTATTAACCATTAAAGCATTATTGCAGCAGATTGAGGTAACCAACAAAGCATTGAACGATCCTGAGAAACGCAGAATTAAGATAATTACGGACAGGTTCAGAGAATTTTATTTTATCTTTGCCTTACTCAACAACCTGAAACTAATGCGTCAAACTTTGTTCTTCTTCGCGATTCTCCGGTCCGCTACCATTAACCCGATGGCACTGACGTTCTCCGGAGCATCATTTGTCGGAGCCATAACTGACAACTTTTAATAACAAGGATTTACAGAACTAAGTGATTCTGGAAATTGATATATATGGAAGAACAAAGTTCAGCTTTTAAAGCCCCCTCTAAGAAACACCAACCCAAAGGGCTTACCATTCTTTACGAGGATCGTGATATTCTGGTTGTAGATAAAATACAGGGTTTGTTGACCATTGGAACTGAAAGGGAGAAACAAAACACGGCTCATTTTCTCTTAAATGAATATGTAAAAAAAGGAAATGAACGATCAAAAAATCGTGTATTTATAGTACATCGCCTGGATAGGGAGACTTCAGGAATTCTGATTTTTGCCAAAAGTGAAGAAACAAAATTCTATTTACAGGATCATTGGAAAGCATTTAGTAAAAAATACTATGCAGTAGTACATGGTGTACTTCAGGATAAAGAAGGAGTAATTACATCTTACTTATTTGAAAATAAAGTGTTTAGAGTTTATTCAGTGAATGACCCGAATAAAGGGAAATTTTCAGAAACAGGATACAAAGTCATTAATGAATCTGACAAATTTAGTTTACTGGAGATCAATCTCTTTACGGGAAGAAAACACCAAATTCGAGTTCACCTGTCTGAAATGGGACATCCTGTTGTGGGGGACAAAATGTATGGGAATGCAGATAAAGGAGCTAAAAGATTGGCTCTTCATTGTGCTTCACTCACCATCATTCATCCATTCACTCATAAGGAAATGAGTTTTGAAACCGTCATTCCTCCTTATTTTAAAACACTGGTTCAGTAATCACTGTTGCTCTGCCATACTGTCATGTATGATACCGGTTGTTGCAGGTTGTTGCAGGCTTGTCAGTTTCTGTGTCATGCTCAAAAAACTGCCAAAGTCTGCCAAAAGGGTATCATTGGGTATCAAATGTTCTTTTTTCAACTTTTTGCACCAATATTGCAATAGGGTATAAAACGATATAAAAATCACCCAATGAACCATATCATGATTGCCGGAATACCTACAGCACTCGTTGCCATTATTGCTTTTATCCTGATGAGTCGTAAATACAGGTCAGAAGTAAATCAAACCCGGATTGATGCAAAAAGAAAAGAAATTGACTATACCGAACGGGTAATCAGGATCATGCGGGAATTATCAGAAGGGATGTTGATAAACCAGGCAAAAGATATAGATACCCTCCGCAGGGAGATTGCCATTACCCGGGAACGAATCAGCTGATTTATACAAGACAGCCAACAGACCAGGGAACAGATGTTTTCATTGGAAAGACAGTTCCGCCTGGCAAAAGTAGAGAACATGAAACTCTCCGAACAGATCACCTTGTTCTCACAGTACTTAAAATATCTCAAATGAAATTAGGTTACGATTGAAGTCCACGGTAACGTGTTACCTGACTATAAAAATGAATAAACATGTTGATATAGATGCTTCAGCCGTTGGGAAATGTGCTGTAGTTAATGAAATTAAAAAGAATAAAAGATTCTCCCAAAAGGGTTTATGGAAGGTACTATTTTACCGATTTAAGTCTGTTGCTTAATTCCAGCTTATATTGATTCCAGTCCTGAATGGGTTTTTGAGCCACCCCACTTTCCATGGCAGCGCGGGCAACAGCAGGGGCCACATAGGTAAGAAGTCGGGGGTCAAGAGGTTTGGGAATAATATAATCTTTCCCGAACACCAGATGCTCTACGTTAAAGGCTTTGCACATGCACTCAGGAACCGTTTCTCTGGTTAGCGAGGCAAGGGCATAACAAGCAGCAAGTTTCATCTCTTCATTGATGCAGGTAGCACGCACGTCAAGCGCTCCACGGAAGATGTAAGGGAAACCCAGCACATTATTTACCTGGTTGGGATAATCGGAACGACCGGTTGCCATGATCAAATCATCACGTGAAGCCATGGCATCTTCATAGGTTATTTCAGGATCAGGATTAGCCAAGGCAAAAACCACGGGGTCTGGGGCCATAGAACGCACCATTTGCTGTGATACCACATTACCTTTAGATAAGCCAAGGAATACATCAGCTCCCTGCAGCGCTTCAGCCAGGGTGTGTATATCACGTTCTGTGGCAAATTCAATTTTGTATTTATTCAGGTCTGTACGGTCTTTGCGTAGCACTCCTCTGGAATCGAGCATGACGACGTTTCCCTTTTTGGCACCCAGCGACAAGATTAGTTTGGTGCAGGCAATGGCGGCAGAACCTGCGCCATTGACTATTATTATGGCTTCCTCAATTTTTTTATTTGATAATTCAAGCGCATTCAGAATCCCGGCGGAACAGATAATGGCGGTTCCATGCTGATCATCGTGCATCAGGGGTATGTGTAGTTCCTGTTTCAGCCTTTTCTCAATTTCAAAACATTCCGGGGCTTTGATATCTTCCAGATTAATTCCGCCAAAGGTAACGGCAATATTTTTGACCGTCTGCACGAATTGATCAATGTCCTTTGTATCCACTTCAATATCGAAGACATCAATATCGGCAAATATTTTAAAGAGGAGTCCTTTGCCCTCCATCACAGGTTTACCGGCACCGGCACCTATGTCACCCAAACCCAGTACAGCAGTACCGTTGGATATAACTCCCACCAGGTTTCCTTTGGCTGTATATTTATAGATATCGTCAAAATTCCGATTGATTTCAAGGCATGGATAGGCAACTCCCGGGGAGTAAGCCAGGGAAAGATCGAGTTGCGAAGAATGTGATTTAGTAGGAATGACTTCCAGCTTTCCGGGTCGCCCTTCGCTGTGATATCGCAGTGAGTCTTCTTTGGTTGCTTTTACCATTACAGATAAAATTTGAAATTCTATTAATAATTCAGTGAATACGGGGCATTCAGGGTGTAAAGGTAAGAATTATTATGGGAACCTATATTATTGGTACTTTTGCAAAAAAACAGACAGTCATTTATAAGTTAAACAAACAGGGAAAACCTGCTGCCCGGGTTATAGCAATACAATCGTTGGATATATGAAAAGAGGAATTGCAATTACGGGAAATACAAACGATTTGGGCATTGAGAAGTTGGGAAAGCTGCTGATGCAATATTCGGTTCCGGCTATTATTGCTACTGCTGCAGCCTCTCTTTACAACATTATTGACAGGATTTTTATAGGGCAGGGAGTAGGTCCGCTGGCCATTTCAGGTCTGGCGATTACCTTCCCACTGATGAATATTACAGCCGCTTTTGGTGCGATGGTCGGAGTCGGAGCCAGTACGATGGTATCCATCAGACTCGGGCAGCAGAACAAGGAGAGCGCTACCCATATCCTGGGTAATGCTGCCAAACTGAATATCATACTGGGTATTTCCATCGGGCTGATCAGCCTTATATTTCTGGATCCGATTCTTTATGCTCTCGGAGCAAGCATGGAAACCCTCCCCTACGCCAAAAAGTTCATGCAGATCATACTGCTGGGCAATGTTTTTACGCATCTATACCTTGGATTGAACGGAGTTTTGCGGTCATCAGGATATCCACGTAAGGCCATGACTATCACATTGATAACAGTGTGTATTAACTTGGTTTTGGCACCAATATTCATCTTTATATTCAAGTGGGGAATACGCGGAGCAGCCCTGGCAACGGTATGTGCCCAAATAGCAGGAACCATTGCAACAGTGATACACTTCATAAACAAGAGCAATTATTTGCACTTCCTTCCGGGACACATGAAGTTGAAATTGTCAATCATTAAGGATATCATTTCAATCGGAATGTCAAACTTCCTGATGCTGCTGACAGCAAGCGTTGTAATCTCTATAATGAACATCAGCCTCGGGAAGTATGGCGGTGATTTTGCCATAGGTGCTTACGGCATATTATACAGCATAGCGGGTTTAGTGATCATGATTGTACTGGGCCTTAACCAGGGTATGCAGCCTATTGTTGGATATAATTATGGGGCTGGCCAGCTAGAACGCGTCATCAGAACTTATAAACTGACCCTGATTGCCGGTACCTGTGTGACCTCTGTTGGGTTTATTCTGGCAGAACTATTCCCCAGACTGATTGCCTCAGCCTTTACTAATAATGGCGATCTGATTGATCTAACTGTTACAGGGATGAGGCTGAACCTAATGATGTTTCCCATTGTAGGATTCCAGATTGTGACCTCAAACTTCTTCCAATCGATTGGTAAGGCAAAAATAGCCATCTTTCTATCGCTTACGCGTCAGTTACTATTCCTGATCCCGGCGTTGTTGATCCTCCCTCATTTCTGGGGACTGAACGGGGTATGGCTCAGTACTCCCTTAGCCGATTTTGCAGCGTCGGTACTGACGCTCTTGGTATTAATCTGGCAGTATAAAAAGCAAAAGAAAAACAATCTTCAAGCCCTGCAATAAAAGCTTACCCCGCAAGCTAATTTAAAGAACTTATTAAAAAAGATTGTTTTTAGTCTTACCTATGTCCTGCTGCAAACCCTGCTTTAAGCCTTACTCTATGCTTTTCTATATACCTTACTCTATGCCTTAGTATAAACCTTAATTTCAACCATACTCTATGTCCTGCTGCAAACCCTGCTTTAAGCCTTACTCTATGCTTTTCTATATACCTTACTCTATGCCTTAGTATAAACCTTAATTTCAACCATACTCTAAGTCTTGCTTTAAGCCTAGTATAAACCTTAATTTAAACCATACTTTAAGTCTTGCTCTATGTCTTGCTCAAAGCCTTACTCAAAGCCTTACTCAATACTTTACTCTATGCCTCACCCTATATCTTTACCCTATACCTTACTAAAAACCTTAATTTATGTTTTACTTTAGGCCTTATTTTAAAAGCTTAACCTGAATCGGAAAAATCCCAAAGTTATATTGACTTTTTCACCTGGCATATCAGCGTTGAAATGCTGCAGCAGGAAAGTAAAGTCGATATTTTGAGCCAGGGAATAGTCAACCGACGGACCGGTAAAATACCCATGCAGGTCAGGGAACCACATAGCCGAGAGGCCGAGATTCAGAAGAGGAGTGGCGGCCCAGGTAAACTGTCCGAATGTCGTGAACTTTGAGAAAGCCAGATCCTTTGCGGATAACTTTCCTGTATAGAAACCAGTAAAATCATTCAGATCGCCAGGATCATCACAGAACATAAATTGCAATTGAGCCGAGGAGTTATCCCTTAAGACTTTATCAAACCCTATAGTCACTAATGCTCTGGAATCATTGTCAGATGAGGCTTTAACCGGCTGAAAGTAGGAAGCTTCTCCCCTACATGAAACAGTACCGATGTTACCTGACCACCCGGCCCCTGCAACCAGGTCATTGCTTTTCACATAACCTACCAGAAATTGAACATCATAATTGAACTGGTTAAATCTCCACAGTCCGGCTGCAGTAATATGCCCGTCATGATCTACAGCGGCGGCGGCTTCCACCACAGATGAAAAGGAAGGATAATAAAGCAGGCGAATGGCATCGCTTCCGGGCTTTTCCACATAATCGAAATCAAAAAAAGAATAGGCATTGAAAATATCATTAGGATTCCACACGAAGGTTTGCCCCCAGTTGATGCGTTGCCTGCCCAGTTTTGCCTCGAACTGGTTCTGTCTGACTTCAAGTGACAGCCTGTCGACTGTGGTATTCAGGAAAAACGAATGCTCATCCACCAGGTTCCATGACATATCTATCCACCCCTGGTCATGACCAGTCATGTGAGCATACTCCGGATCAGATTCCGTCATATCACCGGTAAATAAACGATTCCTTAGTTCTGCCTGCAGAATCACATTTTCACCCAAGAATGCTTTAAAATTCAACCGGTTGTGTAATAGAAAATCATTAGTAAATTCACCGTTCAGGGAATCAAACATGATACTTTGCATGGAACTGATGTAGCCGTTTAATATGATTGAATCCCCACCGGGACCGGCATAAATGAAGTCGATTGATGATACGATAAACAGCAGGATTATGAAGTACTTTTTTATCATACGCTTCTGCGGGTTTGCGGTTTCCTCAAGCTAAACCTTATGTACCATTTATTCCCTGACATCATCAGATTCTACTTTACCGTCGACCAGAGTGATTACCCGATGTGCCATTTGCACGACCCTTGGGTCATGGGTTGAAAAGATAAAGGTGATCTTCTCTCCATGATTGAGTGTTTCCATAATTTTCAAGAGGGAGGTAGCTGACTTTGAATCCAGGTTTGCAGTAGGCTCATCGGCCAGCACAAACTTGGGTCTGGATGCCAATGCGCGGGCTACGGCCACCCGTTGCTGCTGACCACCCGACAATTTAGCCGGACGGCTGTTGGTCCTGTCGCTTAAACCGATAGCCTGCAACAGTTCAAAAGTCCTTGCATCCCGTTCCTCTTTAGGCCATTTCTGCAAAGTCATAATAAATTCAATGTTTTCCTTGGCTGTTAATACCGGTATGAGGTTGTAGGACTGAAAGACAAATCCAATGTTCTTCATCCTGAAGTCGATCAGCGCCGATGGCTTTAGTTTGGAAAGGTCTGTACCATCAATTAATATTCTTCCCGAGGTTGGCAAATCAAGTCCACCGATGAGATTAAGCAGAGTTGTTTTTCCTGAACCTGAAGGCCCTACGATGGCAGCAAATTCAGCTTCCCGAAAATCAAGAGTCACCCCATCAACTGCGTGTACTTTCAGTTCCTCTGTATTGTAAATCTTATGGACATCTTCAATTTGAATAACTTTCATAGTGTTGACATTAATACTTTTTTACTCTGTTCTGATTGCATCTGAAGGGTTAAGCTGTAATGCTTTACGGGCAGGGTAAATGGCTGATATAATACCTGTAATCACAATTAAGACCGTAGTTATAATGAAAAATGTGGTGTCAATGGTTGGAAACAGGTGTGCTGAATAACCAAAGGCTTCCATGCCCTCAGAATATTTGATCAGATTGATTCCATTCTTAGCGGTTGCACTAATCACTGCACCACTGATGATCATACCAGCAATACCCCCTACTATGGAGAGGAAAACTGATTCAAGCATAATCATGGAAAATATCTTTCGACGATTCATCCCGATAGCAGCGAGCATGCCTATCTCCTTAGTTCTCTCCAAAACTGACATCAGCATAGTATTAACGATGCCAAAGGAAAGGGCTAACAAAATGATGGCCATATATATACCATATCACTACTGTCCGACAAAAATAGCAACATATACGGATAATCAAAATAAAAAAGGGAGCCATCAAATAAATTGACAACTCCCTCAAAACAGTAAATTTGTTTTTGAGAAGCAAATAATACTGT
>Ga0172378_10001444_pt1 | contig 21929 bp, 23 predicted proteins | sample GrowelOW332metaG_FD_119755 | JGI IMG/M metagenome (GOLD analysis project Ga0172378, IMG submission 119755) | Groundwater microbial communities from an aquifer near a municipal landfill in Southern Ontario, Canada - Pumphouse #3_1 metaG | ecosystem: Environmental > Aquatic > Deep subsurface >... | reverse complement strand
TCACATCTTCCTGAAACCGCGGAACATCCATTGACCGATGGATTTGATACCGTATCTCAGCGATGCTGTCCTTCCGCGGCTGGTACTGTCTACCTTGACATCATAATTCATGATGTGATCTAATACCTCCTGCCAGGTGGTAAGACCGTCGGGAAGGTCTACCGAACCGGAACCGATCCTCGGAGGCGAGTGGGCATCGCTGCCGGCAGATATCGGTTTTCCGATCTTCTTTGCCAATGCCTCGGACCTTCTGTTGGCACGCGGTACGGACCTTGCATTCCTTGCTTCGGTACCGTCAAAATCGTACTGTAAGGTATTTTTCTCCCCGAGACCGGACCACCACCTGTACGGATGGGCGGCAAAGGCCACTCCGCCGGCCTCGTGGATCGCATCAATGGTATCCTGGATACTCATTCCGCGCGGGATCTCCTTATTGATGCCGTAGGCAAGGATATGTCCCTCTTTCGAGGAGACCTCCTCGCCCGGTATGATGATTATCTTTCCGTTGTCCTTCACGTCATAATAAGCCTTGAAACTGTTGTGATCCGTGATCGCAACACATCCCAAACCTACCTCTATCGCTCTGTCGACGATCTGCTGAGGCGTTGAGACTCCATCATTGGAGTAACTTGAATGAACGTGAAGATCGGCCCTCATCTCACACCGGCTCCGTCGAGAATGTCACTTTCGACGGTAGCAACACAGTCCTTTCCATCTCCGAGAGTAATGATCTTATCTCCGTCGATGACGGCCGCAACACGTGAAGGCGCACCGGGAGGCAGTTCGATCTTTCCCTCGGGAGAAAGGAACTTTCCGTTCTCGACACGGGACACCTTCATCACGGTCTTCTGGAAATCCTTGTATTCGATCATGTCCGACTGGTTATCGAGACCGCAGTTGATCTTGGTCCCCAACGGAACATCCTTGGACGGTTTGAGCAGGAGGACCGCGGTACCGCCGATGCTCTCATCATCCGCTGCAAGAAGCATACCGGATGACATGATGCCACGCAGTTTGGCGGGTTTGAGATTCGAGACGACGAACACCCTGCGGTTGAGCATTTGGTCTTTCGTGTAGAATGCCTTGAGTCCCGCAACGATCTGCCTGGGCTCATCCTCGCCGATGTCGACCCTGAGAAGATACAGCTTGTCCGCATCGGGATGGTCTTCGACAGAAACGATCTGTCCGGCACGGAGGTCGAGCATCCTGAAGGCTCCGAAGGGGCCCTCGGGCATCTTGGCCGGTACGGGCTTCTTTTTCTTCTCTTCCTTCTTTTCCGGCTCGTCCTTGGGTATGTCCACCTTCTTGTACACGGGAACAGGCTCTTTGAGCTCCTGTCCTACCGGCAGGGGCGAGACCATGTCGTAACCGACATCTTCGATGCTTCCCTCATATCCGAGGTATCCCCAGATCTTCTGGGAGGACGAGGGCATGTAAGGCCACATCATGATGGCAAGGGCCCTGACGATCCTGAGAAGGCTGTTCATGACCCTTCCGCACTCTTCCTTGTTCTCTTTGATGAGCGCCCAGGGTTTCATGGAGTCGAAATACCTGTTTCCGAATCTGGCAAGCTCCATGGCTGCCTTCAGTCCCTTCTTGAAATCGCATTTCGAAATGCATTCATTATATTCCGCGAATGCCGATCCGATCACGTCGGTGACCTCTTTGTCGTCGGCCTTTGCCTCGGGGATCTTTCCGAAGTTCTTGTGAGTGAAGCTCAGGCATCTGTGGTAGAAATTACCGAGCGCTGCGACGAGCTCGCTGTTGTTCTTGGTCTGGAAATCCTCCCAGGAGAACTCGGAATCGTGAGTGTCCGGCATGTTGATCGACAGATAGTACCTGATCGCATCGACATCGTACTTCTGAAGCACGGACGGGACATCGATCGCTCCGCCGCGGCTCTTTGAGAGCTTTCCGCCGTTGAACATAAGATATTCATTGGCGGGGATGTCGTACGGAAGGTCCATTCCTCCGATACCCATCAGGATGGCGGGCCAGATGATGGAATGGAAGGGGATGTTGTCCTTTCCGATGAAATAGTAGTGTTTTACCTCGGGATCCATCCAGAACTCCTTCCAATAATCAGGTTTTCCGATCATCCTGGAATATTCTACGGATGCGCTGAGGTAACCGATGACGGCCTCGAACCAGACGTAGATGACCTTGTCGTCCCATCCCTCCACGGGGATCGGAACTCCCCAGGACATGTCCCTGGTGACAGCACGGTCGTGAAGTCCGTCCTTCAGCCAATTGGTGGTGAACGTGTTGACGTTGGATCTCCAATAGGTCTTATCCTTGAGATAATCCAAAAGCGGCTGTTCGAAAGCGCTGAGCTTGAGGAAATACTGCTGCGAAAGTCTGACCTCGGGCGTGTTGTTGCAGTGGATGCAGTGCGCGTCGATGAGGTCTCCGGGTTCGAATGTCGTTCCGCAGGAATCGCACTGATCGCTGCGGACGTTCTGTGCCCCGCACTTGGGACACGTTCCTTCCACATATCTGTCGGGAAGGAAACGGGCGCATTTGGGGCAATAGTACTGCTGTGTGTCCATGGGGTAAAGATATCCTTTGGCCAGCAGGTCTTTGAAGATCTTCTGTACGACCTCCACATGGGTCGGACAGTGGGTCTTGTTGAAAAGCGAGTATTCTATGTTAAGGTCCTCGATGGCCTTTTTGTTGATATTGTGGTATCTCTCGGCGATGACCTCGGGAGTGACCCCTTCCTTCTCCGCCGTCACGGTTATGGGTGTCCCATGCTGGTCGGACCCTCCGACCATGAGCACCTCGTTTCCCAACAGACGGTTGTATCTGCTGAAGATATCCGGGGGCAGAAGAGAACCGGCGACGTGACCCAAGTGGATGGGACCGTTCGCGTACGGCCATGCGATGTTGATACATATTTTTGACATTTGAACCATCCGCTTCATTGCTCAGATGGTTATTAAGCATTACCATTAATATGCGCGCGCACGACCACTGTTCTTATACCCTGTCGGCCTTGGAAGCGACCTTCGGCCCCATCTTTCCGAGACTCTTTAACGCGTACTCCGCAAGGTACCACATCAGAATACCTCCGAGCATCTCGACTATGGATATGGCCCACCAAAGGCCCGATAACGTGCCGACGGTGAATGTCACCGCTATGAACGCTGCGGACAGGGCGATGTTCCTGATAAGGGAAGACCACATCGATATACCGGAACGGCTGACCGCCTGAAGCAGAGAGGAACCGACGAACACCATTGCGAGGAGAGGTACACACAGGAACATGATCCTCGTAAACCTGACCATCTCGCCGTGGAGCGCCTGCATATCGGGAGCATACGTGAACAAAGATGCCAGCGGATCTGCCAACAGGATCACCAACACAGACAGCACGATCGTGGTTATCAAAGAGAATTTGGTCGAGAATCTGAATGCCTTCTTGATCATGTCGTATCTTTTCATTCCGAACTCTGCGGAACATGCAGAGACCATTGCGCCCCCCACTGCCTCTGCAGGGATGATGACCAGGTACACGATCCTCCAGACGACGGTGTAGATGGCCATCACCGCAGACGACGAAACGAATATGATGCACAGGTTGTAGACTATGTTGAACAACGACATCAGCATGAGTTCCAAGGTCTGAGGGAATCCCACGACCATTATCTCGCGGATGGCTCCGAGATCTACCCTGAGGTCGCTGCGTCTGAGGGTTATGAACAGGGTCTTCCTGGAATACCATAAAAGACCCAGCAGTATAGAGGCGGCACATGCGATCACCGTGGCCCAAGCGGCTCCGGCGACCCCCATGCCCGCCCAATAGATCAGGATCGGGTCGAGAACGATATTGACCGCTGCGGCCATTACCTGAATGTACATGGACTTCCTGACCGCACCTTCGCCCCTCAGCATACCCGACATCGCGCTGCTCATCATGATGATGAAAGATGACAGGTAGAGCGGTATGGCGTATGCCATGGAGGCATCGATGGTATCCGCCGCTCCGATAATCATCAGAACAGGTTCCGCCGTGAGGATCAGGATCGGCGTCATGATAAGTGCCAGCAGCACGATCAGAATGATGGTTTGGGATGCTATCGCCTCGGCCCTTCCTTTCCTGCCCATACCTATGTTGCGGGCCATTGCGGCAGATACGCCGACCGCCATACCGTTTCCGACGCTGATTATGACGGAATAGACAGGATTGACCAGTCCCAATGCCGCCATCGCCTCTGCTCCGAGACCGGTGACCCAAAGGGAATCTACAAGATTGTTGCTGTATTGGACCAGAAACGCAACGGCGATCGGTATCGATAGGACGAGGATCGCCTTGCGGGGATCGCCCAACATCGTCTTGACATCCTTCGTCGCGCCTTCCATGATTCACATTTAGCTCTGCTATGATATAATCATTGCCATATTACCTCGGGGAATGAATCCTTTCGGCCGAAAAATCCTCCTCTTCAAACCTAAAAAATATATGCGACCTTAATATAGTCCGCTTTATGCGGATAGCGGCGGTACTGACAGACAGATGTCAAAACAAGAAGTGCAACAAAGAATGCGAGAAATTCTGTCCCCTTATGAGGACCGGAGTAGAATGCATAACATGGGGAGAGAGGGGAAAGCCCGTCATCTCCGAGACACTTTGTCAGGGATGCGGTATCTGCGTCAACAAATGTCAGTTCGATGCGATCAAGATCATCGGTCTGGCAGATGAGCTCAAGACCGAACTCATCCACCAATACGGTGAGAACCAATTCCGCCTTTACAGACTGCCTATCCCCAAGAAGAGCCTAATCACAGGTATCCTCGGTCCCAACGGTATCGGAAAGACCACCGCCATCAAGATACTGTCCGGCATAGAGGTCCCCAACCTGGGAAGATATGACGATCCGCCGTCCAAAGAAGAGGTCCTCAAATATTTCGCTGGCACAGACCTTCACGAATATCTCTCGAACCTCTACGCAGGCAAGATCAGGGTCGCCATGAAACCGCAGTATGTGGACAAGCTTCCGCAGTCCGTGAAAGGTGTCGTCAGGGACCTTCTCGGAAAGGTCCAGGAAAGGATGACTGTGGAACAGGCCGCAGAGACGTTCGATCTCACCGAGGTACTGGACAGAGAGCTCGACAAACTTTCCGGCGGAGAACTGCAGAGAGTTGCCATGGCCGCTACGATGATGAAAGAGGCAGATGTCTACTTCTTCGACGAGCCTACGTCATACCTCGATATCTATCAGAGGGTCAAGATGGCAAGACTGATCAAAGATTTCGCCACAGACAAACAGATCATAGTCATCGAACACGATCTGGCTATTTTGGATTACCTCGCAGACAACGTCAATGTCGTCTACGGTTCCGAAGGGGCATACGGAGTGTTCACATTGGCAAGACAGGTCAGGACGGCCATCAATGTCTATCTCGACGGATACCTTCCGGAAGAGAACATAAGATTCAGGGAGAGGCCCATCGAATTCGAGGCCTCGCCGCCCAGAGGGGATTGGCAGACCGGCAACCTTGTGGAATTCGAAGGGATCAAGAAGGATTTCGGAGAGTTCACCCTCGATGTGCCGAAAGGAGCGGTCAAGATCGGAGAGTCCGTCGGTATCGTAGGACCTAACGCCACAGGTAAGACCACGTTCGTCAAGATGCTCGCAGGGGTCATCAAGCCCGACGAGGGAAAGATGGACACCCTTCTCAAGGTAGCTTACAAGCCCCAGTACATCTCGGGAGAGATGGAGGGCACGGTCCAAGACGTTCTCTTTGCCAAGGCATACGACGTCGTCAACAGCAATTTCTTCCAGGGAGAGGTCATAGCACCCCTTGGAATCAAGAATCTCATGGACAAGGACGTCAAGAACCTGTCCGGAGGAGAATTACAGAGAGTGGCCATCACATTGTGTCTCGCCGCAGAAGCGGACATGTACCTTTTCGATGAGCCCTCGGCATATCTTGATTCCAACCAGAGGATGAATGCGGCCAAGACCATCAGAAGGATGATGGAGAAATCCGGGCGCAGCGCGATGATCGTAGACCACGACATCTATTTCCTCGATATGGTCTCCGATTCGATGATGGTATTCGGAGGGGAACCCGGACACCACGGTATCGGAGAAGGACCTTACGACATGAGGGACGGAATGAACAAGTTCCTTTCCGCCGTCGATATCACATTCAGGAGAGACGCCGAGAGCCACAGGCCCAGGATCAACAAACCCGAATCCAGACTGGACAGGGAACAGAAATCCAAAGGCGAATACTACTACGCCTGATCACATAACGCCCGAGGTCAATTCGGGGAATATCGCCATCAGTGCCACATAGGCCGCGTATATTCCGAATAACAGGAATCCGCTCGGTCTGCTGATACGGTCTTTGGACTTTATCATGATGAACATCAGGGCACCCATCAGGATCATCACGGGCATGTGGAATACCAGCATGTAATGCGTGATCGGGACGTTCGCTACCAAAGCACCGATGCCCAGTGCGAAAAACGAATTGAAGATGATGCTTCCGACGATATTGCTTACGACGAGCTCGTTCTCATGACGGTAAGCCGCCAGAAGGCAAATGCACAGCTCGGGAAGCGATGTTCCCACGGCAACGACCAGAAGTCCGACCAAGAGATCGGAAATGCCGATGATGCCTGCAAGTTCTACCGATCCTGCTATGAACACCTTGGCGCCGACATACAGGACGAGTATTCCCAATACGACCATGATCGAAGACTTCCAGATCGGGGTGCTGGTATCCTTTGACTCTTCTGCCAATTCCTTATCCTCGACAGGGGCATCCTTCCTTCCTTTGGCCTTGAAAACGTATACCGAATACACGAATGCGAACAGACACGCGACAAGGAACAATCCGATGATCCAATTGTAATATCCGTTGAGTGCCAGCAATGTGATGACAAATATGGATATCATCATCGTCACCAGTTCGAATCTGATCTCCTTGTACTTGCAGACGATCGGGGATATGATGGCTGCAAGACCTATCGCAAGACCTATGTTCGCGGTATTGCTGCCGACGATATTGCCTATGATGATCTGCGGATTGTTCCCGCTTACCAAAGATGTCACTGCTTCCGGTGCCGATGATCCGAACGCTACAACGGTAAGACCTACGACGAACGGGGTCACTCCCATCCTGAAGGCCATCTTCTTTGCACCGTCGACCATCCACTCCGAGCCGTAATACAAAAATACCAGACCTATCGGAATGCCCAGAAGGATCAGCGATGACATGCATTGTCGCATGCATACGCAATATAAAATCATACGGTCGTTAACACGTTCCCATCTTCATTATATACCTGTTTTCCACTCCCAGTCTATGGACCGCATGGGTAAAGCGGATACACATGTACATACGTGTTATTCCGGTTTTACAAACCTAAGCGTAATGAAATTCCCGGAGTCTGTTACTTCTCCGGAAAAACAGGTCGATCGTGCCAGACGCAATGGCATGAATGTCATCTGCATCACTGACCATAACGCTGTGAACGGAGCATTCAAAGCTCAAAAATACGCAAAACAATTCGATGATATCGACGTGGTCGTAGGCAACGAGATCATGACCAATGACGGCGAAATCATCGGTTTCGGCCTTACGGAGGATGTAAAATCCTTCATGACCATCGAAGAGACCGTAGACGCCATAAGAGACCAGGGAGCGCTGACTATCGCCCCACATCCTTTCAGTTTCCATGTCCACGGGCTGAAGGAGAAGATCTTTGATATCGATCTTGACGCTTTCGAAGTTATCAACGGCGGTCATCCTGACCTTTATTCCAATCATTTTGCCCAGATGGTCATGGACAGATTCCCCGGAAGGTGGGCACCCATATCCGCAAGCGACGGACATTCCAATTTCACGGTCGGTTACAACTGGACCGAGTTCGAAGGCAGCACCGAGGACGATCTCAGAAAGGCGATCCTCCAAAAGAAGACGGTCCCCATGGGACAGCCGGCACCCGTATTGAGCGAGGTCCAATGGAGCTATGAGGTGGTCATGGGCGGCCAGAGACTCCTCATGAAAGGTCTCAGAGGAAAACTCGACCCCGTACCGGACAACAAACTCATATCCAAGGTCCTCAGCCTTCCCGATCTGTACAAGATCGCAGGTCTTTTGGGCGGCATGATGTACATGATGCCTCCTATCCCGTTCTTAGCAACATTCCTGAGCGTCACGTTCCTGAAACACGGTGCCAAACGTATGAACGCCGATGCGGAGGACAGACTTGAAGAGATCGCCAAGATCATAGAAGGGCATGACGAATCCATCGCCAGGGCCCTCGATGAGAAAGGTGACAGGGATGAAGCACGAGTCGGAACTCTATAAGGTGATAGTCTGCATTCCGCCGGAATATTCCGACAAACTGATGGATGCTCTCGCCGATTCCGTGGACCCGATGTATCCCGGATACGACCGCGCTTTTACGATAATTCCCGTCAAAGGCACATGGCGCACCCTGGAAGGTTCCCATCCGTATAACGGAAAGGTCGGAGAGATAACCGTTGCCGACGAGGTCCGCATCGAATTCGCCGTTCATTCCAAGGATCTGAAGACCGCGATAGATACGATCCTCGGTATACACCCTTACGAAGAGCCCGGCATCGATATCCTTCCCATGATCGGGTGGAAGGATGTCACTGATCGTCCTTGACCTTCACGGTGTATATCGCGTCGAATGTCTTCTGAAGCCTGAAGATCTTGGTACTCTGTTTCCTGTAATCCAGATCCTCTTTTGAGAGAATACCCATCTCATAAAATTCGTCCAGGGCTTTGTCGCCTGCGTCATAATCGTATTCGACACCGATAAGGACGTTGATCTTGTAATTGCGGCAATACATGTCGTCGGGGATCTCCCCTCCGCTGCGCTCGAAGATCTGCTTCTTGAGCGATGAGACCATTGCGAGCCCTTCCTCGCAGCATGCCAGACATTCCTCGTACTTTTCAAGGTTGTAGTATGCAAGGACCATCCTTTCGTTGACATCGTAGTGCTGGAGATCATGTAACTTCAGATCCTTTCCCATGGCGCCTACGAGAGCGGCAAGCGAATAATTGTGATCGTCGATGGCCTTATCCATTACCGAAATGATGAAATCGTATTTGGATGAGGTATCTGCGGTTTTCAGATATCTTCCGAGCTTGACCTTGTTCTGATCGCTGAGCTCTGAATACCACTTACCGAGTGAGACGGCAGCGATTTCCGGGGGAACATCCTTGTTCTTACCAAAAAGCATGGGCGGTACATACCGCTCAAATAATAAAATCATTCGTTTTTCTGCATCTCAATGTGAACATTGATGGGCTCGCCGTGCTGCTTGTCCTGGGCGACATTAACAACGGTCCATTCGATCAGGTGGACGAACTCCTCCTTCCTGTCGGAACACTCGTTCATGCAATGCCTGCAGTTGAAGCCGCAGCAGGGTTCGGGCGACAGCGTCAGATCGACGGTGCTTCCGAACTTCTTATATATTACGAACATGAGACATTCTTCCTCTTCCTTGATGGTCTTGATTGTCATATTGGGCGGAAGGGTCACATGCATCTCCATATGCAGGGTCGTACCGTACTTGATCATCCTGAGATTGTGGATATCGATCCATTTGGTGCTCCTGTTCTGATTGAGACAATCGACCACCTGTTCGAGCAATTCCTCGTCGGCCCTGTCCATCATTGTGTCGAGACACGACTTGATCACACGGACACCGGTTATGATGATGAATGCTCCGAACATAAGTGCCAGCAGAGGATCCATCCACCAGACGTCGTATCCGAGCTTCATTGCGACGAAGACGACCGTCAGTCCGAGGATGATACCTATGGACGAGTATGTATCGGTGCAGAGGTGCTTTCCGCTTGCCTGAAGCGCGGGAGAATGATTCTTCTTTCCCTTCCTGATGGCGATGGTGCCTATGATGTAATTCACGGCGGCGGCAAATATGATCAGAAGCAGACCTATGTCGAGATCGGAGATCATATTCGGATGATAGATCAGACCGTAGACCGATTCTGCGATGATCAAAGCGCCGGCCACGGTGATAAGGGTACCTTCCACCGATGCGGAAATGGTCTCGATCTTTCCGTGTCCGAAAGGATGCGATCTGTCGGGCGGCTGTGCCGAAAGGTACAGGGCGAACAGACCGATGAAGGCGGCGATCACGTTCACGATGCTTTCCAGGGCATCCGTCAATATGGCAACGGAAGACGTCAGGAAATAAGCAAAGAACTTGATCAGCATCAGCGAGACGCCTACGACTGCCACTATCTTCTGAAAATTGTAATTTTCCAGCGCGGAACCGGTCATCTTCACTGACATTTGTCGGTAAATGACAGTACTCCTAGTTAAAATCTCCCAATTTATGTATCCTAAAACTGAAGATTCAATGATGACGTAACGATCCGTTCATTGTCCGCAGTCCGATGAATCGGTGCCTCTGAACCAAGAAACGGCCGTACCTATGATACACATGACCAAACAGACGGAGAATGCGGATCTCATAACAAGTACGAAATCACCGAACGTGGAAGGATTGATGTTGTCGGCAGAACCGAGGATGACGGATATGCAGCACATGGCGATACCCATGCTCGTCATCATGCCCGTCTGACGCATCAGAGATACCGAACCGGAGGCCAGATTCCTGTCTTCCGAAGGAACTGCCTGCATTGCGGCAGATGTGTTCGGCGCTGAGAACAGCGCGAATCCGAGACCGAGCAGGAGAAGAACTATCCCCACATAGACGAAATTGACATCGACGTCCATGAACAGTATCATCGCAACGGCTACGGATATGGTACCCATGCCTGCGGTCGGAAGGATGCGTTTATCGATCTTGTCCGAAAGGGAACCCGCACGGGCGGTCAGCAGGACCTGGACGATCGGCTGGAGAAGCATCAGCAACCCGGCCTGTGATGCGGACAGATATCCCAGATTCTGAAGGTACAGGGCCAGGAAGAAGGACACCGAATACGATGCGGAGTAATTCATGAACGTTGCTATGATGGAACGCCTGAAGACCTTCTTTTTGTAAATTGAGATGTCCATGATCGGCTCTTCCGCCCTCTTCATGTACCAAATGAACAGTGCGAAGAACACCGTACCGACCCCTATGGAGGCCAGCGCCCAGTATTTCGGGAGATTGATAACCCCGAACATCACCAGGAATATCATCAGACCGTAGAGGATAGAACCCCTGACGTCCAGATGTTTTCCGTCGGGATGGATCGGGTCCACTTTGAAATGGGCTATGGCGTAAAGCGAAACGATGGTGACGGGGACGATCAGAAGTATCAGGAACCTCCAACCGGCCAGATCTGTGACGAAACCGCCGAGTGCAGGTCCCAACGCTGTTCCCAGATAGACCCCGGTTGTGTTTATCCCGATGGCCCAGCCGCGTTTTCCGGGCGGGAAATAATTCACGATCATGGATATCGCGGTCACCGATATCCCTGCCGCACCGACGCCCATGGCACCTCTGGCGATCAGGAATATCTCGAATGTGGGAGATGCAGCGGCCAATACCGAGGATACTGTCAGAAGCAGCATGCCGCCGACGAAAGTGCGTTTCATTCCGTACAGATCGGCCACTTTGGTCAGGGGGACCATCGCTATGACCGACGTCAGAAGGAATATTGTATTGACATAGCCGAGCGAGTGGGAACCTACGGAGAACTCCTTTCCGATGGCCACCAAAGCAAGGTTGAGCATCATGCTCATAAAAGGGGTGAGGAAGATGGCGAACGTCGTTGCCGTAAGCAACGTCTTCAGTTCACGATCGGTATACTGCCCCTCGCCCATGACCCGTAATCATGACAAATATACAAGTAATTATAGTTAGTACAACGATACAACATCCATGTCGAAGATCTCCGCAGATATAAAGGAAGGACTCGGTCTTGTGCAGGTGTACACAGGCAATGGCAAAGGAAAGACCACCGCTGCATTGGGACTCGCGTTCAGGGCGGCCGGAAGGGGATTGAACGTCATAATGGTACAATTCATGAAACCTCCGGAGAACTACGGCGAGCACATAGCGGCCGAAAGGTTCGATAATTTCACCATACTCCCCCTCGGCCTCGACCATATGAAACAGCGTGTGGACAAAGAGGATGACATCAGGGTCTCCCAAAAAACACTTGAAAAGGCCAAGGAACTGATCTATTCGGACGAATATGACCTGGTCATAATGGACGAGTGCAACGTGGCGATGTCCAGACACCTCATAGATGTCGACGAGGTCATCGATATGCTCAGGAACCGTCCCGAGAACATCGAGATCGTATTGACCGGAAGAAAGGCCCCTCAGAAGATCATCGATTATGCAGACCTCGTAACAGAGATGAAGATGATCAAACATCCCTTCGATAAGGGTATCTCGGCACGTAAAGGAATAGAGTACTGAGGATAACTTAATAAACAATTGTTAACTAAGACGTGAACATGGCAATATATGAAGATATAACAGAGACGATCGGCGAGACGCCGATGGTAAGACTCAACAGCATAGCTCCGAAAGGAAGCCATGTCTACGTAAAGATCGAAAGGGGAAACCCCGGAGGATCGATCAAAGACCGCGCGGTCCTCGGAATGCTCAACGAGGCCGAGGCCAAAGGCATCCTGAAAAAAGGCGGGACCATCGTAGAACCTACATCCGGAAACACCGGAATAGCATTGGCGATGATCTCGGCCGCACGCGGGTACAATGCGATCCTGACCATGCCCGATACAATGTCCAAGGAACGGGTGGCATACATGTCCGCATACGGTGCGGAGATCATATTCACGCCCGGTTCCGAAGGAATGCAGGGCGCGGTCGACAAAGCAAACGAGATCGCCAGAGAGAGAGGCGGATTCGTTCTCGGACAGTTCGACAACGAGGCGAACAAACGCGCCCAGAGGGTCACGACAGGCAAAGAGATACTGAGGGACCTCCCCGACGTGGATTTCGTTGTGGCGGGATTCGGAACGGGCGGAACGGCATCCGGTATCGGACTTGCCATCAAAGACATGGGATCCAAAGCCAAGGTCATCGCGATCGAACCTGCGGAAAGTCCTCTGGTGACAGGAGGACATGCGGGACCCCACAAGATACAGGGTATCGGAGCCAATTTCATCCCCGGAAACCTTGAGAAGGATGTGATCTCGGAATTCGTCACCGTGAAAGGGGACGATGCCATAGAGACCACAAAGCAGCTGGCAAGGAAAGAGGGAATATTCGCGGGAATATCATCCGGCGCGGCGGTCTGGTATGCTCTGGAGATCGCAAAGGAACATCCCGAGAAGAAGATCGTCGCCATCCTTCCGGACGGCGGAGACAAATATATCAGCACGCATATCTACGACTGAGGGCAGATGACATATCTTACCGGTTTTGCAGATGCGCACATGCATTCGAATGACGTCGATACCATGGGCGGATATCCCGACATAGATGGAGCATCTATCCTCCTGTCGTGCACTGCGAAATACGATCAGTGGGAACATGTATCCGAGACCGCGGCCGAAGATGACCGCGTCTATCCGTTCTACGGTATGCATCCCTGGTATGTCAACGATGCTCCGAGCGATCTTCCCGACCTGCTCAGGTCATTCCTGGAAGAACATCCTCGCAGCGGAGTGGGGGAGATCGGTCTGGATGAAGGGCATCCCGACTATGAGAAGCAGATCGGACTGTTCAACGAACAGCTCAAAGTGGCTGCGGAAATTGACAGGCCGGTCACGATGCATATGCTACATGAGACCCCGGATATCCTCAGATCTGTCAAAAAATACGGCAGAGGCGTGCCTATTATCCTTCATTCGTTCTCCGGCCCGGACAGCTACATAAAAGCTTTCGAAAAAGAGGATTGCTACTTCTCGGTCTCACCGAGGATACTTAGGAAATCGGCGACAAAGATCACCCAGCTGTTAAAGGAGATACCCGAGGACAGACTCCTGATCGAGACCGATGCACCGATGAGGGACCGCCACTGTTTCACCATGTCCGCTTTCATAGAGGCCCTGTCGCCTTGTCTTGGGATGACCCCGCAGGAACTGATCGACCTCACCAAAAGGAATACGGAAAGAGTGATAGCTTGAACGGGATAAGTGCCAGAACCTCACTTTTGATAGGAGACGAAGGCGTTGAACTTCTGCGTTCGTCATATATTGTCATCGCCGGCGCGGGAGCTGTCGGGGGATATGCCATCGAGGCCATGATCCGCGCAGGCGCAGGCCGCATACGCGTCATAGACGGGGATACGTTCACGGAAAGCAATCTGAACCGTCAGATACTGGCCACTCACGATACGATAGGAATGTGCAAATCCGATGCGGCCAGGAACAGAGCAAGGGCCATAGACCCCACGATCGAATTCGAAGCGATCCATGAGCTTATGACAAAGGACAGCGATCTCGGATCGCTGATCGGAAGACCTGATGTTCTCATCGATGCCATTGACACCGTTGAGAACAAGGCGGCACTGCTGAGATATGCTGCAGAGAACAATATCAGAACATTCTCTTCGATGGGCGCTGCGCTTCACATGGATCCGGAAGCTATCAAGATCGCTCCGCTGAAGAAGACCAAGGTATGTCCGCTTGCCGCATCGATCAGATCGAAGACCAGAGATCTTGATACATCGATGATCACCTGCGTGTACTCCGAAGAACCGCCGATTGTAAGGCCCACGGAGACCGACGATCACGGAAAAAGCGTACTCGGTTCCATTCCCACCATACCGGCGATATTCGGAATGATACTCGCCAATGAAGCTATACGCTGCATCATATCGAAAAGTACCAACAAAGGTCTAATATAACCATCTGTGAATACACAGTGCCATAACACGGGATCCCAATGCCGATAAAGATACCTGACGATCTGCCGGCCGGCGCAGTGCTGGAATCGGAAAATATATTCATAATGACCGAGAAACGTGCGGTCACACAGGACATCCGTCCGTTGAAGATCCTGATAATGAATCTCATGCCCACAAAGGTGGATACCGAGATCCAGCTGTTACGCCTTCTCAGTAACAGCCCTCTGCAGACAGACATAACCTTCCTGCAGATGGCGACACACAATTCCAAGAATACATCTCAGGAATATCTTGACAAGTTCTACTACACATTCGAAGACATCAAGGATCAGAAATTCGATGGAATGATCATCACGGGCGCACCCGTCGAGAACATAGCCTTCGAAGAGGTAGATTATTGGCCGGAACTCTGTAAGATCATGGATTGGTCGGTCAAGAATGTGTTCTCCACGCTCCACATCTGCTGGGGAGCCCAGGCAGGGCTATACCATCACTACGGAATACCGAAATACTCTCTCAAAGAAAAGATGTCCGGAATATTCGAACACTACATTCTCAACGAGCAGGAACCCCTGATCAGGGGATTCGACGAGATCTTCAACATGCCTCACTCGAGACACACGGAAGTGCATGCCAGCGACATCAACCGCGTACCGCATCTGCACATAATAGCGATGTCTGACAGAGCGGGAGTGGGATTGGTCGTCTCCGAAAAAGCGGGACAGGTGTTCGTCCTCGGACACGCGGAATATGATAAGAACACCCTTGCCAACGAATACGAGCGCGACCTCAAACGCGGAATGGATCCGCACTTGCCGGAGAACTATTTCCCGAACGACGATCCCCATCACGATCCCGTATTCAAATGGAAGAGCCACGCCACCCTTCTGTTCACAAACTGGCTCAATTATTACGTGTACCAGAGCACACCGTACAACATCAATGATATCGGAAAGGAGAGAGAAGACTATGGCGAATGAAGCTGTTTCGACCGAGAATGCGCCTGCGGCATTGGGACCGTATTCCCAAGCGATAAAGGCAGGCGGATTCGTCTTCACCGCCGGAATGGTCCCCATCGATCCCAAGACCGGAAAGATGCCCGACAGCATAGAAGACCAGACCAAACAGGTCATGGAAAATGTCACGGCCGTCCTGAAAGCCTCGGGTGCGGAACCCAAGGATATCGTCAGGACCACCGTCTACCTAACGGACATGGGCACATTCGATGTGGTCAACGGCATTTATTCGATGATCGTCGATAAGCCCTATCCGTCAAGAGTATGCATACAGGTATCCAAGATCCCAAAGGGTGCCAAGATAATGGTGGATGCCGTCGCTTACTGCGGCAACTGATTAGAAAGATGTTATTTTCGGGTTGACGAGCTTTCCCACGATGGCATCGCGTACAAATCTGTTGTACTGCGAAAGGTCGGGCTTCTCGTTCAGGATGTCATCGACGGTCTTTTGGATATGAGTGAACACGGCCTTGAAGATCCTGCATGAATCTCCGCCGTTGTTCTCTATCCCGCATTCGCAGGATGCATCCATGCTGCAGCCTCCGTTGCAGTACCGGAATATCTCACACTCTGCTTTGCATTTCTCCCTTCTGGCTATTGTGCCCAGAAGTATCTCCCTGAACCCGTCTCCGGCGAATGCTTCCGATATCGCTTCGATATCGAACAGATTGCCCATCATGTATTTCGAAGGGCATCCTTTCGCACATGGATAGAGGTCTCCGTTGGGGTAGACGCAAAGCCATTTGGTGAGACAGGAATTGTGTGCACAGTCCGAATCCACGGGCTCCCCCAGTGCGTTGAGAAGGTAGAGATAGTGTGGGATCAGCGCAATATCCGTATCCTTGTCGTAAAGCCATTCGTCGAACATCCTGATGCTCTCGGCGATGTATTCATCGGCATCGGGAACAAGCTCCCTATTATCTGCGGCGCACCCCATGGGGACCACGGGCGAGAAAGAAACGTTGATATCCCTTCCCCTGAAATATCTGTAAAGCTCGGTCTGACGGCCCACATCCTCTGCGGCTATCGTCGAACTTACCGAAAAGATGTGCTCTTTCTTGGAAAGGAATGTCAGATTCTTGTCAACAAGATCGCATTTCTGTCTCAAAACGCCGTCACAGGGACCTTCGAAGGAGACTCCGATATTGATCTGATTCTCCTTGCAGAAATTGGAGAACTTGCGGTCGATGGCGGTACCGTTCGTCTGAATGGTATTGCCCACGCGGTGTGTACCTTTTCCGAAATATTTGTTCTGAAGGTCGATAGCGTAACGATAGAACTGAAGAGGGAGCATAAGCGGCTCTCCTCCATGCCAGATGAACCATACGGACTCGAACTCCTCCGATAACATGCGGAAGAGCCTGTCCAGAGCCTCATAGGTTATGGTGCTGGGAACCCTTTCCTCAGGCCTGTGATAACAGTGCCTGCAATCGAGATCGCAGGCCAGTATCGGTTTGATCACGACCGAAATGAAGGGATTCATGTGTCAACGTACCGAACCGAAGATTCAATCAGAACGGCCAATAGGTCCAGACGCCGTTGAATCCGTGTGTGCAGTAGCAGCAGCAGATACAACAGACGACCGCGCCGCCGATGACGCAGGCGTGCCAGCCCATAGAGTTGCAGTATCCTTTCTGGCTGCAACAGGAATAGTCACAAGGGTCATCTCCGCCGTGAACGGCATCATCCACACGGGAATTGTGGTCGTTGGGTTCTTTTGCGTGCATAGCAATCGACGTGAACGCAGCAGGAGACTGGCTCATGTAGATCGAGGTCAATTCTTCGATCGATGATCTTTTGTTGGACATATTCTCTCACCTACCGACTGGCATCGGTATTATAACGTTGTTCCTAATCCAATACCGATATATTAATGATTCGCGTTAGGAGGAACGGTCATGTTCGGTTACACGCTCCCGCAATACAACAAAATGTCATCTTCCGACCTGGGCATCTACCAAAGGTACTACTGCGAGACATGTCATCAGCTGAAGGACAATTTCGGACTCGTCTCCACGGCGGCGGTCAACTACGATATGACCTTCAACACGATTATCATAAACGCCGTTGCCGGGGATGTTCAGGAATTCGACGGTACCAAGCATTCGATGTTCTGCGTATTCCAAGATCCCAAGGCGGATTCCGACATCATGAGGAAGATGGCAGGATATACGATTCTCCTGACCAAATGGGAGCTGGTCGACGACGCCGTGGACAAACCTTCCATGAAGACCAATTTCATTGACCTGGTCCTCGGCCGTGCGATATCCAAGGCCGAAAAGCTTTATCCCGAATACGACAGGATCGTAGGGAACGGTTTCGAAGAACTCAGAAAACTCGAATCGGATAAATGCACCGACGTTATCAGGATCGGCAACACATTCGGCAGATCCCTGTCTGTGGCACTGTCGGATTTCGCCGGAGAAAGATCAAGCGGGGAATTGGAAGAACTGTTCGTACAGCTCACCACATTGGTCTACATCCTCGATGCGATCGACGACCTTGACGAAGACTACATGAACGGCACATATAACCCGTATCTTGTAAACTGCGAACACTTCGTCAACAAGAAGGATTACATCGCGAAGAACATATATTCCCTTACGGAAACGGTCAATTCCGTCGTGGGCTCGATGCAAAAGGCCTACAACGGGGTCAAGAAAGATATGCGCTCCTGTGTGGGGGTTGCGGACAACATCGTCTATTACGGACTTCCGGAATCGGCCAAGAACGTCCTTTCGGGAACGAGCGGCGCAAAGGCAAGCGTGAAGAATACCCTGAAAGGCCATAAGGAACGTAACGCCTCAAAGTGAGCGTCTTCCGTTCGGATCGTATGATACGCATACGTTTATCGCATCGGTCTCGTCGCCGGTGAGCGCACATACCGCAGAGTTTCCGTCGGCCCTGAAATTATGACAGTTCTCACAGCTTCCGGGACGATATCTGGCACATGTGCCTTCCATGTCTACCTTCCCTTCCGTGAAGGTACACACCCAAAGATCTTCGGAATGGATACAGAACCTGCACGTTTTGCATTTGCGATAATTCGGGTCCGACATAACCGAGCATGGTCCTCTGGGTATAAAACTATTATATTTGTTCGTTCATCGGGAATCAATGGGCATCAGGATCAGCTACATGGGAATTCCGTTTTCCAATTCGGAAGAGGCGGCAGGTAAATTCGCCGGATCGCATGGATGGAAGGATGCCGAACTTATACCCGAGATGTCCTCGGAAGGAGTTGCCAGATCGCTTACGGAAGGCAGATCGGATTACGGCGTTGTCGCATCCAGCAACATCACCGCAGGCCCCGTTCAGGAGACCGAAGAGGCCCTCAGAGGCAGAGATGACATCGCCAGACTCTGTACCGATACGGTACCGATCCATCATTGTGTATTCGTGAAGAACACGAACACCGAGATACACACCGTATCCTCGCACATCCAGGCCCTTCTTCAGACCAGGGACCATCTCAGCAGACTCTATCCGAATACCGGCAGACTCGAGGTCGAAGATACCGCATATGCCGCCGAAATGCTTGCAGAAGGCAAACTTGCCGATGATGTGGCTGTGGTCTGCAGAAAGAACGCGGGCGAACACTACGGCCTCATATTGGTCCATGAGAACATCGAGGACCGCAGCGACAATATGACCACATTCACTCTTCTGAAGATGAAGGAGTGAATCCCGGACGATATATGCGCCTCATCACATAATGGCGCATGATCTGCTTTTTCGAGAACATATCATCGAATTCCGTGACCTTTACCATACCTGCTTTTTCCATGCATCTGCCGGATGCCTCGTTCTCCGAATCGTGTCTTGCCTGGACCCACAGATAATCCGTGTGATCGAAAATCCATGCACATACCGCACGGAGCGCCTCGGTCATTATCCCCCTATTCCAAAACTCCTTGGAGAGCGAATAACCCAGTTCGCAGTACCTGAGCTCTGGATAATCCTGTGCTGCCGCTATGTTCCCTATGGGAATGTTATCCTTCCGCAGTGTGATGCACCAATCCAGGGATCCGACGGTATACTCCCGGAGAACAGATGTTATGTAGCACGCGGTCACATATTCCGCAGAATGGGTATCCCAGGTCAGGAACTCGGTGACATCCGGATCGGACATCCAATTCTCATAACAATACGGAACGTCTGCTATGGTGAAACGTCTTAGGCATAAGCGCTCGGTGTAGAGCGTATGTGTCCTGTATCCGTTCTCAGACCCTGACCGACCCTGTAGCATAGGAATCACGGATAATCCCGTAGACCACACTGAACGGTATGGAGGTCTCTACGGCGATCTTGGTGCAGGTGTATCCCTTCTTGTACGCATCGAGAACTGTCTTCACGGTCTCCTCATCCATCGAGGCTATGGCGCTCTTGGCGACTCCCGGTTCGGGTTTCGGAACCTCCTTCTTCTCGGTATTCCAAGCCACAGATCTGCATTTGGGACATCTCTTTGGGGGCCAATCCCTTTTTGCAGTCCATTTATGGCCGCATCTGAGACACGAATATGTCTTCGGGGGCTCATTCCAATGATAGGTACCGCAGCTGGGACAGCGGCGGGGCTCTTCACTTGTGGATCCCCATTCGTAACCGCATCTGGCACATCTCTTCAACTCAAAAGGCTTCATCCAAATTGTAGACCTGCATGAAGGACAGTTCCGGGGGATACTGTCGGTCTTACGGGGCTTCCAATGATATGAGCAGCGAGAGCAGACATAATACTTGGGTGCGATGTCTGCTTTCTTCGGTCCGTTGTTGAGTGCCATGATATCTAAGAATCGTAATATCCTTTCACAGTTATAAAGTTGCGCTCACTTTACATATAATATTGACCTAATCATAATTTACTTTTCAATAGCCAGATAATTATTTGACGAAGTGTTACTAATTTACATATCATGCATTCATTCGGTAGACTTTTTAGATATGGATGTATATGCCGTTAATAAAAACATAAAATTGTTATACTTTGTACGAAAGACGTTCATCGTTATTTACAGAATTGTGATCGGCGAAAAACAATTGGCGGGCAGGAGGGGATTCGAACCCCCGGCCTGCAGCTTAGGAGGCTGCTGCCATATCCAGACTAGGCCACCTGCCCGCTTGTTGGTCTGGGGCTAAAAGGTTATTGGATAAAAGGTTTATGATTAAGGTAAGCGAAACGCTTACTCTTTCTTCTCTTCAGCGGGCTCTTTCTTAGCGACCGACCAGATCTCGATGAACTCGACCGTGTCGACGTTGAAGATATCGCGGAGCTCGGAGACGATCTTGAACCTTGCGACCGGCCAGTCCTGGTGGAACTTGGTGATCTCGGGAAGGGTCACAACGACCTTGTCTCCGGGGAACTCGAACTTGAACTCGGACGCATCGCCGAAGTTGAGCTCGATAACTGCTTTGGCCTTCTCGAGGGGGTCCTCGATGACCTCTGTGACTGTGATCTTGTAAAGAAGGTCGTGGCCCGCGAGGGGGTTGTTGAAGTCGACCTTTACACGGCCCGCACCAACGGAGAGGACTGTTCCGGATTTGTTTCCGAGAGTGACCTGAAGTCCGGGCATGGGGTTGATCTCCTGCTTGTAGAAGTCCCTGATGGGGTAGATCTCGATGAGCTTGGGGTCTTTGACTCCTGCTCCCTCTTCGCAGGGGATGGATACTTCTACTTCTTTGCCGACCTCTGCCTTCTCGATGGCTGCATCGAGGGCGGGGAAGAGCTTCTTTGAACCTACGACGTAGGCCATGGGAGCGTAGTGGTATTTCTCGTTGTAGATGCCCTCGTCCTTTGCGACCTGCTCGATCGTGGTGTCGTAGAGTCTGTCTGTGTCGGCAAAATATGCCTTGTAATCCAATCTGACTAATTTTTTGGTGTCTGCCATTTGATTCACCTTGAAATGTAACAGTGCGGCGATTACCTTCGATATAATAAATGTATCTATAATAACAGGAAGGATACATCCATCGAAAAATGAGATAAATCACCAAATCACACTGGCCGTCCGCCGATATTCGGGCCACATGATGAAAACCATTAAAAAGAAGATATTCATACCGACGATTCAAAGCCACCTTTGCATAGCCCGGTAGTGCGGCTGACTTGTAATCAGCAGGTCT
>Ga0172378_10001443_pt1 | contig 21935 bp, 18 predicted proteins | sample GrowelOW332metaG_FD_119755 | JGI IMG/M metagenome (GOLD analysis project Ga0172378, IMG submission 119755) | Groundwater microbial communities from an aquifer near a municipal landfill in Southern Ontario, Canada - Pumphouse #3_1 metaG | ecosystem: Environmental > Aquatic > Deep subsurface >... | reverse complement strand
GGAATAACGTCACAAAATGATACCCACCCTATCTCTTTCTCTTTTCCGAGCAAAGAAAATGCATTCTTTGCCAGTTATTTAAGTTATTCGAAAGAAAATATCATGGCTGATCAAGCAATTTTAACCTGTGATACCATGGTCGTTTGTAATCAACAACCGCTTGGGAAACCAAAAGATGAAGAAATGGCACTCTCTTTTATTCAATCTTTCAGTGGAAAAGAACAAAAAGTTGTCACAGGATTTTCTCTTTTTGTGCCTCATTTTGGATTCATCAGTGGTTGCGATACAGCAACACTCTGCTTTAAACATATCGATGAAGCTACAGCTCGTGCCTACATCAAAACAGGTGAATGGAAAGGAGCTGCAGGAGGATATCGAATCCAAAAAGAAGGTGGAAAACTCATTGACCAAACTATTGGAGATTTCAACACCGTTGTGGGGTTGCCTATTTCACTCATTTCTGCTTTAATAAGTTCAAACTTTGTCTTGTGACAAAGAAATTTCCGCTCCTTCGGGAGTGAGATACATACGAAGGGTGGCGACCTGGCTTTATATTGCAACGTGTGCAAAAGCTTGTTTTATTAATCTGTCGCCAGTACAGGAGGGACAAATGTCCGTAGTTACAATGAAGAGCCTGCTCGAATCAGGCGTACATTTTGGTCACCAGACCAAAAGATGGAATCCAAAAATGGCACGTTATATCTTTTCACAGAGAAACGGTATACATATCATCGACCTACAGAAGACTTCAGCATGCATTGTAGAAGCTTATGATGCAGTTCGTAACATCGTTAAAGATGGTAAGACTGTTATGTTCGTAGGTACAAAGAAACAGGCTCAACAAGCTATCGAAAATGAAGCTACAAGATGTGGAATGCCATTTGTTAACCAGAGATGGTTAGGTGGTATGCTTACTAACTTCACTACTATCAAAAAGTCTATCGCTTCTTTAAAGAAGATCGAAAAGATGGAAAGCGATGGTACTTTTGAGTCCCTCACTAAGAAAGAAGTTTCAATTCTTACCAAACAAAAGGTTAAATTAGAAAAGAACCTTGGTGGTATCAAAGAAATGAAAGAACTTCCTGGTGCAATCTTCGTAATTGACACTAAGAAAGAAGCTATTGCAGTTGCAGAAGCAAAAAAACTCGGCATCCCTGTTGTTGCTGTTGTTGATACAAACTGTGACCCTACAGACATCACATTCCCAATTCCTGGTAACGATGATGCAATTCGTGCTATTCAGCTTTTCGTTGAAATCATTGCTAATGCAGTAATTGATGCAGATAACGAAGCTGGAATCCAAATTGTTGAAACATTAGAAGCAGAAGAAGCAGAAGAAGAAGCAGTTGTTGAAGAAGAACCAGTTGTTCTTGACGCAGCAGCAGAAGATTTCTCTACTTTTGAACCAGCTGATAAAGAAGAAGAAAAAGTAGAAGACGACAAATCCGCTACAGCTGTAACAGCTGGAATCGAAGTTGACGACAAAACTTTATATCAGGACTAAGGAGAAAACAATGGCTAAAATTACAGCATCACTAGTAAAAGAGCTCCGTGAACAAACTGGAGCAGGTATGATGGACTGCAAGAAAGCACTTGTTAAAGCAGACGGTGATTTTGAAGCAGCAACTAAGATTCTCATGGAAATGGGTCTCGCTGCAGTTGCAAAAAGAGCTGATAGAGCTACTGAAAACGGTAGTGTATTCACCAAAATTACTGCTGACAAGGCTGTTATTCTTGAACTCACATGTGAAACTGACTTCGTAGCAAACAATGCTGATTTTAAGAATTTAGGCGCAGAAATGTGTAATGTAATTCTTGAAAAAGGCTACACAGAAATCAATGATGACTTAACTAATATGGTTAAGGCTCTCATCGCAAAAATCAAAGAAAACATGGGAATCAAACAGTTTACTGTATGTGACCTCAGTGACAATGGTTTTGCTGCATCTTATATCCACGATGGTGGTGTTAAGGGTGCAATGGTTGAATTCAAAGCTAACAAGAAAGAAGCTTTTGATGTACCTGAGATTAAGGCATTTGCTAATGGTTGTGCTATGCACATCACAGCTTATACTCCTCAGTACTTATCCACCGCTGATGTAGATAGCGAAAAGATTGCTGAATTAACAGACATCTTCTCAAAGCAAGCAGAAGGCATGGGTAAACCAGCTAAGATTATTCCAAATATCGTAAAAGGTATGATTAAGAAGCATTTCGATCAGATTTGTTTCCTCAATCAGGCTTACGTTATGGATGATAAGCTTTCAGTTGGTGAAAAGGCAAAAGCTGTTGGTAAAGCTGCAGGTTTTGAACTTGAAATTACCGGTTACCAGTTATTCACAACTGGCAAGTAAAAGTTACATAACTGAATGAACTCATCATAGCTATACAAGGCCGTGATGAGTTCATTTGTATAGGAGAAATGAAAATGCAAGAAACACTTACTAAGTGTGAAACGAAAATGCAAAAGACAATCAATGCTTTAGAAAACGACTATCAGAGCCTCAGAACGGGTCGTGCAAGTGCAGCTCTTTTTAACTCTATCATGGTTGAGTACTATGGCACTCCTACCCCTCTCACACAGGTTGGATCTATTAGCGTCCCAGAAGCTCGAATGGTTGTTATTCAACCTTGGGATAAGTCTGTTCTCTCAGAAATCGAAAAAGCAATTCTTAAGAGTGACTTAGGTCTTACTCCTAATAATGACGGAAAACTCATTCGTATTAACTTCCCTTCATTAACTGCTGATCGAAGAAAAGATTTAGCAAAGCAGGCTAAACAAACTGCTGAAAAATCAAAAGTTGCACTACGTAATATTCGTCGTGAAGCAATTGATGAGCTAAAGGCTATGGAAAAAAAGAGCGACATCAGCGAAGATGATTTAAAAGTTGGTCAAGACAATGTTCAAAAACTTACTGATAAATATGTAGCTAATGTAGACGCTGTCGCAGCTTCTAAAGAAAAGGAAATAATGGAGATCTAAGTGATGGACAGTGCAAATCTGAATCACTTGGGCATCATAATGGACGGAAATGGTAGGTGGGCTACAAAAAGACATCTTCCTAGAACTGCCGGTCATCTTGAAGGTTCCAAGGCCCTAAAAAGAATAGCTTTAGCATGTAAAGATAGAGGTATCAAGTACCTTTCTCTTTATGCGTTTTCAACAGAAAACTGGAAAAGGCCAGCTAAAGAAGTAAATTACCTCATGGGTTTACTGGCAACTAAATTATTTGATGAACTCACTTTCTTTAATAAGAATGGGATGCGAGTATTAGTGAGAGGTGATTGGCAACATTTACCGGAAAAGCCAAAAGCTGCAGTAATCAAAACCATGGAAGCAACAAAAGAAAATACTAATCTTACTGTTATCCTTGCAATTAATTACGGTGGTCATTTAGAAATTTGCACTGCTATCAATAAAATCATTCAATCTGGTTATAAGGGCGAAGTAACACCGCAGTTACTTCGTTCAAACATGCAATATCCTGATATTCCTGCAGTCGATATGATTTGCAGAAGTGCTGGAGAAAAGCGCTTAAGTAACTTTCTTCTCTGGGAAAGTGCCTATGCAGAACTCGGTTTTTATGGCAAACTATTTCCGGAATGGAACGAAAGTGATATAGATCAAATTATTGATGACTATAGCTTACGTACCAGAAAATTCGGAGGACTTGCTAAATGAAATCTATCACCGGACGCTTATTAACTACTTTTGTAGGTTTACCATGCGTAGCTTTTATAGTATTTGGATTACCTCAGTTTGGTTTCTTAGGTTTTACAATACTTGCAATGGCTGCAGGTTACCTCGGTACTAAAGAAGTTAAATCCATGATTGAAAAAGCTACTCATATTCAGCTTTACTTCCCAACATGGTTTGGTTCATTACTACCATTAGCCACGTGGGCAGGATGGCATCTAAGCGTTCCGCAACTTCCCATAATAATGTTTCTGATTGAATTATTAGTAACATTTGTTATGGAATTGAAGAAAGGTGAAGCAGATAAGCCCTTATTTTGTAATTCAATTAATAGAATGGCTTATTACACGCTCCTTTCTGTTTATCCTGGTTTTCTCTTAACGTATCTCGTTTCAGTATCTCAGACCAATCACGGACCTTCCCTCTTAGGGCTTTTCTTTGTGTGCGTCTTTGCAAATGATATCTTTGCTTTCCTCTGTGGTATGACATTTGGAAAAAAGAATAGAGGAATTGTTAAAGTAAGTCCAAACAAATCAGTTGCCGGTTTTATCGGTGGTGCTATATTTGCCATGATATTTGCCTTTTTGTACTGTTTTGTTGTCTTCCCTCAGATTATTGGTATTGGAGCCTCTTTAATTATAGGTCTTCTCCTCTCTGTTTTTGCTTCAATTGGCGATTTAGTTGAATCTGAATTTAAGAGAAATGCACAAATTAAAGATAGCGGGAATTTAATTCCAGGTCGTGGTGGTGCAATGGATAATTTAGATTCATTAGTTGCAGCTGCACCAATCTTTTTCCTTCTTATTAGGTTCTTTAAGATATGAAACGTCTGATTATTCTCGGAGCCACAGGAAGTATTGGCACAACAGCTTTAGTTGCAATTCAAGAAAAACATCTTCCCATTGAGGTAGTAGGTCTTTCTGCAAATAGTCAAGTTTCAAAGTTATCATCTCTTGCACAGGAATTTTCACTTTCAAGTGTTGCATTGACGCGGAAACAAAGTACCATCAGCAACGAAGAAAGTATTATTCCCCCTCTTCCATCTCAAAAGGATGGATTACAGTGGTTTCAAAGTATTGATGAATTACTTGATGCAACTCCTTGTGATATCGTTTTAAACGCTATTGCAGGTTTTGATGGTTTAGAAGCCAGTATCAAAACGCTAGAAAGAGGTATTGATTTGGCTCTTGCCAACAAAGAAAGTGTTGTAGCAGGTGGATCATTCCTCTTTCAACTTGCCAAGGAACATTCTTGTACTATTATTCCTGTAGATAGTGAACACTCAGCAATCCATTCATTGCTTCAAGCACAGGGAAGAGAAAATGTTGATAGTCTCATTATCACCGCAAGTGGTGGACCTTTTAGGCTTTGGGACAAAGAACGATTCAGTTCAATCACCGTTGCTGATGCACTCAACCATCCAACTTGGAATATGGGAAAAAAGATAACAATTGATAGTGCAACCTTAGCAAACAAAGCATTAGAGGTCATCGAAGCAAGTTATCTTTTTGGTTTTGATGGTGATCATATTGAAGTGAGTGTACACCCACAAAGTATCATTCATTCAATGGTGCGTATGAAAGATGGAGCAGTATATGCACAACTTGGTGTTCCAGACATGACACTTCCTATTATTGAAGGAATCATAGGAAACCAAAATATACCTCTCTTAAATCCTCTCTCCTTCACCAATTTAGATCTTCATTTTGAAGACCCTGATACCGATAAATTCCCCATGCTTTCGGCCGCATATTTGGTGATAAAAAAGCAAGGTGGATACCCTATTGCATTCAATGCTGCAAATGAAGTAGCCGTCAGAGCTTTTATTAATCATGAGATACGCTTTACTGATATCACAAGACTTACACTTGAAGTACTCAAAGAAGATTTTAGTGCTCCAATTCATTCATTCTCAGATGTACTACAATCAGATAAAAAGGCTCGAGATATCATCACAATGATGATAAAGAAGTAAACAATGTCACTCTATGCATTAGCATTATACTATGTGATAGGCATTCTCTTTATTGGTTCAGTTGTTGTTATTCATGAACTGGGCCACTTTATTGTGGCCAAAATCATTGGGATTGAAGTGGAAGCATTTTCCTTAGGTTTTGGTCCCACCGTCAAAGGATGGAAAAAAGGAACAACTGAATTTCGTATTTCACTTTTTCCCTTTGGTGGATATTGTACCTTAAAAGGTTCCGATGATTTACTCAGAGACTTAGATGAAAAATCAAACAATTTCGTCCATGTCGAAAATGGATCCCTCTTTTCTTCAAGTCCGTTTGCACGAGTTTTGACTTATCTTGCTGGACCTGTAACCAACATTCTTCTCGCAATTTTACTCTGCACGGTGCTACAAGTACTCCCACAAAAAACCCTTTCATTTCCTGCTGTTGTTGCAACCGTAAACGCCTACCCGACTCTTTTTTCTGAAAAACATACCAGTCCAGCCTTCAATGAGGGAATACGAACAAACGATACGATACTGAGCATTAATGGTGAGAAAATTACTCAGTGGACCGATGCAACAGAGCACTTACAAACACTCAAAGATGGTCTTGCAACAATAACCGTTGCACGAGGAGAGGAAACGCTTACTTTCTCTGTACAAGGAGAAAAAAATGAAGATGGCTCATTTCGTTTTGGATTAACCAATATTTACGATGCAAAAATAGCCTCTTCTCGCCTTTTCTCCCCTGAACGAAAGGCAGGGCTCCTTTCCGGTGATACCATCATTGAAATCAATGATGCACCCATTCATAATAATTTGGATCTCTTACAAGCTTTTCAATCAATTGAAAAGGCTCACAAAGCAAATGCAGACCCTGAGTCAATAACAATGAAAATAAAGGATACCGATACCGGTATCTCCAAAACAATACACTACACACCCTCTTTTCAAAACGGAACCATACAATCTCACTTTTCCCTCTATGCGCCCACGCTAACCACAAAAGGCGCTTCTTTCGGCGTTGGATTACAGCGAGGTTTTTATATGGCCAAACGTCTCTTGAGTACAACCATATATAGTTTATACTCCATGGTCACTGGTAAAACAAATGATGTAAGAAATGTCATTACAGGACCGATGAGAGCAAGTTATATGGTGGGTAATATTACGGTCATGGGATGGGAAAATAGTTTCCATTCAGCAGTACGTGCACTGTGTTATGTGCTATCAATCGTATCTATCTCCCTTGCAATTGCAAACCTCTTACCCCTTCCACTTTTCGATGGTGGACAAATTCTCATATCGTTAATCGAAGGTATCACAAAAAGAAGGATGAGTCCAAAACTCTACTGGAAAGCCCAACTTTTAGGCCTTATCATTATCGTCGCAATTTTTATTTTTATGTACTCAATCGACGTAAAATATATCATAACAAATGGTTTTACTATTTTTTCTTAATAACTTTTTAGGTATAACAATAATAAAAGCACAAATTTCATACCGTATTCCAGCATTTTTGTTCTCATATATAACCATCAACTTATCTATTTTGTTACATTATTTACCACAATAAGACATATTGTCCGTTTCTCATCCTTATTTTTACAGATACAGTAATATTGTAGATTAAGGAATATAATTTTTCATCTGAAAAAAGATGACGGAGGAATGATATGGATTTAGGACATAAAGCAACCAGAACTGCTATTGGCGCTGCTATTGATCTTGCTATCAAACACGCTAAGAAAGATAAAGAGGCCGGTATCAAAGATATTGTAAATCTCTTTACAAAGTACATGGCACCTACAAAAGGCGACAAAAAAGTAGGAGCAGGTGGTAATGCTTTTTCTGGAATGGCAAAATTCTATAATGATCCTCATTCAAAATGGCTTACCTATGCCTCAAAGCTATTTGATGAAGTCGATCCAAAAATAATTAAATCGTTACTCGTAAACCTCGCTTATGAAAGTGGATACCGTGGACTCAATAAAGTGAGAGAAACACGAGAAAGAGAAGACTGCAATGTACCTTGGTCAATTATTTTTGATCCAACAAGTGCTTGTAACAGACATTGCAAAGGTTGCTGGTCTGGTGAATATGGTGACAAAAAGAGTCTCAGTTTTGAAGATATGGACTCTATCGTTACCCAAGCAAATGACTTGGGAACACACTTTTTCTTAATGACAGGTGGTGAACCACTCGTAAAGAAGAAAGATATTGTTAAATTAGCAAAGAAACATCCAGATAGTATCTTCCATTGTTTCACAAACGGTACACTTGTTGATCAGGCTTTCTGCGATGATATGCTCGATTGTACCAATATTCTTCTTGCTTTAAGCGTTGAAGGTTGGGAAAATACCAACGACTTTAGACGTGGAGAAGGAAGTTTTGATACCACCATGAAAGCAATGGATTTGTTAAAGAAAAACAGACTCGCTTTTGGTACATCAATTTGTTGGACTCATCAGAACTACAAGACCGTTGTGAGTGATGAATTCATTGATATGATTATTGAAAAGGGTTGCCGTTATGCATGGTACTTCCATTTCATGCCTGTTGGCCAAAAAGTTGGAACAGAGCTACTCCCTACTGCTGAAGATAGAGTAGATTTCTATAACAAATTACGTGCCATGAGAAAGAATGATAATGACAAGCTCTTATTTACTCTCGATTTCCAAAATGATAGTGAATATGTTGGTGGTTGTATCGCTGGTGGAAAACACTATCTCCATATTAATAGTAACGGTGATGTTGAACCTTGTGTATTCATTCATTACTCCAGTGCTAATATCCACGATATGTCTCTTCTTGATTGTCTCAAACAACCATTATTCCAGGCTTATCGTAGAAATCAGCCTTTTAATAAAGATTTGTATAAGCCTTGTCCAATGCTTGAAAACCCTGAGTTCTTACCAAAGATGGTGAAAGAATCAGGAGCCCATTCAACTGATCTTGAAGCTCCTGAGACAGCAGAACATTTGTGTGCAAAAACAAAGGAATATGCAAAAGCATGGTCCAAACCTTCTCAAGAATTATGGAGTAAAACTCCTGAAACTGCACAGATAAAAGCAAAGAAAGCTTTTGATCTCAAAAAAGAAGCTCAAGAAAAAGACGCAAAGAAAGAAGCATAATAAGTTTCTTTCAACAACTGCTATGAACGCCATGAGGGTACCCTCATGGCGTTCATTATAAATATATGTATAGTTTTATGATTAAGACGTAACTAAAGCTTCCTGTAGCGAAGACAAACAAGCAAACAAAAGAGAAGCTTAAACAAAAGGCCACCAAAGTCTCTTTCCTTTCAAAGAAAAGATTTGAAACAATAATTAAGAGCACCTCTTCAACCTACAAAGTACCCCTCTTCGTTGTATAATTGATATCGATAGGTACCTACTCTCTGTTTTTTACACAGATTGCAAAATCTGTCCATATTTAATCAATCCCCTTCGTATTAAAATAAAAGTGATATGACAACATATCGAACATTATTATCATTATTATAGATGGAGGATTACATGGATATCGGGCATAAGGCAACAAGATCAGCTATTAATGTAGCTATGGATATGGCTATTAAGCATACAAAAAAAGATAAAGAAGAAGGCGTTAAAGATATTATTAAACTCTTTTCTCAATTTATGAAACCGACAAAAGAAGATTTACAAGAAGGCACAGGTGGAAATGCGTTTTCGGGTATGAATCATATTATTAATGAATCCAATAAAAAATGGGTTACTTATATCTCCAATCTTTTTAATGAAATAGATCCTAAGATTATTAAAACATTAACGCTCTCTCTTGGCTATGAATCAGGGTACAAAGGTATGAACGAGATACGTAAGGCCCGTAAAGCTAATAATTGTAATATTCCATGGGCAATTATTTTCGATCCTACAAGCGCCTGTAACAGACATTGCAAAGGATGCTGGTCTGGTGAATATGGAGACAAGTCAAGCTTAAGTTATGCAGACATGGATTCTATTGTCACTCAAGCAAATGCCTTAGGCACACACTTCTTTCTCATGACAGGCGGAGAACCTTTAGTGAGAAAAGCAGATATTATTACACTTGCTAAGAATCATCCTGATAGCGAATTCCATATCTTTACCAATGGAACTCTTATTGACCAAAAATTCTGTGATGACCTCCTCAGTGTAGGCAACATCATTTTAGCTTTAAGCCTTGAAGGATGGGAAGACACCAATGATTTTAGAAGAGGAAAAGGGAGTTTCAAATGCACCATGGATGCCATGGATTTGTTAAAGAAAAACAGATTAGCTTTTGGAACTTCTATTTGCTGGACACACCAAAACTATAAAACAGTGGTAAGCGATGAATTTGTTGATATGATTATAGAGAAAGGCTGTCGCTGGGCTTGGTATTTCCATTTTATGCCTGTTGGACAAAACACCAATACAGATCTGTTGCCAACTGTTGAAGATAGAGTCGACTTTCTCTCTCGCATAAGGAAGATACGAAGTAGCGAAAGTGATAAACAAATTGTACCATTAGACTTTCAAAATGATAGTGAGTTTGTTGGTGGCTGTATTGCTGGTGGAAGAAACTATATGCACATCAATAGTGCTGGTGATGTCGAACCTTGCGTGTTCATCCACTACTCTAGTGCTAATATTCATGATATGTCTTTATTAGACTGTCTCAAGCAGCCATTATTCCAAGCATACCACAGAGAACAACCGTTTAATAAGGACCTCTATATGCCGTGTCCTATGCTTGAAAATCCAGAATTCCTTCCTCGCATGGTAAGAGAATCAGGAGCCCATTCAACAGATCTTGAGGCACCTGAAACAGCTGAACACCTCTGTGCAAAGACAAAGGAATATGCAGAAAAATGGCAGCCTATTTCACATGAACTTTGGAGTAAAACGCCTGATAAATCAAAGTTAAGAGCAGAAAAAGCAATGAATAAAAAGGAAGTATTTCAAAAAATAGTTCCAATTGAAGAAACAAGAGCAAACTAATTCATTGTTCAAGACAACAAAAATAAACGAGGTCATACAGGAATGATATGACCTCGCTTGTATAATATTTATTTGTTATTTGGGCGTTAAATTAAATTAAAATAATAGTTAACACCAAGACTTAAATCCTTACTTGTAAAAGAAAAATCTGAAGTCACTGCAAATTTATCATTCAAAAAATATTTCAAGTTAACACTACTTTCATTATTCCAACAAAAATCACCCTCATCAAAAAATGATTGTTCAAAATTGTAATTAAAAACAAATTTTTCTGGTTCCATAAACCACAGTTTAAATCCAGCAGAGCTCGTATAATTCATTGCACTAAATTCTAAACTATTGCCTAAAAAACCATACAGATAAAAAGTTGGTGTCCCTATCGTATAACCATAGCCAGTTTTAATAGTAAAAGAATCAGTATCATCTTCAAATCCTGACTTTGCAGAAAAAGACCACGACGGTTTCTTTTGGAATTGAGTCATCTGCCTTAATGATGTGACATCAATCCAGGTAATATCAGTTAAAATCAAGGAATCCTTCGTACCACAAAAACTAAACTTTCCCAGTTCCAGTGCACCCTGTTCATAATCAGAGTAATAATCTTCTCCGATATCTGAGAAAAGAGGACGAATGGTAAGGCTATAGAGATCATCTTCATTCGAAGTATTTACGTAGGACAGATTCACATACCCAGAATTATTAAAAATAACCGTTATCGTCTCATCAGAAGATAATGGCAAGGTATCACCAGTATATTCAAAGACCTGTACATAATCATCAGGGAGAATATCTTGTTGACGAAATTGCAAATAATACGAAGCCGCAAGTATTGAAGAAAAAGAAATTTGATTCTCTTCTGATAATGTATCGAGATAGGAAATTTTATCCTCTTGTTTGAGCAATGTTCGGTAGCTTTTCTTCTCTGATGCTGAAAAACGTTCATACAGCATATTTTGTACTTCTGGAATAGAACGATAAACCTGTCTATTGGACAAAATACCAAGAGAATCGAATTTAGCCACTAAATCAGAAGGGGAATTAAGAAAATTAGAGGTTAATCCCAACCCATCAATCTGAGTGAGAAGCGTGACTAAGCCGTCCGTGCAATTGTTAAAAATAAAACTATAATCCTCTGTTTCGGCATACGAATCGGTAATAATATGCATCAGCTGATTTTTTTGTTCATCAGTAAGATTTAAATTATAACTCATAATATTACGATTCTGATTATAAATATATTTATCGTAGAACACATAAAATGGTTCAAGCGTATATGATGCTGGTAATGTTCCAATAAGAGCCCTTGAGACCACTTGCCATTGTGGGAGATCTGTCGTTCCAAGATAACTCAGACAATAAGAAAATAAGGGATTATCCTCTTGGTAAAATTCTAAAAAGACATGACCAAAATATGACATAGGATTTTCAAGACAAGGAGCAACGAGACATAATCGAATTTGATAGTTTTTCAACAACTCATGTATATCTATTTCAGAACGAGTTTTTATCTTTTCTTTCTGCAATACATCAATCAGTTCTTGTGCAGATTCAGATTGACTAATTGAATCAATCAAGTACTCTTTACTACACGTACTTCCTTCTAATTGAAGTTCTGCATATAAGCTATTAAGCCAATCTCCTGTACCACGAATCACGTCTTTCTTGAGTTGATAATAATAGGTTGACATGAAATAATCTGTCGAATTTTCAAAACTAATAGCAGAAGACGGTGAAAGTACTCCCTCATCTGCGAAAAGAGCTGAAGAAAGAGTTAAAAAGAGTAAAAAAAGAGAAAGAAATTTTTTCATATTAAATGGAGACTTTATCATCGTTATATCTGTTGCATTTTAATCAAATCGTATGAATTTGAGAACCCTCAACGTATGAGGTTTCTGTGAATAAAAATCAAAAGGTCTTGAATAATACTATTCATGACCTTGTAAGAAAAAATTGAAGATTGTATTGCGTAAAAATAGATTCTAAAAATGACTAATTGTTCTTTCTAAAACTATTTCTCTCTTCCTTTGGAGGAGGAGGAACGAAATCATTTGCAAGTTCTTCGAACTTAACCAAATTACGGTTAAAGCCAAGCCAAAGCTGATCGGTAGCACCGTTACGGTTTTTTGCAACAACAACTTGAGTATTCTGTACTGCGTTTTCTTCCAACTTATCACGATGAAGGAAAATTACAATATCAGCATCCTGTTCGATAGATCCTGATTCACGCAAGTCAGCAAGTTTTGGAACGACACCATCACTCTGTCTTCCTACCTGAGAAAGAACAATAATTGGTATGTTCAGCTCACGAGCAAGTTGTTTTAATGCTCGAGATACACTTGCAATCATTTCATGACGAGGAATCTGGCCATTACTATTTTCTGTAGATTGAATCAAACCAATATAATCGATAAAGATAATATCAACATTTTGTTCTCTTCTCATTTTTCGAGCTTGAGAACGTAATTCAACCAAAGTCATATTAGGGGTATCTTGAATAAAAAGTTCACAATTACTTAACGTTTCAGCAGCACTAATAATGTTATCAAGCTCATTTTGTGTTAATACACCAGTTCGAATATGACCAAAATTAACTCTACTAATAGCAGCAATCATACGTTCAACAAGTGAAGTTGCAGGCATTTCCAGAGAAAGAAAACCAACAGATTTTTTTTCTTTTACAATCATATTGAGTGCTAAAGAAAGAGAAAAAGCAGTTTTACCAATGGAAGGACGAGCTCCGATAATAATATATTCCTGTGGCTTAAAACCACCAGAAAGCAAACTATCTAATTTACCAAAACTTGTTTTTACAGCATTTGGATTACCACCATTGTTCATCCTATCCTGTATTTTAGAAACAGCTTCTAAGAGTAAAGGAGCAACCTCTTGATACTCATTATCTGCCATATTAATGTCATTGAGATTAGAGAGTTGTTCTTCGCCTTTATCGACTACTTCCTGAATATTCTCACCTTCATCATAGGCTTTATCTCTTAATTCAGAAGAAAGAGTAAGAAGCTTTCGACGGAGTGATAAACTCTGAAGTATCTTAGCGTAATAAGTAGCATTTGTTGTGGATGGGACGTCATCTGTAAGGGTTGAAACATAGGCTAATCCGCCACTTTTTTCAACTAATTCATGAGACTTTAAAAAATCAACCAATGTGATTAAATCAATGGTTCTGGCACTATCCTCATTATGGAAATCTAACATAGCTTGGTAAATCGTTTGATGACCAAGCTTGTAAAAATCTACCCTTGTGAGAATTGATTGGATTTCAACTAAAACATTGTTATCCAAAAGGATAGCGCCCAGTACTGCACGTTCCGCTTCTTCATTGTTCGGCGGTACTCGGCCGATACTAGACGCACCCATATATTAGTTCTCTTCTTCTGCAGGTACAGCTTCTTCAGCAGGAGCTTCTTCAACAGCAGCAGCTTTTTCAGCAGCCTTTGCAGCAGCAGCTTTTTCAGCAGCAGCCTTTGCAGCAGCAGCAGCTTCTTCAGCAGCAACCTTTGCAGCAGCAATTTCTCTCTGTTTAATAACAGATTCACTTTCAACAATGACTTTTACTTCAGCAGATTCGTTTTCGTAAAGACGAATACCAACTGTGTAAGTACCAACACTCTTGATTAAGTGAGAAGAGATTTCGATTCTCTTTCTTTCGATTTCAATACCCTTCTTTGCTAGTTCAGCTTGAACCATAGCAGAAGTTACACTACCGAATAATTTACCACTGTCACCAGCAGAAACAACTAAAGTAAGTGTTGTAGTATCAATCTGATTCTTAAGGCTAGTAGCCTGTCTTCTCTTTTCAACCTTTCTTGCTTCAATAGCAGCAGCACGGCTTGCAAATAAAGCTAAGTTAGATTTGTTATAAGATACTGCTGCACCAGTTGGCAACAGATAGTTACGTGCATAACCATCTTTTACGATTACAGCATCTCCCTCTTCACCGAGGCCGTTAACATCCTTGTTAAGAATGATCTTCATAATGAAAACTCCTTCTTGTTACTTTCGAAAAGTAAACCAAGTCTCCAGCACACCAATTATGGGTAATACTAGGACTATTACAATGTTCATACCGGGTAGCATCACAACCAGTAATCCAGTGATCAAAAACAATTTAACAGCATTTGCTGTACGTCCCTTTTGTACCATTTTATAACCAACGATACAGAGACCTTGTATTGCATATAAAAGAGAAGCAAACAGAGCAATGTTTACCACAACTATAGTAACTGTTGTTGGAGCACTGAACTTAATAACTGCTATTAATGCAAGCCATGAAGCTAAGAAAAACCAAACAAAGTCATATGGAAGATGAGCATTAAATACTCTCATTGAAAACTCTTCAGCATTTTTATTTCTCGCGGACATTTGTAGAAAAACGTTAAAGCCAAACATACCTGTAATAGATGGTAAAATCATAGCGGAAACTATATTTTTAACCATAGTCAACAAATCATTTGCATTAACACCACTTACCAGACTTTCGGCTGATTCAGAGTTTGAATAAAAAAGTTGATTTAACACCTTTAAATATTCACCCTCTATGGCTTTAACTACATCGGTATGAGCGGAAAACCATGAGGCAAAGCCAAAGATTACCACCGCTACATATCCACTCACTATTAAAAAACGAGAAAGAGTATCATATCTCTCTAATAAAATCCAAATCACTGAACTACCAATTAAAGCAATTGGTAAAAACAAACCCATCGCTAGAAAGCCTTTTTCCAATGGTTCCCCTAATTGAGGAAAAAGTGGAACTATTTCAAACAAAGCCAATACTATTGCGCTCACGGCAAAAGGCATAAGTTTTTCTTCTAGCGAACCATAACGATCTGAAAGCAGTAAGAGGGGAATTACAAACAAAAATGCTGTAAAACCTAGTTCATAAAACAGGGTACTAACTCCTACACTCAGTAAGACCCGGGACCAATAGTTTTCTTGAACTCTCACTGCTACCTCTCTATCTTATTTCTTCTCGAATGGAAGATAAGCAAGAACACGTGCCTTTTTAATTTCGTTAGCTACTGCTCTTTGGTGCTTAGCACAGTTACCTGTGATACGAGCTGGAAGGATTTTACCTCTTTCAGTTGTGTATCTTCTTAACTGTTCTGGGTTTTTGTAATCTGGTTCAGTATGCTGGGCACAGAATCTACAAACTTTCTTTCTAAAATTGTTACGACGATTGTTAGATCTTCTTTCTTTTTGAGGTCTATCGCCCTGCGTTGCGTTATTATCTTCGCGCATCTTTAATGTCTCCTTAATAAAATCTAGAATGGGATGTCGTCATCAAAACCCTCAGGTCCAATATTATCCATATTACCCATGCTAGGAACTGATTGTTGAACAGGAGGAGCAGCTGGTGCTGCAGCTCTGTTATAACCAGTACTAGCCGGTGCTACTGGATTAGCAGAATTGGTATTCTGGAAATTACCCTGATTTTGGTTTTGGTTTGGATATCCGTTACTTCTGAATTGGTCATTCCGACCTTGACTTTGGAAATTACCACCGCCATTTTTTGGTCTGGAAAGAAGTGATAAACTGTTGACATAAACTTCAACGCTATAACGCTTCTGGCCATTCTGTTCCCAAACATTTTGGTGCAGTTCGCCATTTACAGAAACTTGCTGTCCCTTCACTAGATATTGAGTAAGTCCAGAATTACTTCTGAGGAAATAGACACAATTAAAGTAATTAACTTCGTCGCTCCAGTTTCCACTAGCATCTTTTCTATTTCTATTCACAGCTATGGAAAAACTACATACCGTTGAACCACTATTGGTAGAACGTATTGTGCAGTCTTTTGTAAGTCTTCCTACTAACGCTACAACATTTAAATCACTTGCCATACAATTACTCCACTATTCTCTTACTTTGCAATGAACAAAAACTTCAAGATTGAATTTTCAAGCAAGAACTTCTGTTCAAAACCAACGATTGATGCAGGATCTGCAGACAATTCATAGTAAAAATAGTGACCTTTGTCCTGCTTCTTGATTTCATAAGCGAACATCTTGATGTCCATGTCGTCTTTTTTAATAATTTCGACATTGGCATCTTTGAATAGACCTTCAACGAGAGAGAGGCCCTTCTTGGTATTTTCTTCGTTGGAATCGAAGATAATTGTGAACTCATAATTTCTCATGGTTCCTCCTTACGGACGTTTGATCCATCTATAGATGGATAAGGGGGTTTCTTTGTATCCCTTTTACAAGGTTTTCCTGATACAGAGCCACACTTTACGGTATGGTACGTTTACATCACACAAAATGCCGCCCTATAAAAGGCGGTATTTCGATAATGAAGCTTAAAAGTATAGACTATTTATTCTTATGTCTATTCTTTCTCAATTGCTTTTTTCTCTTATGAGTAGCAATTTTGTGCTTCTTTCTTTTTCTTCCACAAGGCACTGTAGAGCTCCTTAATCTTATGATTTCCGAATTTCCTTTCGGTTATTCGGTTAGTTACTTTTTCGTACTGTCCCATTTTGCATTTTAGTTAGCTATATGTCAAGAGTAATGCGATAATTACTCCCCTCAAATACCAAAAGATGTCTTTTGAGACCTTAATTAACCTGTCTTTTATATTTATAAACAAATATATAAAAAAAGGAAAGGCTTCCTGACAAAAAAATAATATGTCGTATTTATATCTTCTTTTAGCATGTTTTGTACTTTTTTTTCTTCTTTCTTTCCTCTTCTACACTCCTCTCACACGAGCAATTCTTGCCTACGATCTCAGAAGTTTTTTAAAAAACTTTTACAGGCTATTTCTTAAATCTTATTAATTCTATGTAGATACTATGGATAAAATGATATATATTTTAGCCATAGGGAGCGTTTAAATTACACATGAATGTCTTAATTTTTGGACTCGGTATGAGAGGAGGAGGCCTGGCCTCTGCACTCTATTTTCTACAAAACAATGATTCTGTTCGTGTTACCGATATCAAAACAGCTGACACTTTTGGCAAAGCTATAGAAAGGCTTGAAGAAAGAGGTTGTGTTTGTATTCTTGGGCAACACCGAAAAGAAGATTTTCTATGGGCTGATTTAGTGGTAAAAAATCCAGCAATTAGTCCTGATAACCCACTACTCAAATACTGTAAAAAAGTAACCAATGATTTAGGATATCTTTTCCTTCATAATTATTTACAGAAAATAAAAATAATCGCAATAACGGGAACAAAAGGAAAAACAACAACTTCCGCTGCAATGAGTCATGTATTAAAACTCAATAACCACGATGTACTACAGTGTGGGAATATGGGTATTAGTGCCTTTTCACTCATATCATTGCTCCAAAAAAGAAGAAGCAAAGGAAAAGCAGACCCAGAATATCTTATTATTGAATTTTCCTCATGGCAAATTAGAGATACACTCATTGCAACAGGAGGGAGACTCCCCCATTTCCATCTCACAATTATTACCAACTTAATGAGAGATCATCAAAACTTCTATGCAAACATGCAAGATTATCTCTCAGACAAAATGGGAATCTTTCAAGCAGAAACAGGCCATGCCATTGTTCCCAAAGACCTCAAAAAAAAGGTTCTCCAAGCAACAGGCATGAAAAAGAAAAATGTCTCTACTCCTGATGGTAAAATACCTGCTCAACTTGCAAGTCGTCCAGAATTAATCATTGCCTATAGAGCATTGTGTTATCTCGGATTAGACTCTCATATAATTACAGAGCAACTCTTAACATTTAAAGGTGTTCCCCATCGAATAGAATGGCTTGGAATGAAAAACAATGTGGCATTTGTCAATGATAGTGCAGCAACAATTCCAGAAGCTGTTACATTCACCATTGAGCATTTTAGTGAAAAAGTGGTGCATCTTATCACAGGAGGGACCGATAAAAACCTTGAAGCTGAAGGTATGTTATCTGCATTAAAAACTGCGGCAACCGTTTCCCTTCTGGAAGGAAGTTTCACCAAGAACAAACTTATTCCTCTGTTAGAAGATAATCAAATTGCATATCTTGGTCCTTTTTCCTCAATGAAAAAAGCAGCAAAATCATGCTATGATCGAGCTGAAAACAATGCAAGACAAACCAAGATGAGTCAAATTTTATTACTCTCTCCAGGAGCGGCTTCTTTCGATTTATTCAACAATGAGTTTGATAGAGGTAATCAATTTAAAGCTTTTTATAATTCTTTGAATGGTTAGATCTCTTTCTCTTCATTCGCATGCGCTCTGCAAAGGAAAAGCCTTTGTAGAGCCATTTTTTATACACAAAATCAACACTCCCTATTCTATCCATCCGATAACCACCAAAGGATTGTTTAAAGAGAAGCAAATTCTGCAGATATGCACCATCACCATTTTTACTCGGAACACCATAAAAATCATAAATTTTACAACCTCGTTTACATGCATCCTGAATTGCTCGATCTTGAAGGCTATAACTTGCAGATATTCCTTTTTCTCTCAACGAAGCACCAAAAAGATACAATCCTTTCACTGGGGTAAAGAGCACAATAATACCACCATTGATCTTTCCTTCCAGAGAAGAGAGATATAGTTTTGCTTCAACACGGTTGGTATCATGCTTTTGACAAGATTGAAGAATTCCCTGAATATACGAGTGCCCTCGTCGCGTAAAGCCATCACGCAGAGCAGTTGTGGTATATACAGCATACCATTGATTAAATTGTTCATCACTGCCATCCCATTCTTCAATTGTCACAATGCAGTTATTTTTTTTTAAAGCTCGTTTTGCTCGTTTATGATAGCCTTTAACAATATTCTCATATCCAGAAGACAAAGAAAGAACCCACGTTCCGGTAGGTTGCGTCGATTCAGACAGTAAGGTAAGCGGCTTGATAAGATGAAAACCTTCAATCTCTGTACCAAAGGGAAAATCCCATTGAAGAAATATCAAGGGTTGATGAATCTGTTGACCAAGAGCGTATGAAAGATCAGAGAGATAAGGTTTTAATGCACTCTCCATTTCAAGACTGTTGTTACCAACCGGCCCAAAGGGAATATACCCAATATATAAGCCTGGAACTATCTTTCTGACTAACACCAGGACATGAGAGACTACGCTGCCTTGTAATTTAAGGCAAAAAACATAACTCATCCAACCAAGAGCTTTTTTTGCCTCAGCCCAGCCCTGACTTTGAAAAGGTTCAAGACCATCCAAAGCTGAGAAACAAGATTTTTCAATGGTATACACAACACCTCCACGACGAAAAAGGGATAGCCGAAGCTACCCCTTAATATTATCAGTAAATTACGTCCAAAGACTAGCCTACCGTACCATCTGTGTACTTTGTTGCTACAAGAGGGTGTCCTTCACTATCAGTAATTTTTTTACCATCAAGTTTTACAAAACCTTCTTCAGTATACAAAGGCATAGCAAAGAACTTATCAGGCTTTACATAGAACTGCTTTTCTTCAGGGTGTTTTTCACCTTCTGGATTAAGAATTGTTCCAACTGGGAACTGATCAGCAAAGAGCACTTCACATGTTGAATGATCGTTATCATCAGCAGCACTTGCTGCAAGAAGCATACCACGACTCTTAACACCTCTAAAGTTAGCAGGTTTAAGATTACTTACAAGAACAATATTCTTGTTTAAGAGCTCTTCAGCTGTATAGTAAGGAACAATTGAAGATACAATTACTCTCTCTTCTTCTTCCCCAGTATCAAGTGTTAATATATAAAGGATATCTCCATTAGGGTGTTTTTCAACCTTTACAATCTTACTTACGAGTAAAGTAACTTTAAGAGCAAATTTCTCACTCATACTCAGATTTGTTTCGTCTACCTGTTGTGCCATTTTCTTCTTTTCCTTCTTCGCTGGTTTTTTGCTTACCTTTTGAGCTTTTGCGCCACTTTCTTGAGCTTCAGCTCTTTGAGCTTGACTTCCACTGTAGCGTTCTTTCAAGGTAGCAATTAAATCATCATCGAGTTTCTCAAACAAGAGAGAAGTCTCATTAATTTTTTCAACACCTTCATACTTTCCAAGATCTACCCACTTATCTTCTTCTCTTCCGAGGAATGAAAGAATTTTTGCACTGGTAGTTGGAATATATGGTTCAATTAAAATACCAAGATCACGAATCAAGTAAACCAAAGTCTTGAGTAATGAAGCTGCCTTTTCAGGATCTTCTGTTCTCGTTCTCCATGGTTCACCATCTTGGAAAGCTTTGTTACCAATAGAGGACAAGAAGAATATTTGGTGAATACCTTCTCTCTCTTCAGCTCTTTCCATGGAGGCATCAATCAAATCTTCTTTTTCTTTAATCTTAGCGATTAATTCTTGATCAAGAGGACCTTCTGGAACCTTACCATCGTAGAAACGATTAATAAATGTCAGTGTTCTGTTCACTAAGTTACTAAGATTACCAATCAATTCACCGTTTACTTTTTCTTGGAAATCTTTCCATGTGAAAGTTACATCACTTTTTTCTGGTCTATTATAGAACATATAAAAACGCCAAGCATCACTTGGAATTCCCGTTTCAATAACATCATTACCAAAAACACCAATTCCTTCACTCTTACTAAATTTACCACCCTCATAATTCAAGTATTCAGTACTACTCATATGATGAAGCATGGTCCATTTTTCACCACTGGCAAGCAGTGTTGAAGGGAAAATAACGGTATGGAAAGGAATATTATCTTTACCAATAAATTGGAATAATTCTGTATCATCAGGGCTTTGCCACCATTTTTTCCAATCTGGTGTTGCATAGGAAGAAATTGAGATATATCCAATAGGAGCATCAAACCATACATAGAATACTTTATCTTCATATCCTTTCTTTGGTACAGGAATGCCCCATTTAAGATCTCGGGTGATTGCTCGTTGTTTTAAACCATCTCGAATCCAACTCTTGGTAACTTGTATTGCGTTATTAGCCCAAAAGCCATCAACAGATGCTTTGTTCATCCAACTTTCAAGTAAAGGAAGAGCCTTTGGCAAATCTAAATAAAGATGTTTGGTATGCTTAACAATAGGAGTTGTGCCACATACACTACACGTTGGATTGATTAATTCACTTGGTTCTAAAAGTGTTTGACAGTTATCACACTGATCTCCCCGTGCTTTATCACTTCCACAGTTAGGACATGTTCCGTTCACAAATCTATCTGCTAAGAAACGATTACAATGAGGACAATAAAGTTGGTCACTTTCTTCTTCATGAATATAACCTCTTTTATCTACTTCATTGAAAAGATGCTGAACTATTTCTGTTTGATGTTCGGTGCTGGTTCTCCCGAAATAATCAAAGTTTATGTTAAACCATTTATAAATCTCTTCATGTAT
>Ga0172378_10001442_pt1 | contig 21939 bp, 22 predicted proteins | sample GrowelOW332metaG_FD_119755 | JGI IMG/M metagenome (GOLD analysis project Ga0172378, IMG submission 119755) | Groundwater microbial communities from an aquifer near a municipal landfill in Southern Ontario, Canada - Pumphouse #3_1 metaG | ecosystem: Environmental > Aquatic > Deep subsurface >... | reverse complement strand
TATGGATCAAAAAATGCTTTTCAAAGATAAAGTGTGGTTATCATCGCCGACGATGCACGGGGAAGAGCTCAAGTATGTGACCGAGGCGTATAAAACCAATTGGATGAGCACGGTTGGGAAAAATGGCTAACCTTTTGATTATTGGTGCTGGGCAGTACGGACTTGTCGCGATGGAAATTGCACAAGCTATGAGGGGCTTTGGCGAAATCGCCTTCTTTGACGATAACTACAGTGCGGCCGAACAACCAGCGAAAATACCTTTAATCATGGGACAAACTACTGATATCGGAAAATTTGTAGACAACTTCCACTATGGTTTCGTAGCCATAGGTAACCCCGACGTGCGACGCCACCTTATCGAATCTCTACAATACAATAGAATAAAACCAGCACTTCTTGTGCATCCTTCAGCATACGTAAGCCCGAGTGCAGTATTGAAAGATGGATGCTGCATAGAGCCTAATGCCACTGTTCAAGTTGGTGCAAAAATCGGTATCGGAAGTTTTATTGCAAGTGGTGCTGTCATAAGACACAACGCAAAAGTTGGCGATTATTGTCAAGTGGATTGCAATGCTGTTGTCTCGTCCTCTGCAAAAGTCCCCTCTCATACAAAGGTCCCCTGTTGTTCTGTCTTTGAATAAAAGAATTCACATTATGTATAAGCTCTTTATTAAACGCATTATCGACATCGTACTTTCTGGATTCGGAATTGTGGTGCTCGCATTTCCGATTCTAGTAATTGCACTCGCAATAAAGCTAGATAGCAAAGGACCAGTCTTATTTAAGCAAAAGCGTGTGGGGCTTCATAAAAAGTTATTTTACATTTATAAATTTCGTACTATGCGCACAGACACTCCAAAGGATGCCCCCACTCATGAACTATCCGACCCGAAAAAGTGGATTACTCATGTCGGAGGATTCTTACGCAAAACAAGTTTAGATGAACTACCTCAAATGTTCAATATTTTTGGGGGTTCCATGAGCATTATTGGACCTCGCCCTGCATTATGGAACCAGTACGACCTTATTGAAGAACGCGACAAGTATGGAGCAAATGATGTACCCGTTGGCCTTACCGGTTGGGCTCAAATCAATGGCCGTGATGAACTTGAAATACCAGTGAAGGCTGCTCTTGATGGCGAATACGTAAAGCGACAAAGTTTTCTATTTGACTCAAAATGTTTTTTTGGAACATTTGCAAGCGTACTAAAAAGTGATGGTGTTGTAGAAGGTGGCACAGGAGAAATGCATAAAGCAGCAAGTCTCCCTGAGTGTAACAAAGGGATGAAGTAGATATGTTAGGCATTTCCGAAAAAGCCTTTAACATATTGCAAACCACAATTGCGGCGTCTCGTGGTGTCGTAAAAGCCAAGGTCTTTGGTAGCAGAGCTAAAGGATGCGCGAAAGAAGGAAGTGACATAGATCTCTGCCTTTATGTAGAAAAGGATAATTCGTTCACAATAAAAGACAAACTAAACATCATCAGAAAATTCGAAGAGTCTTCACTCCCGTACAAAGTAGATGTGTTTGTTTTTGGAGAATTGCAGAACGAATCACTCAAGGAACATATAGAATTAGTTGGAATAACAATATATGAAAGAGCAAATTAGGTACAAACAACGTCTTGAAAATTTTGGAAAGGCTCTCAAGAACCTAAACGAAGCCCTTGCACTTAAAAATACACGCCCTCTTACAAAATTAGAGATTCAGGGTCTGCTCAAGTCTTTTGAATTTACGTACGAACTCGCTTGGAAGAGCATGAAAGATTACTTGGAGTTCCAAGGAATTACGGGAATTGTTGGCAGTCGAGACTCTTTTAGGCTTGCACTACAGAACGCAATCATCAGTGATGGTGACGCTTGGCAAGAAATGGTTGATGATCGCAACTTGCTAAGCCATGACTACGATGAAGAAGTAGCAAATTCTATTGCAGATAGAGTTGTATTATATGCAAATCTCATGAATGCATATAATGCAATTATGGAGACAAAGTAATGCTAAAAGTCTTAATCACAGGCGCTAATAGTTATATAGGCACGAGTTTTGCCAATTACCTTGACCAGCCTGAATTTGCAGGCAAGTATGAAGTAGAAACTTTGGATATGATAGGGGCGGCCTGGCGTTCACATGACTTTAGCAAGTACGATGCCGTTTACCATGTAGCAGGCATTGCTCATAGCGATAACGGCCCCATTAGCGAAGAACGTGCAAAACTTTACTATGCCGTGAATACCGACCTCACCGTGGCTTGCGCCACCAAGGCCAAGGAAGCTGGCGTAAAGCAATTTGTGTTCATGAGTAGCGCCATCGTGTACGGCGACAGCGCTCCCATTGGCAGACCAAAACTCATTAATAAAGACACTCCTGTTAACCCCACCAACTGCTATGGCGACAGCAAGGTGCAGGCAGAAAATGGTTTGCGCCCCTTGGATTCGGATACTTTTAAGGTTGTCGTCCTCCGCCCGCCCATGATTTTTGGCAAGGCCAGCAAGGGCAATTACCCGCTGCTGAGTAAACTGGCTCGTAAGCTTCCTGTGTTCCCCAAGGTAGAGAATCTGCGCAGCATGCTCTACATTGGTAACTTGGTGGAATTTGTGCGATTGATGATTGAAAACGGCGAACGGGGAACCTTCTGGCCCCAGAATCCGCAGTATAGCAACACCAGCGACGTCATCGCGAAAATTGCCAAGGTTCACAACAAAACCTGCATCCTTGTACCCGGATTCGGTTGGGCTTTGAAGCTCATGAGCCATGCAACCGGACTCGTGAATAAAGCTTTTGGTAACCTAGCCTACGAACAGAAAATGAGTCTGTACAAGGAAAATTACCAGAAGTACAGCTTGGAAGAATCTATTGAGAAGACGGAAAGCTAGCTATGTCCCAAAAGCATATTCTTGTCATTAGTCAGTATTTTTACCCGGAGCAGTTCCGGATTAATGATATGTGCTTTGAATGGGTTAAGCGAGGCTACAAGGTAACTGTAGTTACGGGTATTCCCAATTACCCGAAGGGTGAATTTTTTGAGGGTTATGGTTGGTTTAAGTGTCGTCGTGAGACATGGAATGGAGTCGATATTATCCGTTTACCCCTTATAGCTAGAGGACATAATTCCATTGGCCTTGCCTTGAATTATCTAAGCTTTACAATAGCTGGATTTTTCTGGTCTCATTTTACCAGCCTCAAGGCTGACTATCTGTTTACCTTTGAAGTTTCTCCAATGACTCAAGCTTTGCTGGGGGTGTGGTTTTCGAAACGCCGTAAGATTTCGAATTATCTTTATGTTCAGGATCTTTGGCCAGAAAATGTTGAAATTGTAACAGGAATTCACAGTAAGGCTGTTTTAGGCCCTATTGGTAAGATGGTGGATTATATCTATAAACGCTGTGATACTATTTTTGCTACAAGTCCCAGTTTTGTTACGGACATTCAAAAGCGTTGTGTAGGTGAAGAATTAAAGGTACATTACTTGCCTCAATATGCCGAAGATTTTTACAAGCCTGCTGGTAATGTTTCTGCACGTGTTGAAGGAACTCCTTTTACAATTGCTTTTACTGGCAATATCGGCAAGGCGCAGGGCCTTGAAATTCTCCCGAAGACTGCTGCTTTGTTGAAAGGCAAGGTGAATGTGAACTTTACCATTGTGGGGGATGGTCGCAATAAGGGTGAGCTTCTGCAACAGATTGAACAGAATGGTGTCCAGGATATGTTCACCATGGTGAGCAGAGTTCCCCCTGAAAGTATTCCTGGCATTTTGGCAAATTGCGATGCCGCTTTCATTTCGTTTATGGATACGTCGCTGTTCGCAAAGACAATCCCTGCGAAACTACAGTCTTATATGGCGTGTGGCATGCCCATTGTTGCTAGTGCCTGTGGTGAAACTGAACGAGTGGTAAAAGAAGCTAACTGCGGTGTTTGTGCTCCCATTGGTGATGCCGGGGCTTTGGCAAAGGCAATCGTTGATTTGATAAATAATCCCGAATTGCCTAACATGCGTAGGAATTCTGAAGAATATTCCAAAACACACTTTAGTAAGCAAAAGTTGATGGATGGATTGGAAAAGTTTTTTACTGGGAGTATATAGAATGCTTGAATTGAGAAAATATCAACGATGTACTCAGTGTGTTATGGATACGACAGATTCTAAAATCATCTTTGATGAACAAGGTGTCTGTGACCATTGCCGTAATTTTGAAAAGAACATTAAGCCCTATTGGAAACCGCAAGAAAATCGACTTGATGAATTAGAAAAGATTGCTATAAAAATTCGTAAGGCCGGAATGGGAAAAGATTATGATTGTGTTCTTGGACTTTCTGGTGGTGCAGATAGCTCATATTTGGCATATATTGCAAAAGAAATAATGCATTTACGCCCACTCGTATTTGTTGTAGATACTGGCTGGAATCTTAATGTTGCTGTTGAAAATATCGAAAAAATTGTTAAAGGGTTGAACCTTGATATGTATACCGAGGTTGTCAATTGGAAAGAGATGGCCGATTTGCAACTTTCTTTTTTTAAGGCTTCCATTTCGTCGTGTGATCAACCTCAGGATCACTCCATTTTCGCTGCATTGTACAATTATGCAGTTAAGCATAATATCAAGTATGTCCTCACGGGATCTAATAGCGCTACGGAATTTATCAGACCGCCTGTAGAATGGATTTATATGAATGATACTGTCATGCTCAAGGACATTCACAAACGATTTGGAAAAGCACCTCTGAAAACGTATCCATTGTGCGGAATGTTGAAGTATAGAATCCTTTATAAATACTTCTACGGAATGAAGCGTGTTTTTCCGCTTGATTATGTGGTCTATGATAAAGAAAAGGCCATGGATCTGCTTCACGAAAAATTTGGGTGGACTAAATACGTAAATAAACATTATGAAAATGTGTTTACCCGTTTTTTTGAGGGATTCTATCTTCCGCATAAGTTTGGATTTGATACAAGGAAGAATGTTTGCTCTACTCAAATCTTGACTGGAACAATGACAAGAGATGAAGCTTTGCAAATTCTTGAAAAGCCTCCTTATGATCCAGAACAAATGGAATTAGACAAGGAATATGTTGCCAAAAAAATGGGCATTACTACGTCTGAATTTGATAAGATAATTGCTTTGCCGAATAAAACTCCTACGAATTATAAAAATCAGATGTGGATAATTAAGTTGGGTGTTTTGCTTTCAAGACTTTTGAAATCCGAAAACAGAAACCTGAGGTTTTAACGATGATTGCGATTCTTGATTATGGTTTAGGAAACCTAGGTTCAATAGCCAATATGTTAAAAGTTATTGGAGAAAAGTCAAAAATAACTCGCGATTATGATGAAATTCAAACTTCGGATGGAATTATTCTTCCAGGGGTTGGTGCATTTGATGCAGGAATGCAGAAACTCAACGAATCTGGACTTACTAAGACTATCAAAAATTATGTGCAATCTGGTCGACCGATTTTAGGTATTTGTCTCGGAATGCAACTTCTTGGCAAAAAAAGTGAAGAAGGTTCTTTGTCTGGATTAGGACTTATCCCTTTTGCATGCAAACGATTCAGCTTTTCGGATGAATCTGATTTGAAAATTCCCCATATGGGCTGGGATATTGTAAACATTAGACAAAATCATGCTTTAGTACGCGGCTTACAGGGAATTCAACGATACTATTTTGTTCATTCATATCATGCTGTATGTGATGATGCTGAAAATGTATTAATGACTTGCGATTATGGGTACGAATTTGCAGCCTCAGTCGTCAAAGAAAATGTAATGGGAGTTCAGTTCCATCCTGAGAAAAGTCATGACTTTGGACTTTCGATTTTAACCAATTTTGTTGCTATGAGCAGGAGAAATTAAACGTGTTTAAAAGACCAAGAATTATTCCTACTTTGCTCTTTGATGATAGGGATTTGATTAAGACAGTTCAATTCGGCAAAAGAACATATCTTGGTGATCCGGTGAATGCGGTAAAGATATTCAATCGGAAGGGAATAGATGAACTTTCTATTCTTGATATTGGAGCCACGAAAAATGGACGTGAACCGGATTACGAACTTTTAAGGGATATTGCCAGCGAAGCATTTATGCCTCTTAGTTATGGCGGAGGTATTCAAAGTATCGAACAAATACATGACTTACTTGCGATCGGTTACGAAAAGGTTGTGATAAATTCGACCCTTATTCGTAATCCTGAATTGATAAAGCAGGCGGCGCTTCAATTTGGATGTCAAAGCATTGTTGCTTCGATAGATGCAAAGAAAATCAATGGCCAATATAAATGCTTTATTGCAGATGGAACTGAGGCGGTTGATGAATCTCCGTTGGTTTTGGCAAAGAAAGCCGAAAAATTGGGTGTTGGCGAAATTATTATCAATTCCATTGATTGTGATGGAATGATGACCGGTTATGACATTGGACTTGTTAAAAATGTTGTTGATTCTGTCAAGGTACCTGTGATAGCCATTGGCGGAGCTGGTGGAATAGAAAATTTGAAACAAGTGCTCTATGAAGGGCATGCTCACGCCGCTGCAGGGGGGAGTATGTTTGTCTATTATGGCAAACTAAAAGCAGTTTTGATTACAGCCCCATCAGAACAGGAATTAAAAGCTGCAGGAATTTACAAAAAATAAAGGAAAAGGTGCAGTGAGTCATCCAATTATCAAGTCAAAGTCTACGCGACCTTATCAGATTTGCAAGTGCTGCGTTATGGATGCCACTGATGAAGACATCATTTTCGATAAAAATAGTGCTTGTATGCGTTGCAACGAATACAAAAATCGTATTGAACCGGAATCGAAGCATGGTCGAGGACATGAAAAAGAACTTCAATCATTGATTCAATCAATTAAAGATGCAGGAAAGGGAAAAGAATACGATTGTATCCTTGTATTTTCTGGTGGACTTGATAGTTCATATATGCTTCACTTAGATATGAAGGAATGGGGACTTCATCCATTTGTTTTCCATATCGATGTCGGCTGGAATCTTCCTGTTGCAGAAGATAACATTAAACGTATTACGGATAAGTTAGGTGTAAAACTCTATGTTAAAAAAATGGACTTGAATGAAATGCGAGAAATGCAGCTTGCTTGGTTCCGTACGGGCTTAGAAATGTTGGATGCTCCGCAGGATCAAGCGTTTATTTCGCTGATTGAGAAGTATTCGCAAAAACTTGGTGTAAAGTACATATTGAACGTCTATAATGTATGTACCGAAGTTGTTGCAGACCCTGCTTCTTGGGAAAAAGGTGCAGGGCCCACTGGTGATGGAACTTACATTAGGGATGTGGTAAAGAAATGCTGTAAGATTCCAATTAAAAATTATACCTATACCAGTGGCCTTAAACACAAATTTGTTATTCCATACCTTAAAGGGGCAAAAACAGTTAAGCCGCTTAATATTGTTGAGTTTACAAAGATTCCGATGGTAAAGACACTTGCTGACGAGTATGGATATGTTCCGTATGGTCAAAAGCATTTTGAAGACCTCATTACAAAATTTTTGGAAGGTTGGTGGCAACCGACTCGATTCGGGCACGATATTAGAAGGGCTCAGTTAAGCAGTTTGGTTGTTACTGGTCAAAAGACTTGTGACGAAGCTTTGAAAATTTTAGAACAGCCTCCTTTAAGTGAAGAAGAAAGCAAGAAACTCTTTAAGGACGTCGCAAAACGACTTGAAATTTGTGAAGAGGATCTCTTCAAGTTCCACGACATGCCAGAATGTAGTGAAAAATTCAGAAGTCAGGAAAAATTTTATAACCTTGGAATCAAACTATACGAAATGATTGGCTTGGAAAAGAGAATTAGAAAATAGAATAGTTAAAAATATGAATCTACGATATCTTTGGAATCGAATATTAAAAAAAATGAGAGGAGTCGCTATTCGCAACTCTTCTGTTCATCGGACTTCTAAAATTGAAGCTGGTTCGCAATTTGTTTGTTCAAAAATGGATAAATACTCTTATTGTGGCTATGATTGTAAAATCATAAATTGCAACATTGGCGCTTTTTGCTCTATTGCTGATGAGGTTGTTATCGGTGGTGCTCAACATCCTACGAAATGGATTGCTATGTCTCCAGTTTTTTTTGAAGGACGAGACAGTGTTAAACAAAAATTTAGTGAGTATAGGAGAGAACCTGATTTAAAGACCGTTATTGAAAATGATGTATGGATTGGAGACTGTTCTTTAATTAAAGCGGGATGTAAAATAGCAACTGGTGCAGTTGTTGGAATGGGTAGTGTGGTTACTCATGATATTGGCCCATATGAGATTTGGGCAGGAAATCCAGCTCGAATGATTCGTAAACGTTTTGACGAAAAGATGATAAATGATTTATTAAAAAGTGAATGGTGGAATTTGAGTGATAAAGAAATAAAGAAACGTGCGAAATATGTAAAAAATCCTTTAAAGTTTATCGAGGATGAGGTATGAAAATTCTGCACTTATGCTTAGCTTGTTTTTATATTGATAAATACTCCTATCAAGAAAATCTATTGCCTAAAGAACATAAAAAATGTGGATTTGATGTGCGGATAATTGCTTCGACAGAGACTTTTGTTGACGGGATTAATTTAGGCTATATAAAACCCTCTAAATACGAGAATGAAAACAATATAATTGTTGAACGAATTCCATACGTTTCTTGGTTGCCGTCAAAAATTGTACATAAATTAAGAATATATCCCAAAGTGTATGAAAAAATTGATGAATTCTCTCCTGATATTATTTTTATACATGAATGCCAATTTTTAAGCATTTTACAAGTCGTGAAATATGCAGAAAAACATCCACAGGTTAAAATCTTTGTAGATGGACATGCTGATTTCTCAAATAGTGCCAGAGGCTTTATTTCAAGAAATATTCTTCATAGACTTATTTATAGATTTTGTGCTCAAAAAATTTTGCCTTATACAACAAAGTTTTGGGGAACACTTCCTGCTCGTGTAGATTTTTTCCATAACGTTTATGGCATTCCTAAGGAAAAAATTGATTTTTTGCCGATGGGCGCCGATGATGATATGATTGCAAAGCACAATTCGTTAAAAGAAAAAGAAGAAACGAAAAATAAGTTTGGTTTTAGTTCTAATGATTTTATTATTGTATCAGGAGGAAAAATTGATTTTGCGAAAACGCAGACCTTGCTTTTGATGGGCGCGGTCAATGAACTTGAAAAGAAAAATGTCAAATTATTGGTATTTGGATCTGTTGACAAACAATTAAAGGAACGATTCGATTCTCTTTGCTCTGATAGAGTTAAATATGCTGGGTGGGCAAATGTCGATGATTCTTACAGATATTTTGGAATTGCAGACTTGGTTGTTTTTCCTGGTCGTCATTCTGTGTATTGGGAGCAAGTTGCTGGTATGGGTATTCCGATGATTGTGAAGTATTGGCCCGGGACTACACACATAGATCGTGGCGGGAATGTGAAATTTTTGTATGAGGATACTGTTGATGAAATAAAGGAAGTCGTCAAAGATATTTTTTTTAATGGTGAACTTGAAAAGATGGAGTCTGTTGCTCAAAACAATAAGAGATTTTTTTCTTATCGTAATATAGCGGAAAGATGTATTGAATAATATTTTTTATATATGATATTTTGGAGCTTGTTGAAACTATGAAGTTCGTCATTTTTGCAGATAGATCATACAACTATATAAAGCCTCTTGCAAATGGCTTACAAAAAAAATTAATTGAATTAGGACATTCGTCTGAAGTTTTCTATGATGGAATTTATTGGCTGTCCAATTTGAATCTTCTAAAATTATTTTTTGTTGATATATACAGATTGTTTTTGAATGCTCAACATCGACAAAAGGACTTGTTTCTATATCGGTTTTTTAATTTGCTTTTCTTTTTTTCAGAAAAGAAAAAAAGAATTTTAAATGAATGTGATTGCATTATCGTTGTTAATAATTGCCCTGGAGCGTTTATAAAATGCAAAAGACTTGATTATTTAAGAGAAAAATTTAATAAGCCGATTGTTAATTATGATTTTCACTATTTGCCGAATCAAGGATGGTGGAAATATATGTATAAAGACCATCTGGGCTTGGAACAATATGACTGGTACCTACCCGTTGGTCTAGTGACGGAATTTGCAATACCACCTCAAATACCAGAAATATACACATGTATTGGAATGGACATAAATAGTGATGATTTATATCCCCAACAGAATGTTTTTACTGTACTTTTAGATTTTCCTCGACCTAGGCATGAAAAATTGAGAAGTGAAGAAAAAAAAGTACTAGATGAATTGAGAATAAATTATATTGAATTGAATGGACGTTATACCACTAAACAAATTCGTTTAATATATAGAAAAACTTCAGTGTATTTGGTGAGCTTCCGCGAAAGTTTTGGACTACCTATTGTTGAATTGCAGCAGTGTGGTGCAAAAATTTTTACCCCTTATGCAGAGTGGGTTCCCGCACATTATTTGAATAAGTCAAATAAAAAAAATACAATAGGAACATTAGGAAGTAATTTCGTCGTTTACAAAAATATTGAAGGCTTAAAAACTGCTTTAAAAAAAGAAAAGGAAAAATTTAAGGCCGAAGAAAATGTGAAAAATTTTAAAGAGGAATATCCTCTTTATGATAGAATTTCAGATATTCAATTTGATTTATTTGTTTCTATGATAAAGGATGGACGTATAACAAATCGATCCCACGAAAATTACAAGAAATATAATGATTTCATTTCAAAAGATGACGATTATTGTAAGTCCGATAGAATATGAGTCGTGTTAATGTAAATTTTATTATGCCATTTTTATTATTTTTCCCAATGATTAGTCGTTGGATTCTTCCTTCTGGTATTGAATCTTTGCTGATTGTCGAATATAAATTTTATAGTTTATATTTACCAGATTTAACTTTATTGATATACCTTTATTTACAAAGACGATTTGGGTCTATTAATAAAGATCTTTTCAATCTTTCCTTTGAAAAGAAATTTAAATTAATTGCTTTTTTATTAATTGGTTATGCTTTTATTATTGGGGTTGCTAATAACAACTCTGAGATAATTTTGCCGATAACAAGCTGCTTTTCGTGGTTGTATTTAACGATCATATTTGTTTTTTTTCCTCTTTCAAAGGAACAAATCGAAATCTCGAAATATATAATGATTCCAACGCTCTTGTTTTTGTGTGTAGAAATTTTATTGTATTCTTTGGGAATCATACAATATACATCATCATCAGGAAAAGAATTAGAAGCTCAAGAATATGCTGATATATATAGAATTTCAACAACAATTGGAGCTGCAACAGGTTCTGCTTTGATAATAATGATTCTAGGTATCGTGTGTACAACAAGATATAAAATCCCAAAGTGGTTAAAATTTACCATTTATATAATTACATCTGTTTCTATTTTATTTACAATTAGTAGGGGGGCGATTCTAACATGGACTCTTTATTTAATTTTGGCTTTTGCTATTTATTTTTTTTCAAATGGTTTTACATTAAAAAAGTATTTGTTCTTGTTTTTTTTAGCAGGTCTTTTAATTGAATTTAACCATCTCGGCGTTTTTGAACCTCTTGTCCAGAGAACGGCTCAACTTTCTTATGATAACCAAGTTGAGAGTGGTAGAGATGTTTTAAGAAAAAAAACGATGAATATTATTTCTGAATCTTATTATATGGGTGTAGGATTAGGACAGGTGTTTCCAGACAAGGATGTTCTTAATAGAATCCACTCTAGTCATAAAACGGCTCCGCATAACAGCTATTTAATTATTTTTGCCGAATTGGGCTTTGTGGGTTTAGTCCTTTTTTTATTTATGTTGATTATGATGTCGTTATATCTAGATTATTCAAAGGCTGCGTTTTGGGCGTGGGTGTTTTTATTGCTTGTTAATTTTAATACGGAAGGTGTGTTACTTCATTCGGAATTTTGGAGCGCCGTACTCTTTTTTTATTTGAATCTGGAGAAAAAATATGAGAATACTTTATATCTGCATGCATAATCCATTTGGAACGATTGGAGGTGGTAATTTAGCATCGCACGCATATTTGAATGCTTTTAGTAGGCTTTCTAATGGATTGATTGATTTGATTTGTTCTGATGAATTGAAGGAGGAGAGAAATCATATTGAATCTTCCTTGAAGATTGGGAAAGTTTTTTTTGTTCCAAAAAGATTTTTTTTTGAAAAATTATTGAGTGTTTTTTCTGGGCGCCTGAACAGATATACTGCGTTCTCGAAACAGATCTTAAAGTGTCAAGAAAATCGTTACAATTATATAGTCTTTGATCATAATTGTATTGCAGGACCATTGGTTGATTATGCAAAAAAAAGAAAAATTAAAACGATAACGATTCATCATAATTATGAGTATGAATATTATAAAGATAATACAAAGGGAATATGGCGATTTCTGTTTTTGCATCATGTTTTGAACAATGAAAAAAAAGCATATCGTAATTCTGATTTGAATCTCTTTTTGACCGAACAGGATTTAAAAACGTTTCAAAAGGTCTATGTTAATTCAAGTGGAAATAATTTTGTGCTCGGATCTTTTGAGTATGCATCAAATTTTTTTCTTCCCCAAATTGCTCAGAATAAACATAAGGATTTTATAACGCTTTCTATTACTGGTTCTCTTTGCAATTTTCAAACGAAAGATGGTATTTATTATTTTTTTGATAAACTATATTCGTGTATTTCATCTGATTGTAAAATTATAATTTCGGGTAGAAATCCTTCAGATGATGTTGTTCGACTTTGTAACTCCTGTGCAAATGTTGAGTTAATTAGAAATCCAGAAAATATGAATGAAATAATTCAGCAATCAGATATTTATATCTGTCCAACGAAAATAGGAGGTGGCTTGAAATTGAGGGTTATGGATGGTCTAAGAAATGGAATTCCCGTTCTTTGCCATGAAAAAGCCGCAAGGGGATTTGATTTTTTTTATGGTTTATCTTTTTTTAAAATTTATCATGATGAAAAGGAATTCGCTTTGTATTTAAATGAATTAGTTGAGAATGTAAAAAATAAAAATTTTAGTAAAAATTTTATTCAAAAAAAATATATAGAATGTTTTTCATTTGAATCTGGATTATTTAGATTAAGGTCAATTTTTGAGAAAACATTTTCTACTATGATTTAAACCCTTTAGTTTTTTATGAAAAAAATAGGTATTGTTACATTTTGGGATTCAAAAGACAATTATGGTCAATTGTTGCAATGTTATGCATTGACATTTTTCTTAAAGTCGCTGCATTATCAACCGAAACTTATTAAAGTAGCTATTTTCGAAAAAAACACGCTCTTGCACAAAATTAAAACATTGTTTAACTTACTAAAAACCCCATATGATTTGTTTGAGGTTCTCCAAAAAAAAAGACTCGGGAACAAAAGTCGTATTATAAATATTGCGCATCCAAGAAATTTTGATAATTTTCGTTCCAAATATATTCCTTCAACAGATATTATTCAAAAGAAAGATCTTTTTTCTAGACCTCCTTATTTTGACGCATATGTAACAGGCAGTGATCAGGTTTGGAATTCGTTGTCTCCCCTTTATTTTTTGCAGTTTGCTCCAAAAGAGTCAAAAAAAATAGCTTATGCTGCATCAATGGGAGGCTTTAAACCTGATGCAAGTGAAAGACTTGTTTTAAAAGATTATGTCAAAGATTTTGATTATGTATCATTGCGAGAAAAAGAAGCTTTAGCTTTTTTTAAACAATCTGAGATTTGTGAGGCCGATTATGTTCCTGATCCGACACTGCTTTTATTGAAAGAAGATTATCAAAAACTTTATAAAGAAAGAAAGTTAGAAAGGCCATATATTCTTTTGTATCTTTTAGGAAATAAACTTCAGTTTAATATTGCCGAAATATATCAATACGCAGAAAAAAGAGGTCTAGATGTAATATATATTGCAAGTCAGGGTAGATGTGATAACTATAAAAAAGAATATCCTTCTATTGAAGAATGGCTTTATTTGATTGAGAATTCTGAAATAGTTGTAACAAATTCTTTCCATGGAACAGTATTTTCAATGATTTATCGGAAAAAATTTGTAACATTACTTTTAAATGGTCTTTTTTCAAAAATGAATGATCGTATCACAGATATGCTAAATAAATATGGTTTAGAAAATCGCATTTATTCAGGAATATTTGAAAAATATGATTGTGATGTGGATTATTCTTTTTTTGAAAAAATTGTAAAAGAGGAAAGAGAATATGTTAGAAATAAGCTTATAAATGTAATCGGATAGCATTAATGCTCAATTCCCAACTTAAAACAGGAGCATTTTTTTCTTATGTTGTTCTAGTATAGTGGTATCGAAAAGCGGCTATTTTCAGGCAATATGTCCGCTTGGTTAGTTTAGGTTAAAGTTAAATTGTCATCCGATTTTTTGCAAGCGTACTTGGTGTTTTAAGCGAACAATTTCTTCAATTCGGAATATTTTTTTTTCTTCCCCCAAAACGTTCTGGATGAAGTTTTCGAGCTCTCTCGAGCAACGCATTTCTATGCGCAATAATATCTTGATGATAACCAAAATGAACCGCGCAGGGCGGCAATAGATCAAGGCCGGAGTGGAGATGCTCGTTGTTGTACCCCCTGATTCAGGTCAAAATGTCCGCTTAGCTTCCTGTTCTTTTCGAAGCGCCTGGAATTGTTGCTGATCCATCTGAAATCCTTGGGTTGAAATGTTCTCCCAAAGCTAATTGAGGATTTTCTCTATTTCACTATGCAGTTCATCGGACGGGTACAATCCAACTAAGAAAACGCCTTTTTCTGTCTCATATTTTGATGCCACTATAATATCTACCGGGCCACCTTCCGCTATTTGAAAAAAGTTGATTAGGAGACGGGAAAAATAATTATATTTTCTCACGAAAAACTTACAAGAAGGAAGGCATGTCCAATTCAATCTTTTGTGGTAAAACACTCCTCATCACGGGTGGCACGGGTAGCTTCGGCAATGCGGTGCTTAACCGTTTCCTCCAAACCGATATCGGTGAAATTCGCATCTTCAGCCGCGACGAAAAAAAGCAGGATGATATGCGCCACGAGTTCCAGGCCAAAATGCCTGAAGTTGCCGAAAAGATCAAGTTCTACATCGGCGATGTGCGCGATCTCGCAAGTGTAAAGAATGCGATGCACGGCGTGGATTACATATTCCATGCTGCGGCTCTTAAACAGGTGCCGAGCTGCGAGTTCTTCCCGCTGGAGGCTGTTAAGACTAATGTTATCGGTACGGACAATGTTTTGACTGCTGCAATTGACGAGGGCGTCAAGTCTGTCATTTGTCTCAGTACCGACAAGGCGGCGTACCCGGTGAATGCTATGGGCACGAGCAAGGCGATGATGGAAAAGGTGATTGTCGCCAAATCCCGCACGGTGAGCCCAGACAAGACAAAGATTTGCTGCACGCGTTACGGTAACGTGATGTGCAGCCGCGGTTCCGTGATTCCTCTGTGGATCGATCAGATTAGGAATGGTCAGTCTATTACCATTACCGAGGGCTCTATGACCCGCTTTATTATGAGCCTAGACGAAGCCGTTGACTTGGTGCTGTTTGCGTTCGAGCACGGTACGAGCGGTGACATTTTGGTGCAGAAGGCTCCGGCATGTACGATTCAGATTCAGGCCGAGGCTGTTTGCGAATTGTTTGGCGGTGATAAATCAAAGATTAAGGTTATCGGCATCCGCCATGGCGAAAAGATGTACGAGACGTTGCTTACAAATGAAGAATGTGCTCATGCAATTGACCTTGGCAATTTTTACCGAGTGCCTTGCGACAAGCGTGGCCTCAATTATGACAAGTTCTTCAGTAAGGGTGATACGGAACGCAATACCCTTACCGAATTCAACAGCAGCAATACGCAACTTTTGAATGTGGAACAGGTGAAGCAAAAGATTGTTTCCCTCAAGTATATTCAGGAGGAACTAGCGAAGGAAGGAAAGTAAGCTAGTCCCTCGCCATATCGTGGGTGGCTAGTTTAGAAAATTTTGATTTGTCTTTAGGGTAAGTTATGAACATTTTAGTTACTGGTGCAAAAGGTTTTGTAGGGCGCAACTTGGTTGCTGCGCTTGAAAGTATCCGCGATGGCAAAGACCGTACTCATGAAGGGTTGACTGTCGGAGAGATCTATTCTTATGATGTAGATTCTCCGGCGAGCGACTTGGATAGTGCTTGCGCCAAGGTCGACTTTATTTTTAACCTCGCGGGTGTGAACCGCCCCAAGGATAACAGCGAGTTCATGGCGGGTAATTTTGGTTTTGCAAGTACCTTGTTGGATACTCTAAAAAAGCATAATAACAAGAGCCCGGTGATGCTCAGCAGTAGTATCCAAGCAACACTTGCTGGTCGTTTTGGCAACAGCGAATATGGCCGAAGCAAAAAGGCCGGGGAAGAACTGTTTTTTGATTATGCAAAAGAGACCGGTGCTCGCGTATTAGTTTATCGGTTTCCGAACCTTTTCGGCAAGTGGTGTCGCCCTAATTACAACAGCGCTGTGGCTACGTTCTGCAATAATATTGCAAATGATTTGCCTATACAAGTGAATGATCCCAATGTGGATATGGAACTTTTGTATATCGACGATTTGATTGCCGAAATGATTGATGCCTTGCAGGGTAGGGAACACTATTGTACGTTCAATGGAATGGTTATTGTTCCTATCTCCGGTTCAACAGGGGATCTCGCAGTATATTGCTATGTCCCTGTAACGTACAAAATAAAGCTCAATGAAATTGTCAATTTGCTGAATTCATTCCATGCTCAGCCGCAAACGTTGCTGATGCCGGAGATCCCGGATAGCAGCTTTGCAAAGAAACTTTATTCAACCTACTTGAGCTACTTGCCCAAAGAAAAGGTCTCGTTCCCATTGAAGATGAACGTGGATGCTCGCGGTAGCTTCACGGAACTTCTAAAGACTGTGAATTGCGGCCAGTTCAGTGTGAACATTAGCAAACCTGGAATTACCAAGGGCGAACATTGGCACCATAGCAAGTGGGAATTCTTTATTGTGGTTGCGGGCAAGGCTCTTATTCAAGAACGCAAAATCGGTACGGACGAAGTTCTCAATTTTGAAGTGAGTGGAGACAAAATCGAAGCCGTTCACATGTTGCCCGGTTATACGCATAACATCATCAATCTTTCCAAAACAGAGAATCTTGTGACGGTTATGTGGGCTAATGAGGCTTTTGACCCCAAGCATCCGGATACATTTGGTGAGAAGGTTGATAAAAATCGCTAATTTGGATTACTATGGAATTACGTACAGATTACAGCAACGTCCGTTTTGCAGATAACGGTAAACTCAAGCTCCTTATTATCGTGGGCACGCGTCCAGAAATCATCCGCCTTGCGGCTGTCATTAGCAAGTGTCGAAAATATTTTGATGTTCTCTTGGCTCATACGGGCCAGAATTATGATTATAACTTAAAGGGCGTGTTTTTCAAGGACCTTAGGCTGAAGGATCCTGAAGTGTATATGGATGCTGTGGGTGACGACCTTGGCGCTACCGTTGGCAACATTATCAATTGCAGTTACAAGTTGATGGTTTCTTGCAAACCCGATGCGATGCTTATTCTGGGCGATACGAACAGTTGCCTCTCGGCGATTCCTGCCAAGCGTTTGCATATCCCAATCTTTCACATGGAAGCGGGAAATCGTTGTAAGGACGAATGCTTGCCCGAAGAGACAAACCGCCGCATTGTGGATATCATTAGCGATGTGAATATGGCTTATTCGGAACATGCCCGCCGTTATTTGGCTGATTGCGGCCTTCCGAAGGAACGCACTTATGTAACTGGCAGTCCTATGGCCGAAGTGCTGCATAGTAATTTGTCTGAAATCGAGTCTAGCGACGTCCACAGGCGTCTTGGCCTTGTTAAGGGCAAGTATATTTTGCTCAGTGCTCACCGCGAAGAAAATATTGATACCGAAAAGAACTTCAATAGTCTTTTTACCGCTATCAATAAAATGGCAGAAATGTACGATATGCCGATACTCTACAGTTGCCACCCGCGCAGCCGCAACCGCTTGGCCAAAAGCGGCTTTCAATTGGATAAGCGCGTAATTCAACATGAGCCTCTTGGATTTCATGATTATAATTGCTTACAAATGAACGCGTTTGCCGTGGTAAGCGATAGCGGAACGCTCCCCGAAGAGAGTTCCTTCTTTACGAGCATAGGACGTCCGTTCCCGGCCGTGTGCATTCGCACAAGTACGGAACGCCCCGAAGCTTTGGACAAGGGTTGCTTTGTGCTGGCGGGCATTGATGAAAAATCCTTGCTTCAGGCTGTGGATACGGCGATTACCATGAACGTAAATGGCGACTACGGCATTCCTGTGCCGGACTATGTTGACGAAACGGTTAGCACGAAGGTCGTAAAAATCATCCAGAGCTACACCGGAGTCGTAGATAAAATGGTGTGGCGGAAGGGATGAATTTTTATGAAAATTGCCGTAATAGGAGGCACAGGTTATATCGGATGCCACACGATTATCGTACTCGTCCGATGAACCGCTTTAGATTCATTTTGTTTTCTTTGGTTTGTTCAACTTTAAGCGAACCAAGTTTTTTTCCTACTATGCAGTTCGTTGAATGGATACATCGGATGTATCTCTTGAAAAGATTCTTCTCATGTAGCTGCCTAGGAAAAGTTTCAACAAAGAGATCAGATTTTTTTGTTGAAAAAGTGAGCTGTGTTGAGTCTTTTATGAATTTTGAATAACTCGTTGTAAGTGTAATAAATGAAATCTCAACTAAAAGTCGGCGCCTTTCTCTCTTATGTAGTTCTGGCCCTACAAAACTTTGTTGGACTTCTCTATACGCCTTTTATGCTTCGAACGATGGGCAAGTCGGAATACGGCTTGTATTCCATTGTCGCTTCTATTATTGCTTATTTAACGATTCTGGATCTGGGATTCGGCAATGCGATAGTCCGTTATACGGCAAAATATAGAGCCGAGGGAAAATTTGAAGAACAGTATAAGATGTTTGGAATGTTTTTCCTGTTGTATTGCGCAATCGGTTTTGTAGCCCTTGGTGCGGGAGTTGTTCTTTACTTGAATGCGGGAAACATTTTCGATGCGTCAATGACTGCAACGGAACTTTCTCGAGTTAAGGTGATGCTTTTGTTGATGGTCTTCAATTTGGCGATTACATTCCCATTCAGCTTGTTCGGTTCTATCATTATCGCTTACGAGCGGTTTGTATTTCCAAAAGTTATTGCAATCGTCCGGATTGTTTTAAATACGGTGACCATGATAGTGCTGTTGAACTTGGGCTACAAAGCTATTGCAATGGTTGTGGTGACAACACTGTTTAACGTTTTGACATTGGCTAGTAATTATTGGTATTGCAAGCATTATCTAAAGATAAAACTCAAGCTTGGGCACTTCCAGTGGGGCTTTTTGAAAGAGATTTCCATTTACTCGTTCTGGATTTTCTTGAATGCGATTATGGATCGTATTTATTGGAGTACAGGGCAGTTCGTGCTTGGCGCGTTTGTAGGCCCTGCGGTTGTTGCGGTGTTTGCTGTTGCTATTCAATTGGAACACATGTATATGAGTTTCTCGACGGCAATTAGCAGTGTGTTCTTGCCGAAGGTGACAGCGATGACGGTCAGGGAAAGCGACAGTAGAGCCATTTCGGATTTGTTTATAAAAACAGGGCGAGTCCAGTATTGTATTATGATTCTTGTCATGACAGGCTTTTTCTTGTTCGGGCGTCAGTTCATTCTCCTTTGGGCTGGCGAAGGTTATAGCGATGCGTACGTTATTGCGATGCTGTTTTTTGTTCCGTTGACGGTTCCTCTGATTCAGAATTTGGGCATCACGATTTTGCAGGCGCGCAATCGGATGAAGTTCCGTAGCTTGCTTTATTTGGGAATTTCACTTGTGAGCCTTGGTGCGCAAATCCCTTTGGCCAAGTATTATGGTGGTGTCGGTTGCGCTATTGCCATTGCATCGGCTTTGATCTTGGGACAGATCATCGTGATGAATGTTTATTATCAGGTTAAGCAAGGAATTGATATTGCTGGCTTTTGGAGGGAAATTTCTAAAATGTCGGTTGTGCCTATGCTATTGACTGTTGTGGCATACTTTGCGCTTCAGCGATTTGAAATCCATTCATGGGTGTCTTTGGGGTTTGGCATTTTGGCGTATATGCTTGTTTATTTGCCGCTGTTCTTTAAGTTCTCGATGAATGGCTATGAACGAGATTTGGTTTTAAAATCGATGAAGAAAATTTTAAAGCGGTAATGAGGTCCTATGAATATTCCGGTTAAAGATTGTTCTTCTTGTGCGGCGTGTGCGAATGTGTGCGCTCGTGGTGCTATTTCAATGCAACTCAATTCCGAAGGGTTTTACCATCCGGTTATTGACGCTTCGAAATGTGTGGAGTGCGGGGCCTGTGAACGCGTTTGCCCTTGGGCAAAGGATGTTCAGAATCCGAACGTATGTGTGAACGAGCCCAAGACCCTTGCGGCGCATGCCATAAATGAACAACTTCGCTTGGTGTCATCAAGCGGTGGCATTTTCTCTGTCCTTGCTGAAAAAATTTTGGATGATGGTGGTGTAGTCGTGGGTGTCGCACAAATTTCCCCAAAATCTTTCGGTCATATTGTAGTCGAAAATAAGGATGACCTTGCAAAGTTGCGCGGAAGTAAATATGTGCAGGCGAATGCTGGATTAATTTATAAGAAAATTTGTTCGATGCTCAAGGATGGGTACAAGGTTTTGTTCTCTGGAACACCCTGCCAGGTTGCTGCGCTGTATTCTGTGCTCGGTAATAATCATTTTGAAAATTTGACGACGGTGGATATTGTTTGCCATGGTTCACCAAGCGTGAAGGTTTTTAAAAAATATGTCGCAGAATTAGAAGCCGCCGAAGGCGGCTTTTTACGGTCCACACTTTTCCGTGATAAGCGAAAAGGGTGGAGGCTGTATTCAATGACTTTGTCATTGAATACAGCCTCGGGTGACTGTTTTCAAATTTCGAAAACGCTTCGCGAAAGTAAATTTATGCGGGTATTTTTGCGGAACCTTTGCTTAAATACATCTTGTGCAGATTGCCATTATGGAAAGCTCCCGCGCATTGCGGACATTACCCTTGGCGATTACTGGAATATTGCTAGTGTCCACCCTGGAATGAATGATGACAAGGGAACGTCTGTTGTGCTGTTGAACAGCGCTCAGGGCGAACACTTGTTTGAGTCTATTCGCACAAATGTCCGTTGCTGTGAGTCGTCTGTAGAAAAAGCAATTGTAGGAAACCCCTGCATTGTTCGCTCGAGTAAACCTCATCCTAAACGAGCTGAATTTTTTGCCGAACTGGATGGCAAGTCATTGGATGAACTTATCAAAAAGTATTGCCCAGACCCGGTTTGTTATATAAGGTTTTACTATAAGTTGCGAGGGATCTTGGGGTGTGTCAAGCGTAAAGTTTTTAGAATCGCAGGATATTCGTAAAACGATGGGCAAATGAGGCTGTTTTACTCAAAGATAAAATTTGTAAGCTTCCCCGTATTTAGGACTGTTTAAAATAGACCGAAGGGCTTCTTTTAGTAGCAAAGGAACAGTCATGAAGAAGCTGACCCACAGCGAATCAGAGGTAGTCAACGCGTCAAGGAACTTGAAGAAGAAAACGGACGAAGTGGCCTAATTTCTATGATTGGGACAAACTATTTTTGTGAAAAAAACTTGACACTAACCGCTCCTCCCCTGATGAAATATCGCTTGGCAAGAATGGGGTGATTTGTGTATTTTAAACCTTTCTTAAAATAGGACCCCTTTTCCGCCCCGATTTTAGGAGATGAAAATGGACATTTTGACCTGAGGAGGGGGGGGGGGATAGTGCTGGGCAAAAGGAAGGCAAAATGCAAAAAAAGAATGAAAAAATTAAAAGAGGAGGTCCCAGAGTGGATATGTTCGGCAGAGGTCTTGACAAATAGTCTATACGATATT
>Ga0172378_10001441_pt1 | contig 21942 bp, 15 predicted proteins | sample GrowelOW332metaG_FD_119755 | JGI IMG/M metagenome (GOLD analysis project Ga0172378, IMG submission 119755) | Groundwater microbial communities from an aquifer near a municipal landfill in Southern Ontario, Canada - Pumphouse #3_1 metaG | ecosystem: Environmental > Aquatic > Deep subsurface >... | reverse complement strand
GGCCCAGATGTTGTCCAGGTCGATGTCGCCTTCAGTGTTGTTCCACATGAAAAGCTTGTTGACCAGCAGCATTGCCGTTGGATTCTGATATTGTGGGGCAATCACGTCAGCATACTTTTGGGGGAAGTAGTTGATCAGCAGTTCCTCGTCAATCAGAAGGCTCTGCATCAAGTATGCGTTCTGAAGCAATGCCATGTCCGCTCCATCAGCAGAGGAGCCAATCTCGGTTCCAAGCTTTGTGAACATGTCTGTCTCTCCAACTGAGGAGTACTCGACCTTCAGCCCTGGATACTTGGCGATGAAGCTTTGCACAGCAGTCCCGCATAGGCTTGTTGTTGAATAGACCTTCATCGTTCCCGTTTCGGTCCTTGCCTTTTCATATAGAGCTTCATCGCTCAATGAAGAGGCTTCGTTGAGAGCAAGCTCAACTGCGCTAAGCTCGACAGCTGGACTGACCTCAGGTACGGCGCCTGCAAACAATGCACAGCATGTCAGCAGCATAATGAGAAATACAATAGTGTTTTTCATATTGTCCTCCTTTTCTCTTTCTTTATCCAAACAGGGCTGGTTACGCAGAACTCGCCGCTTGCCAAGGTGACTCTTGCAAGGCAGTACTTGTCCTGAAGCTCCAAGCCTGTTATCTTCATATCTATATCGCAGCCCTCCAGGGCTTCTGAACGTATAAGCCTTCCATTGTCCCCGAGCAGCTCCAGCTTGCTTAGATGGGCGCCTGAAGCCGGGGTGCTGATGCGAAGCCTGGCTTCATAGACAGCGCTTTTGTCAATGGTGGCTCCCATTGCATGGCCGTTGAGGGCAAATATGACCTTCAACTCCGGTGCGCATGTGAAGCAGACTCTCCTGCTGCGTATGGCCTCGATCAGGGAGGCCTTGGTCAAGGTCTTGGCTGCTATGGCCGTGCGCAGGTTGTTCTGGGTTCCCCAGTCTGCCTTGTGATTGTCCTGGCTGCCGCAAGGGGCTACATGATAGCCATTCTCCAGAGCCTTCAGATAATAGGACAGTCCGCCTTCATCAGGGTTTTCATATGGATTGATCTCTATGAGGTACATTATCCTGTCAAGCTGCTCATCATAAGGATAGAAGAGGTCCAGATGCCTGTTGCCGCAGGACCATGGGTGATTCCATTGGTTGATTGAGCCTGGGTATTGCTTGAGCGTCTGATAATATACAGATACATCGTTGTACTTGGTCTCATAGGTGTTCAGGAAGAAGTCCTCCTCATAGAGGTTCATATGGCCGAATTGGTTGTACCAGGTAGTCTCCGACCCATAAAGGGCCACAAAGCTGCCATCCTCAGTCTTGGCTTTGGCGCATGAGGCTATGGCCTTGAACTTCCTGCTGCTGACAGCATCAAAAGCCTCATCGAAGAGGTTTGAATGCTCTGTGATGGCCAGAAAATCCAGCTTCGCTACATTTCTGGCATAGTCGTAGGCACAGCTAGGCACGCTTGTTCCATCAGAGAATCCTGTATGGCTATGCAGCAGGCCAATATAAACTGAAAGCTCGTCTATATCAGCATTGCTTGGCAAATCGACCATCTTCCTTGGGCTTGGAAGAGGGGTCTTTTTCACAAAGCCAAGCCAGCAGAAATCGATGACCATGCCTTCGGACATGCTCTCGACCGTCAGGTACACATCATGAAGACCCCTGGTTGGGACAATGTCGCAGGCAAGCTCATTCCACTGCTTCCATTGCCTGAAAGCATCCATGCACCCGATTACGGGACCGTTTGCAGAGTCTATCCTGATTGACAGTCTGGCTATGAGCCTTCTTGCAAAAGGCTTGTCATTGACTGGAAAGCCAAAAAGGCCTCTCATCTGGTTGCAGCCTTCCCCAAAGCTCATGGCAGAGAGCTTAAGGCTGGCCTTGCCCTGCCTTGCCTCAAGCACTGCAGGCCTCCAGCCTTCCTCTATGTCAAGACTGGGCTGAAGCTCCTCAAGAAGACGCCTTTCGCTTGCCTGAGAAGCATAGCGGAAGATGCCTGAGGGGCAATGATCCTTCGCCTCTTCTCCGAAGACCTTTACCGAGCTTATCTGGACTTCGTCAGATCGATCGCAATAGGTGAAGGTGATGCGGATGTACCTTGCCAAGTCGTTGATTGGACAGGCCTCATCCTTGAGCAAGGTGCTTTCGCTCTTCTCATAGCAGCATTTCCAGTTGATGCGGTCAGTGCTCACCTGGATGAAATACCTGTACTTGCTGTCAGTGCCAGAGGTCATGACCAGCCTGTCGACAAGACATGTCCGCTTCAGGTCATACATCCACCAGACATAATAAGGAGATGCCTTCCAGCAGGAAAGGCCATTTGATACAGCGCCTTCTGGGGCAAAGCCCTCCAAAAAGCTCTCAGCATAGGGATATCCAGTCAGTTCTTCCATTTTCATCGCTAGGCCAGGTCGTTTTCCATCAAGGTTCTCTTGCAGTTGTAGCGCTGGCCGTTCAAGAAGCTTTCGCAGTACTCGACGCAGGAGCCGTTGAGAAATGTCTTTCTCACAACATGGATGATTGCGCTTCCAGACTCTATTCCCAGGTCATTGGCAATGTTATGAGGGCAGTTTATCGCCTCAATGCTTTCCTTGGCTTCCTCTGGGTACATGCCTGTGGCTCTCTTTATGGATGGATAGAGGCCAAAGCCTTCAATGTCCTTCTGCGTCATGTTGAAAAGGTACCTTTTGGGGACAATGGCCTTCTCCCAGGCATACCTGCGTCCATCAATAAGCCTCAGTCTTGTTATCTCAAGGCATCTTTCGCCTGAGGGCAGGCTGAATACTTCCTCGAGAAAGGAGTCGATCTTCCTTTCCTCAAAGCCCAGCATGACAAAGTGGCTGTCTATTCCCTTGCTCTTAAGGTCCATTCCAAGGCTGAAGGAGCTTGTCATCACATACTCGACCTTCTTCTCTGCAACAAAGGTTCCCTTTCCCTGCTTTCGGATCAGATACCCATTTGCAGTCATGGACTTGAGAGCTTCCCTTACTGTAATTCGGCTGATGCCAAACTCCGCACAGAGCTCCCTTTCGCTTGGAATAAGCTGGCCGGGCTTCCATAAGCCTGACTTGATCTTGTTCAAGAGCTCGCTTTTCAGCTGATGCTGGAGCGTTGTTGGCAATGAATCATTTAGCATAGTGGCCTCACTGGTTATAACATTATAATAAGTTATTATGCTTGTCAATCCACAATTTCCTGGAAAAATCAACCGCCAGCAGCTCAGGTTTCTATAAATAATAAAAGGACCTGTACAAGGACGACAATCGCCTAGGCAAAATCAAGTCGGGCTATTAAAGGAACCAGAGTCTTGTTTCCTGATGCATTCCTGCATTCAATCTTTTCATTTTGCGCCAAGGCCTAGAGGCTTGATCTGCTTTATGGCTTGTTTTCCCTTTACAGGGCCGAGTCTGAAGACGTGCTTGGAATGAGAGCTTTGTACTATTTAATATATATTATAATAATCCATAAACGGATTAAAATAATAGATATCTATATGTATAGAGCATTATTTTCTTCCTAAGCCTACAGAAAACTTCACGGTAAAGGATTTGACACACGTGAATTTCGCTGTATAATGGCTTCGTTATAGTATAAAACCTAGGAGGGTTTATGGCAGAAGTAAAACTTACCAACATCTGCAAAGTCTACGAAGGTGGAGTCAAGGCCGTCGATAATGTAAACATCGAAGTCCGTGACCAGGAATTCGTAGTCTTGGTCGGCCCCTCGGGATGCGGAAAGTCCACTACGCTCAGAATGATCGCAGGACTTGAAGACATCACCAGCGGAGAGCTGACAATCGATGGCAACGTCGTCAATGACGTGCCGCCAAAGGACAGGGACATAGCCATGGTATTCCAGAACTATGCTCTTTATCCGCACATGACCGTCTACGACAACATGGCTTTCGGACTCAAGATCCGCAAGTTCCCGAAGGAAGAGATCGATCAGCGTGTGCACGAGGCAGCCAAGATCCTTGATATCGAGGAGCTCCTTGATCGAAAGCCAAAGGCATTGTCCGGCGGACAGAGACAGAGAGTCGCTGTCGGAAGAGCAATCGTGAGAAAGCCAAAGGTATTCCTCTTCGACGAGCCTCTTTCCAACCTGGATGCAAAGCTTCGTGTCCAGATGAGAGCTGAGATCTCTGCACTGCATCACAGGCTCAATGCAACAATGATCTACGTCACCCATGACCAGGTCGAGGCATTGACAATGGCAGACAAGATTGTCGTCATGAAGCTTGGTGTAATCCAGCAGATCGGCGGACCGCTTGAGCTGTACAACAACCCAGACAACAAGTTTGTCGCAGGCTTCATCGGATCGCCTCCAATGAACTTCATGGATGTTGAGGTCAAGAAGATAGGATCTGAAATCGTGGTCGACGAGGGCACATTCACTCTCAAGCCAACCGAGAAGCTGGCTGCAAAGCTCCAGAGCTATGTAGGCAAGATTGTCACATTCGGCATCAGGCCGGAGGATGTCAAGTTCAGCCACACTCCGATTGAGCACAAGACCATCAATGGACACATCAACGTCATCGAGCCTCTTGGATCAGAGACCCATGTATTCATCGAGACAGAGCACAACTCCATCGTTGGAAAGATCGACCCATCTGTAATGGTCAAGGTCGGCGAGACTTGCTCCCTTGAGCCAAACATGGAGAAGGCCCGCTTCTTCGACAAGGAGACCGAGCTGGCCATCCGCTAGCCTAGCATTCTTGCTTTATCAGCCCTCTGGAAACAGAGGGCTTTTCTTTTGCTGCAACCTTATGGCATTCAGGTTTCTAGGGCAGCATCTCTGAATGCAGCCTAGGCAATCAGCATCACAGAGCTGAAGGCACAGCAATGAGGCTCTTCTTGTTTGCTGCAAGGATTGCACATGAGACAAGGCTGAAGATTGTATAGGACAAGAACAGCGTCTTATAGCCAAGAGAATCGATTATGAAGCCGCCTGCCAGGCAACCCAAGGTATTGGGGAAGGTGGAGGCAAGACCCCAGTACAGGCTTATGGCCAAGGCGTTATGCTGTTTTGGTATTGTCTTGTTTATGTAGTTGATGGCGCTTACATGAAGGGCTCCGAAGGTCAGTCCATGGGTAAGCTGGGCGAAGATGGTTCCAAGCAGGCTGGGAGCGAAGGCATAGAGAAGCATTCTGATTATCATGGCTATTGCTGCAATGAGTATCCCATCAAAGCTTCTTATCCTTCCTTTTTCTAGAAGCCTGCCAAAGACAAGCATCATGACTATCTCAGAGAAAGCGCCTAAGGCAATCAGCAAGGTGAAGGACTGGCTGTAGCCAAGCTCATTTGCTAGATACGCTGCAAGGAACCTGTCGACAATGCAATTGGTGGTCTTCATAAGGCCAATTGCAATAAGCATAATGTAGAAAGGCTTGGAGAAAAGTCTGAAGGCATGGAGAAGGGAATTCTTGCTTGCCTGCTTGTCGATCCTGGAGTCAAAGGTTGAGCTCATGGACAGCGACATGAAGGCGTAAAGAGAGCATGTGATTGTCATGGCAATAAGAATGGAAACATTGTCGTCCTTCTTAGGCCAGGCTATCAAGGCAAAGATAATGCCGGTGCAGGCATAGCCGAAGGTGCCGACTGCTCGTGCAATAGAGTACTTTCGCATGTCTCCCTTGAGAGCAATGCTGGTCATGCTGTCTATAAGAGGGTTGCATGCCCAAAATGAGCCGTTGCCCAGCACAAGGCATACCATGGTCAATAAAAAGCCTGGGACTGTTCCTGCCGGCCACATGAAAGCCAGCGTCGAGGCCAAGGCCAGAGCAAGCATGAGGCGTCTCTTGCCAAGCTTGTCAGACAGGGATGAGAAAAGAATCGGTATGGAGATTGCGGCTATGTCGGCTATGGCCAGCATGATTCCGCTTTCGCTGTTGGTGTAGCCCTTGTTCAGAAGCAGAAGCTGCATATAGGTGGCCACAGCCGCAACAGCGGTCTGGCTGATGAACTGAAATACTAGAAGCTGAGTCATGCAGGATTCCTAGAAGAATATGTCGTAGATCTTCTTAAGATCTGCCTTGCTGGACAATCCGATAAGAAGGCTGTCGTTAGTAAGCGTGGCTTCCAATCCCAGCTCCTTCACCTTGAGAGAAAGATTGGCGGGCATAGAGCCTTCGAAGACCAAGCCAGCGTAGAGCTCATGATCACGATGTCCGAATGCTTCAGGCTTTTCATGAGTTGAGGCAAGTCCAATGGCCTTGAAGCCATTGAATAGCAATCCTTGCTCCTCTATCAAGGTGCCTGGATCCTCAGGTCGCATCGTATTGCATACTCTTATTGGCATGTTCGATCCTGCCAATGGCAGGATAGCTGCTGGGTGAAAGACGCCAGCTCCAAGCTGGGCAAGGCGCTTGACCTGGGAGTAGGTCAGCCTCTCAATGGGCCTGGCCTCGCTGATGATTCTTGGGTCTGCTTCATAGACTCCGCTTACATCGGTGAAGTTCTCGTACAGCTGGGAACCTGTCGCTCGGGCCATGATGGAGCCTGTTATGTCCGATCCTCCACGGGAGAATGTAGTGATCTTGCCAGAATCGTCCCTGCCATAGAAGCCTCCAATGCAGCAAGGCCTGTCTACAGTGATCCTTGGGCAGCTGAAGCTGGTTATGTTGACCAGGTCAGCGGCCTCGAGATATTCAAAGCCGAGAAAGCTTGAGATGAGCCTTGCATTCAGGTACTCGCCGCGAGAGGCGGAGAAATCAGGCCTGTGCTCTCTGATCATATCGTCAAAGGCCTGGTCGAGCACCTTGTCAAAGCCCTCAACCCTAAGGTCTGCAGCCATTTCCATGAATCTTTGCCTGATTACAGAGAACGCAGAGGGGTCTTCAAGGCTTCTATAGAGAAGATCAGTGACCTTTATATCATCCTTGTCTCTCTTGCCTGGTGCCGATACAACAAGGACCTTCCTGGAGCTGTCTGCATCCAGAATGGCCTTGACTTTTCTTATGCGGGAGGCATCAGCCAAGGATGTTCCGCCGAACTTGCAGGTTGTCATGGGCACATTATCTTCCAGAAGAGCCTTTTTTTCAATGACTCATGCCCCGTCTTAAGCTGCAGCTAGATGATCTTCCACCAAAGCGATATATCGCAGGAGCTTTCCAGCTTGCTCTCAATCTCATCGTCAAGCTGATAGAAGAAGTCCATCCCGCTTATGTCTTCAAGCTCATCGATGGATATGGCGAACCTTGAGAGAGGTCCTGAGGAGCCTTCGTTGGGCAGAAGAAAGGCTATGGCCTTGAGAGTTGGCTCGGTATAGTCCAGAAGAGCCTTGAAGAAGCGCTTTGGCACAGCTACATCCTCGCCTATGGTTTCGTAGGGACCGTCGGTTAGAATCGGGCCTGTGGCGATATACAGAGAGCCGTCCTTGTAGGCCTGGTCTCTCACTTCCGCTTCCAGGTCTGCCCATATGCCTCTGTTGAAGGATGCATCCTGGGGTGTCATGTTGGTAAGATAGAAGCTGTCGTTCATGGCAAGCTCGCTCCACTTCTGGTCGGCTGCAGGCACAAGGTGGCCTCTGTCATAGCCTGATCCCTTGTAGTCCTTAAGCTCTGGGCCATTTACAACCCTTTCATCAGGCTTGAAGGAATCGACTCTCTCGACGGGACCTTGGGTCTCGTCGCCGGTAAGCTGGTAGGCGCAGTAGTTGGCGACCTTGTGCCATGGATTGTAGCTTATCAAAAAGCCTTCCTTCTCAAGTATGATCTCATCCTCAACAGGTGCACATAGCTCAAGGCGAAGCCCTGAATCAAGGCTCTTGGGCCTTGGCTGTTCTGTGATCTTCCCGTATATGAGCAGGAAAAGGGCGATCAGGATCAGGGCAATTGCCAGAAGCGAGACAAGGCTTTGGACTTGCTTGCTAGGCTTTCTTCTCTTCTTTGGCATAAGGACTCCTTCTTAGGAAAAGCAAGGTCAGGATTGTGATCAGGGTCAGGGAGATGAGGGTATCTGCAAGCAGGCTCTTCGTAGGATCTGGCTGCAGATACAGAGGCCTCTTGAGCATAGGGCCCTCGTAGCCCACCACCAGGTCCACGAACAGGTTGTTGGCCAGGTGAATTGCCAGGGCAGGCTCAAAGCCCTTGGCCTTAAGGCTGAGATACATAAGGACAAATCCCATGGAGAAGTAGAAGGCAAGAGCCTGTACGTCGATTGCCTCAGGGTTGGAGAGATGGGCAGCGGTGAAGGCAAGTCCCGATAGAAGGCTGTAGGCTATTGCATGCTCGGGAAGCTCATTGCCTTCGATGCGGGACAAAGCCATGCGAAAGAGGCTCTCCTCAAATAGAACCTGGATTGATGTGAAAAGAAGCGAGGCTGCTATCCAAGACAGCGATGACTTCATTTCACTGGGCCTAAGGTCCTTGAACAGGGCGAGGATGGCCAGGATGCAGAAGAATGCGATGAATATCAGGAAAAAAAGCAGCGGCCTTGGCCTTGTGAAGAGAGTCGTCTTGAAGGCTATCCTTGAGCCAAGAGCCAGGAAAAGCATGCCCAGCACATAGGGAGCTGTCATCATGACCAGTGATAATGGAGAAAGTTGAGTGAAAAGAGAGAAAAAAAGGCCCTGAAGCCAGGAAAAAAGGTAGAATGAGGAAAGAAGGAAGATGATGTACAGCATCATCATCGATCTTGGCCTGCCTTGGTTTTCATTCATGGCTGCATTATAATAGGTTTGGAGCTCTTCTTGAAGAGCTTGCTGGGAAAAGGGTGACACTATGAACATTGAGCAAAGAATATTCGATGAGCTGGACCAGGGACGCATATGCGTGTTTCCGACCCAGGTCTCAAAGAGAGCTTGGCTTATTGCCTATGCAAGGGCCCGTGGCTGCGCTGTTCTTGACAGCCAGGCTATAAGCTGGGACAAGTTTGTAGCGCTCTTTCTTCCCAAGGCGAAGGAGAAGCCATCCAATGCTTTGGTCAGGACGCTGTTTGCCCTTTCCCACAAGAGCGAGATTGCCAGGCTTCCGCTTTTCTCCAGCGCAGAATTTCCCGAATCATCCTCTGAAGCCGCCTATGCTGCAGCCAGGTCGCTGGGCTCGCTCAAGCTTGCCCTGCTGCAGGAGGACATGCCGCTCTGGATACGCCGCGACTGCCAGGCCTTGCTGAATCTCTATGAGGACTTTCTTGAAAGGCACGGCCTTTTCGAAGGCTCCTATCAGGACCTTGAAAGACGGGATAGCCTAGAAGCCTATACAGTGGTCTTCAGCAACGTAATAAGAGGCTTTGACAAGCTCTCTAGATCCCAGGGAGGGCTTAGAAGCATTGAGATCGAGCCAGCAAGCTCCAGCGAAGAGGTCTTTGACAACAGCCTATGTGAGATCCGAACAGCTCTTAGGCGCATAAGAGCTGCTCTTCTGGCTGGACAGAACGATATTATGCTCAGCGTGTGCAAGCTTGATGATCTAAGAAGCATGCTGGAGCTTGAAGCCCTTAAGCTTGATATCCCCTTGGTATTTGCCCAGGCAAGAAGCCTTGCCTCCTATGGCCCAGGTGCCTTCTTTACATCAATCCAGGCCATGGTGGCTTCTGATTTCTCTTATGCTGATGTAGAAGCCTTTCTCAACGATCCGCGCTTTGTGTTCAGAGATCGAGATCGTGTGCGCAAGGTTCTTCGCCAGGGCTCTGACAACTCGATTCTTGGGGGATTTGAAAGCTGGTCTTTCAAGATAACAGGGGAGAACAGGGCCTGGATCAGGACCCTGATGCTTCTTTGCCGATCTCTGGTCAGCTCCAGAAGCACCGAAGCGCTGAGAAAGACCTTGTCCAAGATTGCGGATGACTATCTTGAAGAAAGCGGCTGGGGGGTCCTGGGAGAGGAGTCCGCTCTTGTCTACTCCACCATAGACAAGGTCCTTACAGAGCTGGATCAGACCATGAAGGCCATTGGGCTGGAAAGACTTGATGGACTGTTCTCTGTATTCCTCAGGATCCTTGCCGAAAGGACCTATCTTAAGCAGGAGGACTCTGTCGGAGTAAGGGTCTACGATTATGGGGCCTCCGTGGCTCTGCCTGCCAAGCTGCACTTCATACTCAATGCAACAGCAGCGACAACCCGCGCTTGCTACAACGACCTGGACTTCCTGAGCGAAGCTGACTATCCTCAGGTTCTGAGAACTGAGGAGGACCTTACTGACCCCCTGCTTGATGCCTATGCAGGCCTTGGGGGCCGCTTTTCCTGCTCAAGCCAGTCCTATAGCGGAATAAGCGTTCCTGTCCTGCGATTTGAGAAGGTCAAGGCAAGCGAAAGGCTTGCTGACTCATTCAGGCAGGAGCTTGAGGTCTTTGCTAGCGGGGCAGGCAGCAGGATCCGTCCCTCTGACTATCAGCGCAGGTCCTTTGAGGCTGCAAGGTTGAGCCTTCCTGCCTGGCTTGAGAAAAAAGGCCAGGATTTCTCATTCCTGCAGGCCGAGGACTGGCTTAAAGTCTCAGCTACATCCCTGAACCGTTTCTTGAACTGCCCTTTCAGCTGGTATGCCTACAAGGTCCTTGATATACAGGATGTGCAGTACCAGCCAGTCAGGATCGACCATCTGAAGCTTGGCAATGTGCTTCACGACATAGCAGAATCATGGGCCCAGGACCAAGGCGGCCTGAATGGAAGCCAGGAATCCATGATCCGCATCAGCGATCGTGAGCTTGATAAGTACTTCTCCGGCTTGCAGAGGCCTGATGAGCTGACAAAGGCCTGGATAGCAGAGACCTTTGGCAAGGAACTTTCTGCCCTTGTAGATAGCGCAAAGCCTGATTTTGGCCCATTGAGCCTGTATGGCACGGAAATAAGCCGCAGCTGCATCGTCGAGGGCGTCAAGCTTGAAGGACGGGCAGACCTGGTGCTGCAAAGAGCCGATGAGCTATATGTGGTGGACTTCAAGAAGGGCAGCGTCAGCGCAAGCGGAGCTCGCATCGAGGAAGGGAGGCATCCAGAATCGGTCCAGATGATGATGTATGCCAAGCTTCTGGAGGATGAGGGGCGCTGGGTATATGGAGCGGCCTTCTACAGCTTCCAGAAAGGGACCTTTGTGGAGGCCTTTTCAGGCAGGCAGGCTCATAAGCTAATCGATGCCTACCTCAAGGAGGACCTTGAGAGATTCAAGGATGCCCTGGCAAAGGGCAGGCTGGAGCCGACTCCGTCAGACAAGGCGTGCGAGGCTTGCATATACAGGCCTGCATGCAGAAGGAGATTCAACGCAAGATGATCAGTTTCAGCGAGATACTGCAAAAAGATAAGCGAAGCCTTGATGAAAGGCAGATGCAGGCTGTGATGTGCAATGACAATTGCGTCGTATCCGCTGGAGCAGGAAGCGGGAAGACGACAGTGCTGTCCTATCGCTTCCTGCGCCTGGTCTGCGATGGAGTTCCCTGCGACAGGATCCTGACTCTTACATTCACCGAGAAGGCTGCATCCGAAATGAAGGAAAGGATCTACCAGAGGCTCTTAAGCTGTGCGGATGTGAATGTGCTCAAGACCTTTGAGAAGGCAAGCGTATCCACAATCGACAGCTTCTGCGCATCTGTAGCCAGATCCGGCTGCCAGGCCTATGGCATAAGCCCAGAATTCACCATCATGGACGATGAGGATTACAAGAAGGCCCTGATGGACAAGGTCCAGCAGGCTCTTGAGAATCCACGCTATGCCAAGGCTGTTGATTTTCTGATCCGCAACTACAGCCCAGACAGCGTCCAGGATGCCATCTATGACATGTCAAGATCATGCTTTAGGCTGGTTAAGACCTATGACGCGCAATCTGCCACCCAGGAGGCCATGGATTTCTTCAGGCTTGCAAGGGACAAGGCTCTGGGCGATCTTGATCAGCTATGTAGTGACTATAGAGCAGATCTAGGCAGCCTGGAGGATTTCATCAAGGCTAGCGATGCCGCAGCGATGGCCTTGACGGGCAATATGTCTGCACTGGAAGCCTTTGGATTCTCTTCCAAGCGAGGCTCCAAGGACATAGCCGAGGCCTTCAAGGCTTTCAAGGATAGCTACAAGGACCTGAGAAGCCAGGTCCTGTGCTCAGTCCAGAGTCTTGGGCAGGGAGCCTGCCTGCGCGGCTTCTATGATTTTCTCTTCGATCTTAGGGACAGCGTGCTCTCCGACAAGCGCACTGCAGGCAAGCTTCTGTTCGAGGATGTCTCCGACCTTGCCTTGGAGATCCTCAAGACCAGCAAGGCCGCAAGAGCCTATTACAAGGGTCGCTTCGACTACATAATGATCGATGAGTTCCAGGACAACAACAAGAAGCAGAAGGATCTTATGTTCCTTCTTGCAGAGAAGCTGGACAGATGCTCTGAGGGTGTGCCTGAAAGCTGCGACCTGGAGAAGGGGAAGCTGTTCTTTGTCGGAGACCAGAAGCAATCGATCTACCTTTTCAGGGGAGCTGATGTAAGCGTCTTCAAGGGCCTCTCGGATGAGATGCGCAAGTGCAGCGGGACCTTCCTGGAGCTTGAGACCAACTATAGAAGCAATCCTGCCCTGATAAATGACTTCAACAAATTATTCCCCTTCATAATGAGGACAGGCTCAAGGCCCAGCAGCTACGAGGCAAGCTTCGAAGGCCTGGGAAGCGGGCGAAAGCCAAGCTTAAATTGGTCCTTCAGGCTGGCCTACCTGCCCTATGACAAGGACAAGGCGGATGATGAGGCATCAAGCCTGGCCAGCGAGGCTGAGTATGTAGCCTCCCTGATAGAGCGGATGCTAGGCAGCGACGATTACCTGATAGAGGGCAAGGATGGCCGGCTTTCAAGGCCCAGGCCCTCCGACATAGCCATCCTATTCAGGACCCTAGGCTGCCAGTCTCATTTCGAGAAGGCTCTGAGGAAGAGAGGAATTCCAGCTAGCCTGGCGGAAAGCAGGTCCTTGTTCACTGATGCAGTGGCCAGCGATTTCTACTGTCTTCTCCAGCTTTGCCTCTACCCTGACGACAGGCTTGCCCTTGCATCAGCTCTTGGATCGCCCTTATGCCCTCTGGAGGAAAGCGTACGATATGAAGCGCTAAGCAGCCCAGATAAGATGGACAGGATCGACAATCCTATGCTGAAGGCTTTCCTGAAGAGCCTGGAGGCTCTTAGAATCTTTGCAAGAACAGCATCTCTGTCTCAGATCATCAACTACATCTGGTCAGCCATGGGCTACAGGGCTCATCTCATCGCCAGGTCCAGCGGACAGTTCTTCCTGAACCAGTACGATTTTCTTCTTGGGTATGCTCTTGACATGGAGCGCAAGGGCATGGGCCTGGTGCAGCTTGTCAGCTGGATGAGAGGCCTTCTAGGCACCATGAACAAGAGCAGAGATGTCAGCGTGTACGAGGAAGGCATCGACGGGGTGCAGATGATGACCATTCATAAGTCCAAGGGCCTGGAGTTTCCGATTGTCTTCGTATGCGGCGCTGGAACCTCCTCCAGCAATCGTCCCGACAGCTATGCTCTCATCGGCAATGGCTGTCCGCTTCCCAACCATATCGTCTATCAGGTTGACAGCAGGACGACAATTCGCAATCTTGCCTATAGAAGCTTCAAGAGAATGCAGGATGCCTATGAGGTGGCTGAGCTAAAGAGGCTTATCTATGTGGCCTTTACAAGAGCTGAATGCCATCTGGTGGTCACAGGCTCCCAGACCAAGGTCAACCAGGAAGCCAGCAAGGGAACTGATCCCAGCCTGGATTTTTCTGTGATGCTGAACTATATGCTCTCTGGCTTCACTGACGCTTCAAGAATCGACATAATCCCATCTGTTCTGCAGGCGGACACCTATTCTCCACTAAGCAAGGCTGAGCATCTAGAGCAGGGCCTTAAGTGGCTGCAGGATAGCGAGCCAGTCATCATGGAGCAGGAAAAGCCCACTGTGGCTGTCACTGAATACATAGGCCATCCAGAGCCTGGCAGCGGCGAGGCCCTCAAGGCCTTGGAAAGCGATGACTACATCCTCAAGGAAAAAAAGTCGGACAGCTTCGGAACCCTTGTCCACAGGATAATCGAGCTTAGGATAAAGGATCTTGAGGATCCTGAGGACTTGATGGATGACTTCAAGTCCGCAGGACTGCAGATGCAGAGACAGGTCTATGAGGATGCCTGCCTGCTTGCCCAGGGCTTTCTCTCCAGCTCCCTGTACAAGAGCCTTGAGGCTTATGAAGTGCAAAGCGAGCAGCGCTTCTTCATGGGCGTAGATGGAAAGGTGCTTGAAGGAGTTGCTGACCTGGTGGCTCGAAGGCTTGGCGAGACTGTGATAATAGACTTCAAGACCGACAGGCGCTATGACCCGCTTGTCCATAAGAGCCAGCTGGAAATATACATGAAGGCCTTCAGGGCTTCAAGAGCAGCGGTGTGCTACCTTCGCGATCCTGACAGGATCATATGGTGGGAAGCATAGATACTGCCTTGCGGATCCTTTCAAGAGCCCTCTCCAGGGTGTTTCTGTCGGTGGCGTAGTTGAAGCGCACAAAATCATCATAGCCTTCTCCAAACCAGGAGCCTGCGTTGAAGGCGCAGCTTGCGCGAATGCCAAAGAAGCGGGTAAGCTCGCTTCCTTCCGGGGAGAGGCTTGGATCATAGAGGTCCGTGAATGCCTTGGCATCCAGGCTTACGCGCTTTCGTATGGCTGAGCAATCCATGAAGCATATGAAGGAAGCCTGCGGGCTTGTTAGCCTGAGCTGGGGTACATTGGACTGGAAATAGGACTGAATGAAAGCTGCATTGTCCCTGAAAAGCTGGACAGCCTCGTCGAGCCATGCTCCACCCTTTGTCAGGCATGCATGGGCAAGAGTGCCTCCTACAAGCGAGGGCTCATTGCAGAATAGCGCAGCCAGCCTGCCTTCCAGCCAGGCGGCGCGCTGCTGGCGGGAGAACAGGCAGTAGGAGAAATGCTCTCCTGCGATATTGAATGTCTTGGATGGAGCCATCAGGGTGACAGCATCTATTTCAAGGCTGCGGGCAACCTTGTCCATCAAGGTATGCCTAGAGCCTTCATAGACCAGGTCTGCATGGATCTCATCGCTGATGATCAGGACTCCATAGGCCTTGCAGAGCATGCAGAGGGCCTTAAGCTCATCCTCTGCCCATACGCAGCCAGAAGGGTTATGGGGTGAGCAGAACACAAGAACGCCAGGATGGTGGGTTCTCAGCAGGCTTTCCAGCTCATCAAGGTTGAGGTAGAAGCGCCCCTGCTGGCTGTCATAGCCAAGATGCCATTGTATTATCTGGCGTTTCTGCAGGCTGCATATGCTTACAAAGGGCTTGTATGCTGGAAAGGGAATGACAACGGAGCCCTCAGTGCCTTCCAGGAGCAAGGCCAGGCTCATAAGCACGCCTCGGCTTATGACCAGGCCTCTGGGGTCGGCTTCATAGCCGTGGCGAGCCTTGATGAAGCCCAATATGTCATCCTTGAGCGTTTCGAAGGCTGGATAGCCGTAGGCTCCGCCTCTGGCAATCTCCATGACCGCCTGGCTTGCCTCCGCTGGGCTTGCAATATCCATGTCTGCAATCCAGAAAGCTTCGGCATCAGGGTTGGCGCATAGCCTTTGAAGATATGCCCTGTCCCACTTGATGCAGCCAGTTCCTCTGCGGTCAACCTTTGTCAGCATCATTCAGCTTCCTTAGAAAATCAGCTTCCTCTTGGGCGTAGTCAAATGCTCTGGATATCTCTGTTCTAGGGGTAGTCTGCTTGTTCTTGAAGGATATGGCCTGCTTGGGGCAGCGATTTATGCATCCGTAGCAGCCATAGCAAGGGCTTGCGAAGACAAGCCTTCCATCCTTCTCCACTATCGCTCCAGCAGGGCAGCTCTGTGCACAGACAAGGCACATGTCGCAGGCTTCGCTGATGATGAAGTCCTGATTTGCTGCATTGGAGGACTCCATGGCCTTCTGATAGATGCCTATGATGATCTTGGTAAGGAACTTGCGCCTTGGAATCTGTATTGAGCTCTTGCTAATGGCCTCGGCAATGGCCTTGAGCTTGGGCTTGGCCTCTGCGTATATGGTCTCTACATCGCCACTGTCTCCCAGAACCGGGCTGGAATTGGGAAGCCTGACAAAGTCGCTGTAGCTTACCAGGCAGTTCTGTCTCTGGCAAAGGTCCTCAACAATCTTCAGTCCAAAGCCTGGAGTCTTTGAGCAGGTTGCTATGGAGAACAGGTATTCAAGCTTAGAGCAATGAGGAAGGCAGGACTGGATGAAATAGGCTGTGGGAATGGCTGGAGTGAAGGCATAGGTAGGGAAAAGTATTCCCAGGTCCCTGACATTCTCCAGGGCCTCGGGGTGCTCCAGAAGAACCGGGATGGAGATGACCTCGTAGCCATCAAGCATCTGTGCCAGGCTCTCAGCTGCCCAGGCAGTGTTTCCTGTTCCGGAGAAATAAGCTAATGCCTTGTCTTTCATATTTTCAGTCCCTTGATCCTTTCGCAGGCTTCCCTTGTCATCTGCCTGCTTACATTCAGGTTTGTGACAAGCCTGATGCGGCCATAGTCGGTGTTTGCAAGTATGCCTGCCTGGGCGAGCTTCCTGACTCCCTGGTCCGGGGTGAGGCCCCTGATGCTGAAGAACAGGATGTTCGTGACTACCGTAGACAGGTCGATTGTCGCCCATTCCATCTGACTGATCGTCCTTGCAAGAGCCTGGGCATTCTCATGGTCCTCGGCAAGGCGATCAACGTTGTGCCTGAGCGCGTAGATTCCAGCGGCTGCCAGTATGCCTGACTGCCTCATTCCGCCGCCAAGCATCTTGCGAAGCTTGAGGGCCTTCTCGATGAAGTCGGCATCAGAGCAAAGCAGGGAGCCTACTGGAGCACCAAGCCCCTTTGAGAGGCAGAATGTGAGGGTATCGGCATACGAGCCATACTCCTTGACGCTCACGCCTGTGGCAACCGATGCGTTGAAGACGCGGGCTCCGTCCATATGGACCTTCATGCCATGCTCGCTGGCATAGGCCCTTATGCCCTTGAGGTTCTCAACTGGATAAGGGAGGCCTCCGATGGTGTTCTCAACCTCGACCATGCTGGTTCTCTGCAGGTCATATACGACAGGCTTTTCCTGGCCTTCCAGGATCTGCCTTGAAAGAATCCCGTTCGGGGCTGCAAGCCCTCTGGGCAGCACGCCTGCGATGGCTGCAGGGGCTCCTATCTCATGATGTATGATATGAGCCATGTCGCTTGCAAGAACTTCGCAGCCTCTGGTGCAGTTTATGTAGAGGCTGATGAGGTTTCCCATCGAGCCGCTGGTTACAAAGAGGGCTTTCTCCTTGCCGCTGATCTCTGCTCCCATGGCTTCAAGCTCATTGACCGACGGGTCCTCTCGGTATACATCATCTCCGACTTCCGCCTCATACATGGCTTGCCTCATCGGCTCTGTAGGCTTTGTTATTGTGTCGCTTCTAAAATCAATTATCTGCATTATGAACTTCCTTGATAGATTCCAGGGTCTTGAAAAATGATGGGTAGGTTATATCAACAACCTGGGCATCCTCAATCGTGAGATCTGTCTTGCATCTTAGGCTGGCGATGGCAAAGGCCATGGCTATGCGGTGATCCTTCAGCGAGTTCACCCTTCCGCCGCTGAGCGGACCTGCGGGCCTGATGGCAAGCCCATCGTTTAGCTCGGAGATGCTTGCCCCCATGCTGCTCAGAGCTTTCTGCATGACAGCTATCCTGTCTGTCTCCTTGAGCCTTGCCTGCGGCACATTGATAAGGTTCACAGGCTCGCTTGCATAGCATGCTGTCACTGCAAGGGCTGGCAGGGTGTCTGGCATGGCATTCAGGTCGAACGTGCCTCCAAGCAGCCTCGGGCCTGCGCTGACTGTGACCTGGTCTGCTTTCCAGCTCACCTTGCATCCCATAGCAGTCAGTATCCTCAGTATTCCCTTGTCTCCCTGCGGATCGTGGGAATCAAGGCCCTTGACCGTCACCCGAGAGCCTGTGATGGCAGCAGCGCAGAAGAAGAAGGATGCGGAGGAGAAGTCTCCATTTATCCGGATGTCTGCGGCCTTGAAAGCCTGGGACCCGGGAATCTCGAAGCGCTGCAGGTCGGATTGGCGGCTGTAGACAGCTCCAAAGGCCTTAAGGTAATCCTCGGTTATCCTTACGTATGGCTTCTCATAAAGAAGCGGAACATCCAGTATGCAAGCACCCTGGGCCAGAGGGCATCCCATCAGCAGGCCGGAAAGGTACTGGCTTGTCTTGCAGAATATGGTCGCCTTTCCACCCTTCAGAGGCCCCTCGATGGTATATGGAGGCAGCTCTGGATCCTTGGCCTCGACCTTGGCCCCCAGGGCAGACAGGGCACGAAGCAATGGACCCACAGGCCTGCTAAGAAGGGATTCATCGCCTGTGAAGGTGGCCCTTATTCCCAGGCTGGCGACCAGTGGGGTTGCAAGAAGCATGGTAGTGGCAGAGTTTCCGCAATCAAGGGTCACTTCTTCCAGGCCTTTGCCAAGATCGGCTGAATCGACCTCTATGAGAGAATCCGAGACCTTGAGCCTTGCACCCAGCGCCTTGCAGACATCAATGCAGCTCTGAGTGTCCCTTGACAGCAATGGATTCTTGATCAGGCAATGGGATCTGGAAAAGGAGCTGAGAAGCAATGCTCTGATGGTCTGGCTCTTTGAAGATGGAACCGAGACTGTACCAAGCACAGTAGCAGGAAAAAGCGTAATATCCATGCCAAGCATTGTACAACGAAGGTCAGGGCTTTGCTAGGCACAAATTAGCAAAACCCTTTCTTTTTCCTTAAATGTGAATAATGGTTGAATAAAAATACATAATAATTCATTCAAATAGTTGATAATTCCTAGAGCTTATGATAGACTGCGAGACAATTCAATCCACACTAGGAGGAAAAAATGAAAAAGTTAACTGTTATCATGCTTGCATTTGCTATCGTTTGCAGCATGGCTTTTGCACAGGCAACAGCTGAAAGCAGCGCTCCAGTCGCCGCTCCAGCAGCTGCTCCAGTAGTAGCAGCAGCTCCAGCCGAACCTGTTGTTTTCAAGATCGCCAACGGCGCAGAGCCAGAGTCACTTGACCCTCATCAGATTCAGGGAGTTCCTGAGCACAGGATCTTCGAGGCCCTTTTTGAAGGCCTTGTAGCTGTCGATCCAGAGACAGCAGATGCTGTTCCAGGCGTTGCAGAGAGCTGGACTGTTTCCGAAGATGGAATGCAGTATACCTTCAAGCTCCGCGAGTGCTATTGGAGTGATGGCGTCAAGATCACAGCAGACGATGTAGTCTACAGCTGGCTCAGGATCCTCGATCCAGTCACAGCAGGACCCTATGCCTGGTTCCCAGTGATGTTCATCGCCGGAGCTCAGGAATTCAACGAGGGAAAGGCAGACTCTTCAGTCGTTGGAATCCGCGCTCTTGATGAGTCAACTTTCCAGATGGACCTTATCGGACCGCTTCCGTACGTCCTTGGAGCCCTGTCCCACTACTCATTCGGAATTGTCCCCAAGCACGCCATCGAGAAGTACGGCGCTGACTGGATCAAGGAAGAGAACTTTGTAGGAAACGGACCTTACAAGCTTGCAGAGAGAATCGAGCAGCAGTATATCAAGTGCGTTCCAAACGAGGCTTACTGGGATGCCAAGAACGTGAAGCTTGACGAAGTCTACTTCTATGCTTCAGATGACAACAACACCATGTACAACATGTACCTCAATGGCGAGATCGACTGGGCTACCGATATTCCTCTTGATCAGCTTGAGAGCGCACAGCTTCGCGACGACTACCATGTAGCTCCGCAGCTGTCCACATACTACTACGTGTTCCAGTATGAGAATGCTCCTACCAGCGATGCCAACGTTAGAAAGGCTCTTGCCAGATCCATCGACCGCACCGCCCTTGTTGAGCAGGTCACAAGATCAGGCGAGATCCCAGCCTGGGGCATCGTTCCTGAGATGGCCGGCTACAGCCAGCTTGCATTCCCAGCTGATTACGACGTCGCTTCTGCACAGGCCTACCTGGCAGCAGCTGGATATCCAAATGGAGTCGGCTTTCCGACAATCTCCATTCTGTACAACACCTCCGAAGGCCACAAGGCTATCGCAGAGTTCATACAGCAGCAGTGGAAGACCAACCTCGGCATCAACGTCGAGCTTGAGAACCAGGAGTGGGGAACCTACCTCTCCAACAGAAACGCTGGAAACTTCCAGGTCGCAAGAGCTGGATGGGTCGGAGACTATCAGGATCCTAACACCTTCCTTGACATGTTCATCACCGGAGCCGGCATGAACGGCGGAAAGTACAGCTGTGCAGATTACGACAGCTGGATCAGGGAAGCTGCAACAATGGCAGCAGGCGCAGACCGCTTCGCAAAGCTCAGCGACGCTGAGAACGAGATGATCAACGTTGATCAGGCTATCATGCCGCTGTACTACTACACCTCCAGCAACATGATTGATACAAACGTCTGGGGCGGCTGGTATGTCAACACCATGGACTACCATCCAACCAAGGACATCTACAAGAAGTAGAGCTGTCGCAAAAGACAATTCAAGGCCGCAGGACACTGTTCAGCGGCCTTTCTTATGCATTGGCGGCCTGCAGGAAGGCATTGGCCTTGCCAACTGTCATAATCTAGGGTAGTCTATGCCAAGGAAATGTGAACTATGAAGAAAATCATCCTTATATGCCTTTTGGCGATCTGCATGTGCTGTGCCTTTGGTTCAGAGACAAATTCCATTGAGGAAGGCCTGGGCAAGCTTTCAAAGACGGAGGTCGGCCAGGCCCTGGCCAGCGAGAAGCTGATTGGCTTTTTGAAGTCGATAGGCCAGAGGTTTGAGGCTGCATTCGCCAATCTTGTTGGCAGGATTCCCAGCATAAGCGGCACGGCCTTGGGCATTGTCTATTGCGCACTTGCGCTGCTTGCTCTGCTGTTCATATTCTTCGGAGGCGGGCTGTTCAAGCTCCTTCTGTTCATTGTCGGCTTTCTTGCTGGAGCATCCATCGGGCTCGAGGCCTTTGCAGGTCTTCCGGACACCTGGTACCTCATACTCAGCGGTGTACTGGGCCTAGTGCTTGGCCTGCTGGCAAACTGGCTTCAGTATATTGGCATATTCCTCATTGGAGCTTTTGGCGGCTTGCTCGCTGTTGTCATGCTTGGCTTTGACGAGACGCTCTACCTTATCATAGGCCTGGTGGTCGGAGGCGGAATAGCGCTTTTAGTGAGAAAGTTCATAATTGCCATATCAACCTCGCTGTTTGGCTCATTTTTGCTTGTAGGCTCTGTTTCCAATGCCATCCTGGTGTTCCAGAGCCAGGCTCAGGGTACCTTCACCGTTGATGATGTGGTCAACAGCCTTGCCCTCAAGACGGAGACCTGGCTGACTTGGGCTATCGTTGCTGCCTTTGCAGTTGTCGGCCTGGTTTTCCAGATGAAGACGAAGAGCAAGAAGGAACACGACTGATCCATTTGCAACGGCCGAATCAATGCAGGAAAATGAAGCCTTTGTGCAGAAGAAGCGCAAAGGTTTTTTTTAGAGTTCTCTAGGCCCTTTGCCATAAAGGTAAAGGCCTGATAAATAGTTTTTGGCTCTTTTCGTATAGTTTAGCTTTCTGAGACTTGCCGCAGTACTTCAGGCAGCTCCCTGCTCCTGATTTGTGGCATTGTGACTGCTTTCTTTCCCGGTGTGACCAGGTTCTTGAGGGTGTCCTTCTTCTCTGCCAGGCTTCTCGTCCTGTTCAGAAGCTTCCATGCCTCCCATGTGATGTACAGCTCGGCGTTCTTGGTAGCGAAGCAGAACCTGCTATGGGAGATTTCAGAGATGATCGAGTGCAATGAGTTTATCAATTGCAGGTTGTACGGTCCCTTTCTCGCCTCCGTCTTGGCATCCAGGGCGAAGTGGGCGAGTCCTGTGCTCTCGGCGTATTTGATCCCGCCTTTGCTCTTGTCGGTAACCAGGATTGACTGCTGGTCGAGTCTGGAGGAGAATGCGTGCTCCAGGCCATCGCTGCTG